>NHCFR01400__coassemble_661_pt1 | contig 26351 bp, 21 predicted proteins | sample NHCFR01400__metabat2_high_PE_048 | metagenome-assembled genome bin NHCFR01400
GAAATTATTATGAATACATAAAGGGACGCTGCACAGCTTTGCGGAAACAATTTCCGGAAAGCTGTGTGGCTGTCCCTTTTTGCGTATTTTTAATTTCTAAGTATACTAATTTTAAGGAGTTTTTAGCAGAAATGATTGGTTCTATAATTTTACTTATTATCTTAATTTTCTTAAACGCCGTCTTTGCCAGCGCAGAGATAGCTGTTATTTCAATGAATGAATCCAAGCTGAAAAAGCTTACGGAAGAAAAAAACAAAAAAGCCATAAAACTTACCCGGCTCACAGAACAGCCGGCCCGATTCCTGGCCACTATCCAGGTAGTAATTACCCTGGCCGGTTTCCTGAACAGTGCTTTTGCTGCAGATTATTTTGCAGAGCCTTTGGTTGATGTTTTTGTAAGACTGGGCGTTCCCGTACCGGTAAGTGTTTTAAGTTCCGTATCTGTGATTATTATCACGGTTGTCCTGTCTTACTTTAACCTGGTTTTCGGCGAGCTGGTTCCCAAGCGGATTGCTATGAAAAAGTCCGACTCTCTGGCCCTTTCCATGGCAGGAATGCTTTACGCCATCTCAAAAATTTTTACTCCTCTGGTAGCGCTCCTTACCGCTTCCACCAATGGTGTGCTGAAACTTATGGGTATCAATCCTGAGGAAAGTGATGAGCAGGTAACTGAAGAAGAAATCCGTATGATGCTCTCAGAGGGCAGCCAGCAGGGTACTATTGACAAAAGTGAAACCGAAATTATCCAGAATGTCTTTGATTTTAACGATATTTCTGCAGAACAAATATGCACCCACAGAATTGATGTAACCTCTCTGGATATAGCCGATACTTTGGACACCTGGGACGGCGTTATTTTTGAAAGCCGTCACACCTTCTATCCTGTGTATCGAGAGAATACAGATAACATAGTGGGAATTTTAAACACGAAAGATTATTTCCGTTCTGAAAGGAAATCCAAACAGCAGGTGATTAAAACCTGTCTGGATAAACCCTGGTTTGTGCCGGAAAACATGAAGGCCAACGTACTGTTCCAGAAAATGAAAGCTTCCCGTAAATATATTGCTGTTCTCATAGACGAGTACGGCGGCATGTCCGGCCTCATCACTCTTCACGATTTAATCGAGGCATTGGTAGGAGACTTATATGAACTGGAAGATTCCATTCAGGCGCCGGAAATCCAGCAGATTGATGACAGCACCTGGGAAATTCAAGGCTCTGCAGATTTAGACGATGTAGCGGAAGCCCTGGGCATCCAGCTTCCCACCGATGATTTTGACACCTACAGCGGCTATATCTGTGACGTAATCGGACGAGTTCCCGGCAACGGAGAAACCTTCACCTGTCAGACAGAAACTATGAAAATCCAGGTAAAAACCGTTGTCAACCACAGAATCGGAGAGACTCTGGTGACTCTGGTAAAGCAGGAGGAAACATCCGGCAGTCTGGAAGCTTAACATAGGAAAAATCCAGTCCGCTGCCTAAACATTACAAAGGGCAAAGGCCCCTTGTACGCTGCGGTATACTTACCCTCTCTGAACAAGGGCACACATGGTTGCAAAGGTTAAATTTTGCGTTGGATATATACTATACAACAAGAAGGACTGCTCCCCCGCATAAACCAATGGTTTCGCAAAGGGGGAGCAGTCCTTCTTTGTATCGTGATGTTGAGGGCAAAACAGTATTTAACCCTGGTATCCTATCCTTTTATTCTATAAGATTTTTCTCCTTCAGAAACTCAATTGCTGTTTCTTTAGGAGTCTTGCTTTCTATATCCACCTTATAATTCATTTCTGTCATGTCTTCTGTAGAAATTTCTCCCTCCAGGGTTTCCATGACTTCTCTCAGCTCCGGAAACTTCTGGAAGCTGTCTTCCCTAGTCACTGCAACCGCCTCATAAGGAGGAAAATATTCTATGTCGTCTTCTATTTTCACCAAATCCATATCCATCAAAATAGCGTCTGTCTCGAAGGCATCCACCACCTCTACCTTTCCGGAGCTGATGGCCTGATAGCGGATATTTCCTTCCAAACCGTCCACGCTTTTAAATTCAGTCTGGTATTCTGTCTGCAATTTAGGAAGCAGGTCTTCTCTTTGGGTAAAGGCTGTTGTACAGCCCAGCCGAAGCTCCCCTGCCTGTTCCAACAGCTGGGAAAGCTTGGTAATTCCATACTTCTCCGAGGTTTCCCTTGTCACCGCAAAGACATAAGTATTGCTGAACCCTAAAGGCTGTGAAACCTGCATACTGTATTCCTGCAGCATTTTTTCCTTTACTGTTTCATAGAGATTTTCCGGATTTTCTGACAAACTGAGTCCCAGTACATTAGGCGCCAGAACGCCGGTATAATCTGTAAAAGTATCAATGTCCCCGTTTTCCATGGCAGACATGGTAATCATGGTTCCATTTAAATTAAATCGTTCTTCCACCTGAATATCTGTTTGATTCTGGATAAGCTGGCTGTAAATATTTCCCAGTATAATGGCTTCTGTAAAATTCTCGCTTCCCACTACAAGAGTATCTTGTTTTTCCCGAAGGTTTGCCACAAGGGTATGAACCACAGGAAACAAGAATATAATCACGAAAAATACAACTGCTCCTGCAATTCGCCGATTTTGCTCCTTTCGTGTGCGGTAATGTATTTTGTCTGCTGCCTTTAGACCCTCAGGAGTAAGGACAGCTTCTGCTTTTCCCAAAATAAAATCCACCACCAGAGCCAAAAGACAGGCCGGAATGGCTCCCAAAAGCACTAAATCCGGGTCATTGGCATTTAAGCCTAAATTGATAAACCAGCCCAGGCCTCCTGCACCTGCAAAGGCGGCGATGGTCACTGTTCCAACGGCGGTAACGGCAGAAATCCGTATGCCTGCCATAATATAAGGCATGGCAATGGGAATCTGAATCTGAAATAAAGACTGCATTTTAGATAATCCGATTCCGTTGGCAGATTCTACGGTCAAGGGGTCAATTCCCGTAATACCGATATAAGTATTTTTGATAATAGGAAGCAAGGCGTAAATAATCACCATAATAATTGCCGGCTTTTCCCCGATTCCTACGATAGGAACTAAAAAGGCCAGAAGTCCTATACTTGGGATAGACTGCATCAAATTGGCCGTTCCTATGACAATTCCCGAAGCTTTCTTATTCTTTGTAATAAGAATTCCCAGAGGAATTCCTATACAGACAGAAAGCAGCACCGCAATGGCTGTCATCTCCATATGCTGAAGGAATAATTGGTACAGCTCTTCTTTTCTCTGATAAAAAACGTCTAACAATCCATTCATTCCTCAGACCCCTCTGTCTGTCTGTAACGTTTGCTCAATACCGACAGCAATATACTTTTTGTCAATATACCCTTTAATTCTCCCCGTTGATTTAAAACAGGAATAACACCGGATTTTTTATAATCAATGGTATTGATGATTTCCTGAAGCGTTGTTTCCTCATATACGGTCTTATAGTCCTGGCTCATGATTTGCTGAATCGGCATTCCAAGCTGGGAATCCGGCAGCTTCCGGATGTTTTCCAGCCACACAACCCCGTCCAGCTTCCTGGAGTTCCCATGTGTAATCAACACACTGTTAATCATGTTCTGCCGCATAATCTGCAGGGCCTGCAAAACCGTCCGGTCCTTTGACAGCTGGAAAGATTCCCGGCACATAATATCTCCTGCCCGGATATAGGAAGGATTTCCCCATAGACGGTTCTTCCCGATAAACATTTCCACATAATCATTCTGGGGATATTTTAAAATTTTCTCCGGCTGGTCAAACTGTATGACCTGTCCGTTTTGAATCACGCATATCTTATCCGCACATTTAATGGCCTCGTCCATGTCATGGGTGACAAAAACAATGGTTTTCTTATACCTTTTCTGCAGCTTTACTATCTCATTTTGCAGCTCTTCTCTGGTAAGAGGGTCCAAAGCCGAAAAAGGCTCGTCCATTAAAATCAAGTCCGTATCAGCGGCAAAAGCTCTGGCCACTCCCACTCTCTGCTTTTGGCCTCCGGACAGCTGGCAGGGATAACTGTTGGAATAAATTTTCGGGTTCAAATTTACCATATCCAGCAGCTCCAGCACCCTTTTTTCCCGCTTTTCCGGAGGCATTCCCTCTATTTTCAACATGATTTCCAGGTTTTCTCTTACCGTAAGATGGGGAAACAATCCTCCATCTTGTATCACATATCCAATCCTTCTTCGCAGCTTGGTATCCGGTATTTCCCGGATAGATTTCCCGTCTATGAGAATATCGCCGGAATCCATGGGAAGAAGCTTATTTATCATCTTTAACAGCGTGGTCTTCCCACAGCCGCTGGAACCGATAATGACGATAAACTGCCCTGTCTCGAAAACCAGGTTAATATTTCGCAGTATCAGCTTATCTCTGTAAGATTTTGAAACATTTTTAATTTCTATCATATGTTTCCCCCTGGTATTTTCCGTCTGATTTACAGCTTTCTGTAGGCAGCGTGGGCCTCTTTGATATTTTTCAGGGAATCCGGCTCCATGGCAAGCTTATAGGCCAGCTCAGCCAGAACAGCGGCACCGTCCTTTAACGCTTTTCCCGCTGCCTCCGTGTGGAGAAGCTCTTCAAACTTCCGGTCATGAATGACATATTCTTTTCTATTTCCTGTAATATCCAGCATAGGATGAAATACCGGAATCTTCATGTTTACATTTCCAATATCTGAAGAACCTCCCGGTCCCGGGGATTTCACCGGAGTTCTGCCCACATTCTCATAAAGCTCTTTCATCATTCCGTCCATATAGTCATTCCAGTAAATTTCTCCGTAATCCGGATACCTTTGCTGCCATTCCACCTGGGTCCCCGTAGCCATTGCAGCACCCTGGGCGCAGGTCTCAGAAATCTTATTTAATTTCCACAGATTCTCTATGGTAGCCGCCCGGTAATAATAGTCAAGACAGACCTCATCCGGCACAATATTTGGGGCAGTCCCTCCCTTGTCCACAATGCCGTGGAACTGACAATCCTTGGATATATGCTGCCTCCACATATCCATGGCATCCATAAAGAGCCTGGCCGCATTTAATGCATTCAGCCCTTCCTCCGGTGCGGAGGAAGCATGGGCCGCTTTGCCACGGAAAGTAAAATATCTGTCATTGGAGGCCAGTACCTGAAAATAAGTAATATCCTGATTGTGAAGATGTACCATCGCTGCATATTCATAATCATCAAAACCACCGTTCTGTGTCATATAGCACTTTCCCCCAACAAACTCCTCTCCCGGAGTGCCCACCAAATCCATGCGGATTGGCAAATCCGGGCAGGCATTTCTCAGAGCTAAAGCTGCCAGAACGCTGATTCCACAGCTAAAGGAATGCCCACAGGCATGTCCCACTTCCGGCAGGGCGTCATACTCGCATAAAAACGCTGCCTTTTTTCCTGCGTCTCCCTGTCTTCTCTTATCCACAGCCAGAAAGGAATAAGGCATACCTGCATAGGGAGCAGTAATCTCATATCCCTGGGTCTTCAAAAATTCTGTAATATATTTGCAGGAATTTTCCTCTTTTCCGCTGATTTCCGGATGATTGGTAAGATAATCTCCTAATTCCTTTGCCTTTTCATAATACATATCAATGCTGTCTTTTATTATTTTCTGTACCATAGGGCCTCCCTTCCGACTTATTCCTTATATTTTACAATGAGAGCGTCTGCCAGGCCTACGCCTTCTCCCTCTTCATAAATAAACAGCGGATTTATGTCTAATTCTTTCAGCACATCCTTATTGGCTGCCGCATAATTTCCAATACCGATTATGGTGTCGCACAGAGCATCTATATCGCAGGGCTTGGCGCCTCTGTATCCTTTTAACAGTTTAAAGGCTTTTAATGATTTCAGCATATCCATGGCCTCCTGTCGGTTCACAGGAGCCGGATATAAGGAAACATCTTTAAAGACTTCCACAAAAACCCCTCCCATTCCCACCATAAGCATGGGGCCGAACTGTGGGTCATTATTGACGCCGATAATCATCTCTATCCCTTTTTTCAGCATAGGAACCATTAAAATTCCGTTGATTTTTGCATCCGGGCGATTTTTCCTCACATTTTCCATAATCTCTTGGTAGGCGGCTTTTGCCTGCGCTCCGCCTTGTACGTTCAGCTTCACGCCCCCTACATCACTTTTGTGGAGAATATCGGCGGACTCCACTTTCATAGCCAGCGGCTGATTATATTTTTCTGCAAATTTTACTGCCTCTTCCTCTGACTGGGCAATGATTTCTTCAGCAGATGGAACACCGTATTTCCTTAATTCTTCCTTGCTGCTGTGTTCAGATAAAGCATAGGTTTCTCCTGCCTTCTTTTCTCCCGGACACAGGGAAAGGGATTTTTCTTCCGGCTTATAAGCAATAAAATCTGACAGGTATTTCAACAGTTTAAAAGCATATACCGTAGGCGGAAGCACCGGAACTCCTATATGGAACAGTTTTTCCTGATATTCCGGGTTTCTGGTATTTTCCGCAAAGGGAATCATAGCAATAGGCTTACAGTCCTCTCCTTTTTCCCGGATTACTTTTTCGATTCCTTCATACATGTAATGAATGGCAGGGTCTGCAATCTCCAGCAGCAGCGTATACCCAATCAAAACCATGCCTACATTGGAGTCTTCCATAACCGTCCTAAGAGCCTCTGCATATAAATCTGCATCATAAGACAGGCTGGCTGTCATATCCAGAGGATTATTGGGAGAAGCATAATCCGGAAGCTGGTTTTTCAGCTTAGTCAGGGTCTCCTCTGTAAAATCCGGGAAGTGAATGCCATATATACTTCCCACGTCAGCGCAGATACCGGTCTCTCCTCCGGAAAGATTCATAGAAGCAAAAGATGGTTTTTCCGGAAGCTTTTTCAGCGTGGAGAGCATCAGGGACATGGCCATCAGTTCTTCCAGGTCGTCCACCCGGATTGCTCCAAACTTTTTCAGTACCGCATCAAAGGAGGCGTCAGAGCCGGAAAGACTTCCTGTATGGGAGGCTGCTATGGCACCGCCTTTGGCGCTCCTTCCTGCCTTTAAGATGACTACCGGTTTTCTCTTGAGAGCGGCTTTTTTCAGGACTTCCCCGAATTTCTCCGCATTCTTTACTCCTTCAATATAAATGCTGAGCACTTTGGTATCTTCATCGTCCACCAAAAACTCCATGTAATCTTCCATCTGCACAATCTTTGCGTTTCCTGCAGATATGATATAAGAAAACCGCATTCCCGGACAGTCCATCAGGGATAAGCATAACTGTCCACTTTGGGATACCACGCCCACACTTCCTTTTCGGTCTCTCTTCTCAGAAATAAAGGCAAATCCCTGTACGTTATCCACACAATTTACGAACCCTGCACAGTTTGGACCCATGACTGCTATGTCTAATCTTTTGGCGGTTTCCTGTAAAATTCTCTCGTTTTCTCTGCCTTCCTCCGTTCCCACTTCTCCGTAACCACTGGCAAATACAACGGCGCCTTTGCAGCCTTTTTTGCTGCCCTCTTCCAAAAGGGGAACGACTGTCTTCTGGGATGTACAGATAATCATCAAATCTATGGTATCCGGTATCTCTGTAACGGATTTATGGCAGGGTATGCCAAACACCTGCTCTCTTTTGGGATGTACAAAATAAATTCTGCTTTTATCTTCCACATAGGTCAGGATGTTTCTGCATACATCTCCCCCAAATCCATTCTTTTCACTGGCTCCGATGACTGCCACGGATTTTGGCTTTAACAGTTTTGTCAAATCCATTCTGAACTACCTCCCTTTATTTTCCTTCTACACCTCTTCGATAACAGGCCACATTCTTTTCATTATATTTGCCTTTGCCCTTTTTCTCAAAAAAGGAAACAATAGCGGTTTCCATATATTCAATAGTAAATAAGTCACTGTGAGCCGCAAGCGCCCCCAGCATTACCAGGTTTGCGCCTTTGGGATTTCCCAGTTCTGCCGCAATGTCTGTGGCAGGGATTTTTACCACTTTTATGTCCTCCCGGTAGCTCCTGTCCTCCGGTACAATAGAAGAATTCACCAGAAGCAGACCGCCTGGTTTTAGCCGTTCCTCGAATTTATCAATAGCAGGGGTATTCATAGTAAATAAAATATCCGGCTGTTTGGACACCGGGCTTGCAATCAGTTTGTCGCTGATTTTCACCGTACAGTTGGCTGTACCTCCCCGCATTTCTGAACCATAGGAGGGGTAAAACAGCACGTTCTTATCCTGCTCCATTCCTGCATTGATTAAAAGCATTCCTGCTGTAAGGACACCCTGTCCTCCGAAGCCTGCACAAATAATTTCTTTTGCCATTTTTTATTCCCCCTTCTTATCCTGAAATTCTCCCAGCGGAAAATATTTCACCATTTCGGTTTTGATTCTTTCCATACTCTTCACCGGGCTCATGTTTAAGTTGGTGGGACAGGGAGACAAAAGTTCTACCAGACAGAAGCCTTCCCCCCGCATATGTTTTTCAAAAGCTTTTTTTATGTATTTTTTACACTGTATCATTCCTTTGGCATCTGCCATGGAGCCTCTGGCCAGGTAAGCAATATCCAGGCCGGTAAAGGCATTCTCCACCCGGAAGGGCATACCGCATTTTTCCGGGTCCTTTCCGTAAGGTGTGGAAGTAGTAATCTGTCCCGGCAGAGAAGTAGGGGCGCACTGTCCTCCCGTCATTCCGTACAGACTGTTGTTGATTACAATAGTTACCACATTATCATTTCGGATAGCTGTATGCATGGTCTCTGCCATACCGATAGAGTAAGCGGCTCCATCACCGATATAGGCCATTACCGGATTATTTTTTCTCACTTTTTTTATTCCCACTGCCGTGGCAATCGGTCTTCCATGAGCGGCCATTACTGTATCAAATCTCCAGGAATCAATATTTAAAGAACCGCAGGCAACATCTACTACTGCCAGCAGCTGCTCGCTAAGGTCCATTTCTTCCATAACTTCTGCAATCAGACGTACGGCAAGACCATGGCCGCAGCCCGGGCAAAAACCACTCTGGGTAAAGGTTACTGTTTCAGGTGCTACTAATCTCATATCACACACCCTCCTTTTTCAACATTGCTTTTGCTTTGGCAATAATCCCATCTGTCTCAGGGATTTCAAAAATAGAACCATAATGGTCCACCGGATATTTTCCTTCTGTAGCCAGTTTCACATCATCTACCATCTGGCCCAGGATGTTCATCTCCACAGTCAGAAAAGCTTCTGCTTTTTTCGCTTTTTCAAATGCCTTTACCGGGAAAGGCCACAGGCTGATGGGGCGAATCAGGCCTAAGGCAAAGCCCTGCTCCCTGGCTGTCTCCACAGCCTCTCTGCATACTCTGGAGCTGATGCCATAGGCAACCAGGACTACCTGTGCGTCCTCTACCTGAATAGTTTCGTACCGCTGTTCCTCTGCTTCCATTTTTGCATATTTATCTCTCAGATAATTTTCATAATCCGGGTGGGTGTAGTAGACGTTTTGAATCTTTCTCTGCTCACATCCCTTTTTACAGCCTTTGATGCTCCAGTCATACTTATCAATATCATGCTCTACAAAAGGAGGAATTTCCACAGCTTCAATCATCTGTCCGATAGCTGCATCTGAAGCAATCAATACCGGATGGCGGTACTTCTCAGCCAGGTCAAAGGCCTCTGCCATAATATCCGCATTTTCCTGAACTGACGCAGGCGCCAATACTAAAGTGTGGTAATCTCCATGTCCGCCGCCTCTGGTCAGCTGCCAATAGTCTCCCTGTCCCTGTGCAATATCCCCCAGTCCGGTTCCGATTCTCATAACATCTACGATTACCGCCGGAAGGTCTGCTGCTACCAGATAGGAGATTCCTTCCTGCTTCAGGGAAAATCCCGGACCTGCGGAAGTAGTCAATGCTCTGGCTCCTGCCGCTGCGGCTCCCAGAACCATGTTAACGCCTGCCAGCTCTGACTCTGCCTGAATAAATTCTCCTCCAACCTCATCCATTCTCCAGGATAAATACTCCAGGATTTCTGTCTGGGGGGTAATTGGATAGCCGCTGTAAAAACGGCATCCGGCTGCCAGCGCCGCCTCCGCCAGTGCCTCATTTCCTTTCATCAATCTCTTGGCCATAATCCTCATCCTCCCTTAACGAATTTCATATACATAATCCGGACATACTCTGTAGCATGAACCGCATACAATACATTTGCTCTCATCCACCTGTACCCCATTGTAGCCTTTGGGATTTACATAATCAGAAAATGAAATCGCATCCCTGGGGCAGGCATTGATACAATATCCGCAGGCTTTGCAGCGGTTTGGATTCACATACACTTTTTCTTTTTTTTCTTTTCCCATATTTCTTTTCCTCTCTATTCTCCTGCTTTTGCAGTTTTTTTACTGTTTCTGCTTACCAGGAATGCTATCACGGCCCCCAGCAAAGCAGTTGCCGCTAAAAATAGAAAAATCTGATTGTAACCGGCGTTGCCGTTTTTATCCAGCCAGCTTCCGAACATGGCGGAATAAAAGAAATCCGGCAGATAGCCTATAATAGAGGTCAGGCCAATAACCGTTCCCGTCATGGCCCTGGACACTCCTGCCTCACTGACAACAGAGAACACAACACCATACATCATCAGGCCTACGGCTCCCGGAAGCAAGGAATACAAAACAGCCATGGAAGAACTGATTCCCTCAGGAAGAAGGAGAACGCCTCCGTAAAGAACTGCCAAAATAGTCAGAGCCAATGCCAGCCACTTGGAAGTGGACTTGAATACTTTGTCCGCAATCAGTCCTCCCACCGGAGCCAGAAGCATAAATACATAAGTTCTCAGCACGGTTACCAATCCGGAGCTGGAAGCGGAAATTCCCATAACATCTGTCAGATAAGGGGTAAAGTAGGAGGAGCTGGAATAAATTCCATAACCGCAGAGGATAATCAAAGATACCATCCAGACTGTAGGCCTTTTCAGTAAGACACCCACATCTTTGAAACGGAATCTGGATTCTTCTGAAGCCTCTCCCTGAGCCACATGCTTATCATCCAGCAAGAAGAAAAGAGCTACAGCAGCTATCACATTAAAGATACCGCCAACCATACATGCCCGGAAGAATCCGCTTACTATATCTCCAGCCTGTCCGGAAACCGTCAGGGCTACAGCCTGTATCAGGGCACCGGAAAGTCCGTTGCATGCATAGTAAAGACCATACATAAATCCCTGCTCTTTTTCCGTTCCAATCATTCGCACTGCCTTCATCAAAGAAGACCAGAATACAAAGGCCGTGGAAAAGGATAAGCAGAACCAAATGCCAAGAGCTATGGTATAGTCAAAGGTAAATGCATAAATAAATGTTAATACCGCTGTACTTAACAGAGATATAATTAGCGATTTTTTCGGCGAAAACTTATCCGCCAGTATTCCTCCCGGAATATACAAAATCATATTTCCAATGGTATACATGGACAGCAAAAGTCCTGACTGTGTGTTATTGATGCCCATAGCTGCAATCTGTGCGTCATAAAAAACGTATTTAATATAGGGCAAAAAATAAATGGAACCGCCCGCCAATCCCAGGGCCACTACTGTAATATATTTTTTCAGCTTTCCATTCATAGGTTTTATTCTCCTTTCTTGCTGGTGTAGACGGAAAGAAGCCGCCGCATAAACTCCAGCGACAGCCTCTTCCCTATCATGGCAGATATACGGTTTTTCCGTGTTTTTCTGTATGTTTCCTGTTATCTGTCAGAGATATTACATATCCGGGGTATCGGACTTATCTGGTGTAAACAGTCTTCTGGCCACGTCTCTTGTGAATTCTCCTGTTTTCTTAGATTCTTCAAATACAAGTTTTGTCTGTTTCCGAATCAGATTTACTGTATCATCTACGATAGCGGCAGCCGCATCCTGGTCATTCATATTTTCTATCTTTACAATACGGAAAATAACTGCTTCGTAGATACGGATGCCTCCTAAATTGGAGATAAAGTCAACAGCTACATCCACGCCCTTTTTCCGAAGGATTTCATCTGCTTCCGGTGTAGTAGGAATGTTGGCTGCCTCTACCAAAAGAGAAGCTTTCACCAAATCTGCGTTCTTTTCATTGATAACGTCTTCCAGAGCCGCCGGAATCAAAATATCGCAGTCCATTTCAATCCATTTACTGTTAGGCAATACCTCATAATTTTCTTCAAAGGCTTCCCGGTTTAATTCGCCTTTTGGCAGTCTGGTTTCTACCAGCTTTGGAATATTCAGACCATCCTTGCAATAAACAAGTCCGTTTACATCTGCAATACCAACCACTTTGTAGCCCATTTTATATAAAGAATTAACACAGCTTGCGCCTACACATCCGAATCCCTGAATCACTACAGAAGCTCCTTCGGCTCCGCCTTTCATTTTCCAGGCTTCGTCTGCTGCTGCAGCTACGCCGTAACCGGTAATCATATCGTACATTTTAAACCCGTCATAGGTCAGCTCTTTTTCCGCTCTGTCATGATTTACAATACCCTGATGAATATCCGGGTCTTCTTTCATGGCCTTTGTCTGCGGAATACCAATTCCAAGGTCGTCTAAAATACGGAGTACATCAGAATAATCCACGCCCAAATCTCCTCCGATGGATACTCCTGCATTGATATAGGGAGCTGTAGCTGTTAAAAATCTCCTTAATACATCCAAGGCATCCGGAGCCTTGTAATCATAAGCAATTCCAGCCTTACATCCGCCGGTGGTAAGGGATTCACAAGCTTTGTACTTATATCCCATAGTTGTGGCCAGCCGAATCACTTCCTCCTTAGTAACTGTAGGATGCATCCGGGTACCCCCGCCACAATAATGATTTACAAAGTTGTAAGCGCACATCCAGCCCTTTGCATCTGTCTCCGTATCGTTCCATTCCACCACTACATAAGGTTTGTTTGCCATAATAAAAATCCTCCTTTTTATTGTTCTCTATTGCAGAACACTGTTCTCAATATACCTTGTAAGAAATCCCGGTTCCTCACCGGGTTTTTCTCGTTCTCTATTGTAGAACTCCGTTCTTATTTGTTGAATTCATTTTATCACCACATATCACATTTTTCAATATTTTTCTTTGTTTTTTCTCTTTTTTATGCATTTTTCACATATACTACAGTCTTTTTTCAATCTCTCTCACATATTTCTTCAGCACATTTACAAACTCCGGTATTTTATCATCACTCATACAAAGGGAGGGGGTACTAATGCTCAGTGCAGCTTCCACATGCCCTTCCTGGTTTACAATGGGAACCCCCACACATTTTATGCCATAGGTGACCTCCATATTGTCGAAAGCATAACCCCTCTCTCTGGCCTGAGCAATCTGCCGCTTGATTTCTTCCCTGTCTGTAATGGTATAGTCTGTAAAGGATACCAACTCATGGGGAATCCGTTTTTCTATTTCTTCTTCCGGCATCCTGGACAATATGGCCTTTCCTACACTGGTACAATACATTTTTGCATGCTCTCCCCGGATAGAAGGGGCCACAAAAAAGCTTTTCTCCGGGTAAACAGCCTCCAGATATATAACCTCATCTCTGGAAGGTACAGCCAAATACACCAGCTCATGAACCTCCTGGGAAATTTTCCTCATATAGGGCAGCACGATTTTCGATATATCGTAGCTGTCGCTGAAGGCTCTGGCCAGCCCTAAGACGGCGCTTCCCAAATAGAATTTCCCTGTCTCTTCTTCCTGTTCCAGATAATGCATGGCCTTAAATGTCATCAAAATATTATGTACATTACTCTTATATAATCCTAATTTTTCGCTGATTTCCGTAACTCCCAAGGTGCGCCGCTCTTCAGCAAAGCAATTTAATACCTCCATGGCTTTCTGAAGGCTTTTTACTTTAACTTCTGGCTCTTTCATCTCCATAACCCTCCAATTCCTTTATGATAGTGTAATGATAACACTGCTGCTCTTTGCAAACAAGTTGTTTTCAGAAGAAGATGATATTACAACTTTTTTCCTTCCGATTATAAAAAATTATCTCCTCCGAACACTGTCGTGCTGTTCCCAAATATATAAACTATAATGACTTATGGTTCTTGTTGAAAAGAATGTCAATTCTGATATAATTAACTCAATGAGCGAAAAAGAGGAAGCGATATTGGATAAGATACGTTTTTTGGGAAGGATAACAAACGAAGCTATAGAAAAAGAATTTGGAAAAATTCAAACTAATGAGATAATTGTAACAAACGAAAGAGAAGAACACATAAAAATAAGACACCCGGAAGACTATGAATTATTTAACAAATACGGTGCAGAAACCGTTCATAATCCAGATACCATAATCAGAGATGGAAAGAATAAAGGGACTATTTTTATGATAAAAAAACTGCCAGAAACAAATTTAAATGTTGTTGTGAGAATCGCTCTTGAAACAGACGAAAAAGGATTAAAAAATTCTGTTATGACGTTTTATAGAATTAGAGAACGGAATTTAAGGAAAATGATTAAAAAGAATAGTATTTTGCTCGGCAAAGATAGTGTACTTTACAAAAAAGAATAAAAACGCTATAATGTAAATACAATAAGCAGAGAGATATTTGAAGTAGAGATTGTGCTGCTACGCACCCTTTGGGTCAAAAGAAATGTGGGAAGGGGCACACCCACCAATATCTCTCTGTTTTTGTTATTATAGTGATTGTAAATATCAACAGTCAGGTTTTATATACCTATAAATAACCGTATTATAGTATAAAAAAACTTTCCTGCTTAAATTCAAGGCTTTAAAAATGCCGGAATCTTTCAGGAAAGTTTTTTTGTATCAGAGGGTTAAATCGAAGTCATCCGACTACGCCCTCTTTCACTCGTTTGGACACATTTATTTCCGCAAGCAACCAGCCAAACGTGCAGGCTTGCCTGCTCGTTTAGCGATTGCTGCGAGGGCAAAGGCCCCGATGCAAGCATCGGGGTCTTTGACTTAATTTTACAGACTAAATTACTCTTCTGTCTTTCCGTACAGAGTAACCAGTTTGTTCAGGTAAGCATATCTTTCTTTAGCTTCTGCTTCATTCTTAGCGAACAGTCTGGCTGCCTTTTCCGGATTAGAGCGTTTCAGAGAATTGTAACGAACCTCTCCATCCAGGAATTCCTGATAGCCTTCAGCTGCCGGAGCCTTGGAATCCAGAGTAAACTTGTTCTCAGCAGCAGGATTGAAGCGGAAGTTGTGCCAGTATCCGCACTTAACTGCCAGTTCTTCCTCTGTCTGAGCCTTGCTCATACCCTTCTTGATACCATGGTTGATACATGGAGCGTAAGCAATAATCAGAGATGGTCCCGGATAAGCCTCTGCCTCTGCAATAGCTTTTACAGTCTGATTGAAGTCAGCACCCATAGCAATCTGTGCAACGTATACATAGCCGTAGCTCATAGCGATGGAAGCCATATCTTTCTTCTTAACCTCTTTACCGCCTGCAGCGAACTGAGCGATAGCACCTGTTGGTGTAGATTTAGAAGACTGACCGCCTGTATTAGAGTAAACCTCTGTATCGAATACCATTACATTAATATCCTGACCGGAAGCTAATACATGGTCAACACCGCCGAATCCGATGTCGTAAGCCCATCCGTCGCCACCGAATACCCACTGGGATTTCTTAGCCAGGAAGTCTTTATTCTTAACAATGTCTTTGCAAACGTCACAGTCAACGCCTTCTAATGCTGCTACTAACTTGTCTGTAGCCGCACCGTTTGTAATACCGCTGTTAAAGGTATCCAGCCATTCCTGGCAAGCTGCTTTCACTTCTTCAGATGCTTCTGCAGAAGCCATTACAGACTCAACTTTTGCCTTTAATCCGCCACGGATTGCCTTCTGAGCCAGCAGCATACCGTAACCAAACTCAGCGTTGTCCTCGAACAGAGAGTTAGACCATGCAGGACCCTGTCCCTTAGCATTTACAGTATATGGTGTGGACGGTGAAGAGTTACCCCAGATGGAGGAACATCCTGTAGCATTTGCAATGTACATTCTGTCACCGAACAGCTGTGTAATCAGTTTTGCATATGGTGTCTCACCACAGCCTGCACATGCTCCTGAGAACTCAAGAAGAGGCTGTTTGAACTGAGAACCTTTTACTGTATTTTCTTTGAATTTAGCAATAACATCCTCTTTTACAGGAAGTTCTACAGCATAATCAAAGTATTTCTGCTCTCCTGCATTTGCTTCCATGTTCTGCATAACAAGAGCTTTTGCACCCTTCTTACCTGGGCAGACATTAGCACAAGAACCACATCCTGTACAGTCATAAGCAGATACAGTCATAACGAATTTATAATCAGCCATACCTGTCATAGGTAAGGTCTTCATTCCCTCAGGAGCTGCTGCAACCTCAGCCTCTGTCATAGCTACAGGACGGATAACAGCATGAGGACAAACATATGCACAGCGGTTACACTGGATACAGTTTTCCGGCTGCCATACAGGAATATCTACGGCAATACCACGTTTCTCATATGCGGAAGAACCGGATGGTGTAGTACCGTCAACATATTCTGTAAATGCAGATACCGGTAAGGAGTTACCTTCCTGAGCATTTACTTTGGCCTGAACATTGTTTACGAAATCAACAACATCTTTGCGTCCGTTCTCAGCATGAGCCATAGCCAGACCTTCGTCTGCGCAGTCTTTCCAGCTTTCCGGAACCTGTACTTCAACAACCTGCTTAGCACCGGCGTCGATAGCGTCATAGTTCATCTGAACGATAGCATCGCCCTTTCTTCCGTAAGTAGCTTTTGCAGCTGCCTTCATCAGTTCGATGGCATGCTCTTCCGGAATGATGTTAGCCAGTTTGAAGAATGCAGACTGAAGAACTGTATTGATACGTCCGCCCAGACCGATTTCTTTACCAATCTTGATACCGTCGATTACATAGAATTTAATGTTGTGGTTAGCGATGAATGCCTTCACCTGTCCTGGCAGATGTTTCTCAAGGCCTTCTGCATCCCATGGGCAGTTTAACAGGAATGTGCCGCCGTCAACCAGTTCCTGTACCATGTTGTATTTATCGATATAGGAAGGATTGTGGCATGCTACAAAGTTAGCCTGCTTAATCAGGTATGTGGATTTGATTGGGCTCTTTCCGAAACGAAGGTGAGACATTGTAACACCGCCGGATTTCTTGGAGTCGTAATCAAAGTAAGCCTGTGCATACATATCTGTGTTGTCACCGATAATCTTGATGGAGTTCTTGTTAGCACCAACAGTACCGTCAGCTCCTAAGCCCCAGAACTTACAGTTGATGGTTCCTTCCGGAGTAGTAACCAGAGGAGCGCCAACTTCCAGAGATAAGTTGGTAACGTCATCCACAATACCGATTGTGAATTTCTGTTTTGTTGTGTTTTCATATACAGCAACAATCTGAGCCGGTGTAGTATCCTTGGAACCTAATCCGTAACGGCCTGTGAATACAGGTACATCATTGAATTTTGTTCCCTTCAGAGCTGCTACAACGTCTAAGTACAGAGGCTCACCAAGAGAACCTGGCTCTTTTGTTCTGTCTAATACGCTAATCTGTTTTACGGAATCAGGAATAGCATTTACTAATGCTTCTGCACAGAATGGTCTGTAAAGACGTACAGTCACAAGACCTACTTTCTTTCCTGCTGCCATTAAGTAGTCGATAGTCTCCTCAATGGTCTCACATGCAGAACCCATAGCGATGATTACATGCTCTGCGTCCTCTGCTCCGTAGTAGTTGAATAACTTATAGTTTGTACCGATTTTAGCATTTACTTTGTCCATGTACTCCTGAACTAATGCTGGCAGAGCATCGTAGTAAGGATTACATGCTTCTCTTGCCTGGAAGAAGATGTCCGGATTCTGTGCGGAACCTCTCTGGCATGGATGATTTGGATTTAAAGCGTGTTTACGGAAAGCGTCAATAGCGTCCATATCCACTAAATCTTTTAAATCTTCATAATCCCATGTCTCAATTTTCTGGATTTCATGAGAAGTACGGAATCCATCGAAGAAGTTGATGAAAGGAACTTTGCCTTTGATTGCAGCACAGTGTGCAACCGGTGTCAGGTCCATAACTTCCTGTACGGAAGATTCACACAGCATAGCGCATCCTGTCTGACGACATGCATATACGTCAGAATGGTCGCCGAAAATAGATAATGCATGGCTTGCTAACGCACGGGCAGATACATTGATAACGCCTGGAAGCTGCTCACCAGCAATTTTGTAAAGGTTTGGAATCATTAACAGAAGACCCTGAGATGCTGTATATGTGGTTGTCAGGGCGCCTGCTGCTAAAGAACCGTGAACGGCACCTGCTGCGCCTGCCTCGGACTGCATTTCCGTAACCTGAACTTCCTGTCCGAAAATGTTCTTTCTTCCCTGTGTTGCCCACTCGTCTGTGGCTTCTGCCATAACAGATGACGGGGTAATCGGATAGATAGCCGCAACATCAGAATAAGCATATGAAGCATGAGCTGCTGCATGGTTACCATCCATGGTTTTCATCTTTCTAGCCATTTGATTTTTTCCTCCTTGAAAAATTTGAAACTTGTTTTAAACAATATTTCACTTCTATCCCGAAGTCTATGGAAATTATAGCACGATTTACCAAGCATGTCTATTTGTAAAAACCAAGAAAATCGAATGTTTTTACAAAAAAACATTCGATTCTCAAAAGAATTCTATGGAATATTCTGCTTTTTCTTTACTCCTGACCGGAATCCATAATCTGGGCAATGCTCCTGGCTGACAGTTCCCTAGCCAGCAGCTTCTGTATCCGCCGCAGCTCCTTATGTACCTTGCATCCGCAGTCCGAGTTATTGTGAACGCAGGCCTTCTGTGGATTCATACACTCTATCATATAAAAGTCCGGCTCCACTGCCAGATATATGTCCAGAAGGGTCAGTTTCTCCACCGACTTCTTCAGGGCATAGCCTCCGTTGCTTCCCCGAAAGCTTTTTACAATGTCTTTCTTCTCCAGCTTCTTCAATATCTTATAGACAAAGGCAGGGGTTAAATCTTCTTTCTCGCAAATCTGATTCACACACAATTTATCCCCGTCTGCCAGGGCCCTCACAATCCTGACGCCATAGTCACATTCTCTTGTAATTAACATGGATAAATCCCTTTCTATCTTATGATTGAAATCATTATACCTATCTGTACTGGAATTATCAAGTATTTTTGTGAAGAAACACTTGCAAATTCCCGGTTTTACGGTAAAATAGAAGAGATTACGCAGAAAAATATTGTTTAGGTATGAAGTGAGGGAATTATAAAACATGATAGCAGCAAATAATGTTACATTACGAATCGGTAAGAAAGCACTGTTTGAGGATGTCAATATTAAATTCACAGAAGGTAACTGCTACGGTCTCATTGGAGCCAACGGCGCAGGAAAATCTACCTTCTTAAAGATTCTTTCCGGACAGCTGGAAACCACCAAGGGAGATGTGACCATTACTCCGGGCCAGCGTCTTTCCTTCTTGCAGCAGGACCATTTCAAATATGACGCTTATCCTGTTTTGGACACCGTCATTATGGGAAACCAGCGGCTCTACGATATTATGAAGGAAAAGGAAGCCATCTATGCCAAAGAGGACTTTACAGATGAGGATGGTATCCGGGCCAGCGAGCTGGAAGGGGAGTTTGCAGAAATGAACGGCTGGGAGGCAGAATCTGACGCTGCCACCTTGTTAAACGGTCTTGGTATTGATACAGAACTCCATTATATGCCTATGTCTGAATTAAAGGGCAGTGAGAAAGTGAAGGTGCTGCTTGCACAGGCGCTTTTTGGCAACCCTGACATCCTGCTTTTGGATGAGCCTACCAACCACCTGGATTTAGACGCCATTGAGTGGCTGGAGGAGTTTTTGATTAACTTTGACAACACGGTAATCGTGGTATCCCATGACCGTTATTTCTTAAATAAAGTATGTACCCAGATTGCGGATATTGATTACGGCAAGATTCAGCTCTATGCCGGAAACTATGATTTCTGGTATGAATCCAGCCAGCTTCTTATCAAACAGATGAAGGAAGCCAACAGGAAAAAGGAAGAAAAAATCAAAGAGCTGCAGGAGTTTATCTCCCGCTTCTCCGCTAATGCTTCTAAATCCAAACAGGCCACTTCCAGAAAACGTGCATTGGAAAAAATCCAGCTGGACGAAATTCGTCCCTCCAGCCGGAAATATCCTTATATTGATTTCCGTCCAAACCGGGAAATCGGAAATGAAGTTCTTATGGTGGAAGGTCTCTCCAAGACCATTGACGGCGTAAAGATTCTGGATAACATAAGCTTTACCCTGGGCCGTGAGGATAAGGTAGCCTTTGTAGGCGGAAACGAAAGAGCTAAGACTGTTCTTTTCCAGATTCTCATGGGCGAAATGGAGCCGGATGAAGGAAATTATAAATGGGGTGTTACTACCTCTCAGTCCTACTTCCCTAAAGACAGCACCAAGGAATTTGATAGTGATTTAACCATTGCAGACTGGCTCACCGGTTACTCTGAAATCAAGGACGCCACCTATGTCCGTGGATTCCTAGGCCGTATGCTTTTCCCTGGAGAGGATGGCGTGAAAAAAGTCCGGGTGCTTTCCGGAGGAGAAAAAGTAAGATGTCTGTTGTCAAAAATGATGATTTCTGGAGCCAATGTGCTGATTTTTGACGAACCTACCAACCACCTGGATATGGAATCCATCACAGCCTTAAATAACGGTATGATAAAGTTCCCCGGCGTACTGCTCTTTGCATCCCATGACCACCAGATTGTGGAAACTACAGCAAACCGCATTATGGAAATCCTTCCTAACGGAGTGCTTATTGATAAGATTACTACCTACGATGAATATCTGGCCAGCGACGAAATGGCCAGAAAACGCCAGGTATACACCATGACCCAGGAAGACAACTAAAAATTTATTTCCCTGCCTTGCAGTGAGCTGCAGGGAAAAGCCAGCTTACCGCAGCAGTCAGACAGGATTGTTTCCTTTCTTGGGGCTGCTGCTAAAGCAAAAAGGGGGTGTCGCATTAAAGGTATTTTGCTTAATGCGGCACCCCCTTTTTGCGTCTATCTTCACTGTTCCCGTGTTATATGGACCTTCATATCCCGGTATTCCTTAGGGGAAATGCCATACTCTTTCTTAAAAGCCCGGTAAAAGCTGGAGTAGTCCTTAAATCCAAACATCAGATATGCCTTAGTAATGCTGATATTGCTGAGAATAGCATCCCTGCAGGCTGCCAATCTTTTTTTCATAATATACTGATGGATAGAAATTCCTGTATTTTCTTTAAAAATATGGGCAATATGATATTTACTGGCAAAGAACTTTCCCGCCAAATGCTCCAGCGATAAATCCTGGTCCAGCTGGTCGTCAATATACTGAATAATGCTCTGATACAAATCCCGGTCCTCTTTCAGTGTCTTAGGATTATCCTTTTCATAAATCATCCGGCTTAAATGGAGGAATAAATCACAGATTCCCAGAAATATTCTGGAGTCCTTCCCAAATCGGTCAGAATGGATTTCCTCAATAAGATGAAAAATCCTGGACTGAATGCTGCTGAATCCTACAGGCTCATTGTGGAAAATGTGCCTGCCTTTTTCCCGGACGCAGCGGATAGTATAGAAAAAGTCTTCCGACATCATGTTCAGGCGCTCATAATAGTCTATGCTAATCCAGAAGACAAAGCGGCTGTAGGGAAGATTTGGATTATGTATCACAGCTCTGTGGCGCACCCCCGGGGGAATCACCACCACGTCGCCCAGACGCAGACCGTAAAGCTTCTCCTCTATCTGAATAGAAACGTCCCCTTCCAGGAAAAAATAGAATTCGTAATAATTATGCTCATGAAGGTCTACAGGCTCCATATGAGAATCACTGTAATAATAGATTTCATAGTCCCTGGACAGCATATACTGGCGCTTTAAAAATTGGGTTTTCAGGTTTTTTTTCATGTTTCCTGCCCTTTCTCCTTCTGTTCTTTGTTCACTATTTTTATTTTAATACGAAACCGCAACTTTTACAATATACACAACAACCTTATCAATTGGATTTTTTTGGTTTTTCATTATATAATAAGGACATATAAAGCGAAAGAGAGGTATTTTATTATGGAAATGACAATGCGCTGGTACGGAAAAGACCACGACACCGTAACCCTGGAGCAGATTCGTCAGAGCTGCTATGTAACAGGAATCATCACAACTCTGTATGACAAGCTTCCCGGAGAGGTTTGGACCCTGGACGAAATCCTGGCGATGAAAAAAGAGGTTGAGGATGCAGGCCTTCACCTGGCTGGTATCGAAAGCGTAAATGTAAGCGACGCCATCAAGACAGGCGCACCGGAGCGTGACAAAGACATTGCCGCTTATATCGAAACACTGGAAAATCTGGGAAAAGCTGACATCCATATGGTATGCTACAATTTCATGCCTGTATTTGACTGGACCAGAACAGAGCTGGAACGTAAAAGAGAAGACGGCACTACTGTTCTGGCTTACAATCAGGACACCATTGACCAGATGGACCCGGAGAAAATGTTCGACAGCATTAAAAACGATATGAACGGAACCGTAATGCCAGGCTGGGAGCCAGAGCGTATGGAAAAGGTAAAAGAATTATTCGCTCTGTACAAAGACATTGACGAAGAGAAATTATTTGAAAACCTGGTATACTTCCTGAAAGCTATCATGCCTGTATGTGACAAATACGACATCAACATGGCTATCCATCCAGATGACCCATCCTGGAGCGTATTCGGACTTCCACGTATCATCTCCACAGAGGCTAAGCTGAAACGTATGATGGACGCTGTTCCAAACAAACACAACGGCGTGACCTTCTGCATGGGCTCCTATGGAACCAACTTAAACAACGATTTAATTGACACCATCAAAATGTTAAAGGGCAGAATTCACTTCGCTCACGTCAGAAACCTGCGGTTCAACGACGGTATGCGTGATTTCGAAGAAAGCGCTCATTTAAGCTCTGACGGAACCTTTGATATGTATGCAGTAATGAAGACCCTTCACGACACAGGCTTTAACGGACCTATCCGTCCGGACCATGGCCGCATGATGTGGGGTGAAAAAGCTATGCCGGGATACGGCTTATATGACCGTGCTTTAGGCGCCGCTTATTTAAGAGGTCTGTGGGAAGCTGCTGAAAAAGAATCCAAAAACGCATAATCAAGAAAGGGAAGTGGATAAGCGATGAAACTGACTTTAGAAGGTATTAAAAATGCAAAGGAATGGGAAGCCGCCGGCATTACCCTTCCTTCCTACGATATTGAAAAAGTTGTTGAAAATACAAAGAAAGCTCCTGTATGGGTTCATTTCGGTGCAGGAAATATCTTTCGTATCTTCATCGGTGGACTGGCTGACACCCTGCTCTCTAAAGGAGAAGCTGACAAGGGTATCACCTGTGTGGAAACCTTTGACTTTGACGTAGTAGACAAAATCTACACACCTTACGACAATCTGGTTCTGGCTGTTACCTTAAAGGCTGACGGTTCTACAGACAAAAAAGTTTTAGGTTCTCTCACCGAAGCAATCAAAGCTCAGTCTAACGTGCCGGAATACTGGGACCGCCTGAAAGAGATTTTTGTAAATCCGGGGCTTCAGATGATTTCCTTTACCATCACAGAAAAAGGCTATGCTTTAAAAGGTGCTGACGGAACTTATTTCCCATTTATACAGGCTGATATTGACAACGGTCCGGAAAAACCTGGAGCAGCCATGGCTGTTGTATGCGCTTTGCTCTTTGAGCGTTTCAAAGCCGGCAAATATCCTCTGGCTGTAGTTTCTATGGATAACTGCTCCCACAACGGAGAAAAACTGCAGAATTCCATTATCACTATGGCAAAAGAATGGCAGGCAAAGGGCTTCGTAGGACAGGATTTCGTAGATTATCTGTCTGACGAAAAACAGGTTTCCTTCCCATGGTCCATGATTGACAAAATCACACCAAGACCAGCAGATTCTGTATGCGCTGATTTAGAAAATGCCGGCGTTGAAGAAATTGCACCGGTTATCACATCCAAGAGAACCTATATTGCTCCTTTCGTAAATGCAGAAGGACCTCAGTATCTGGTAATCGAGGACAAGTTCCCCAATGGACGCCCTGCATTAGAAAAAGCCGGCGTTTACATGACAGACAGAGACACAGTAAACAAGGTAGAGAGAATGAAGGTTACAACCTGTCTGAATCCTCTTCACACAGCTCTGGCTGTATACGGATGTGTTCTTGGCTACACTCTGATTGCAGACGAAATGAAGGACGAGCAGTTAAACAAACTGGTTCATGAAATCGGTCCTGTTGAAGGTATGCCGGTAGTAACAGACCCGGGTATTCTTTCTCCTGCCGCATTTGTGGATGAGGTAATCAATGTAAGAATCCCAAATCCATTTATGCCTGACACACCACAGCGTATTGCCACAGATACCTCTCAGAAGGTAGGTATCCGTTACGGCGAAACCATTAAGTCTTATGTAGAGAAATACGGCGACGCTAAAAAATTGACTGCTATTCCTCTGGCCATTGCCGGATGGTGCAGGTATTTGCTGGGCGTAAACGATGAAGGCGAAACCTTTGAACTGTCTGCAGACCCCATGATTCCGGAACTGACAAAAGCTCTGGAAGGCATTGAAGTTGGCAAACCTGAGACTTACACCGGACAGTTAAAGGGAATCCTCTCAAACGCAAACATTTTCGGCATCGACCTCTACCAGGCCGGAATCGGAGAAAAAGTAGAAGAAATGTTCCTGGAAGAAATCGCAGGTCCAGGAGCTGTAAGAGCTACTCTGAAAAAATATATGTAATTTCCAAACCTTGATTTTCATTCATAAAGCGGGCTGCTTCACTAAGAAATTAGCGGGGCAGCCCGTTTTTCTTGTTCCCATAAAGTTGACACACTTTCTTAACCGATATATTATGTGTGTTAACACATGGGTTAAAGGATTTCAAAGGAGCGGAAACATCATGAAGATTTTATTGGTTGAAGATGATAAAAAAATCTGTTCCCATGACAATTGTCAGTGCTATTGTTCTCTGCTATATCAGGCAGTTTATTTTGGCCGGAACGAATATTCCTGAAGAAACCTGGTTTTTAGTTATTGCTGTCATGCTTATAACAATGATTGGTGTATCTTACAGTCTTGCTCACAAAGTAAATCAGCTTGATTAAACAGCAAGGGGGCTGCGTATATCTTTCATACGCAGCCCACCTTTTTTGTCTCCAGAATTATGCCGCCGGAGTCTCTCATACTATTCTGCTTTTACTCTACTTTGGGTACGGCCATTCTCTACATTTCCTCCATTAAGGATTCCGAACGCTTTGTCAAAAACTCCATGGTCCGTATCAGCTCTGTCTGCTCCTCTTTTTCCATGCCCTCCATAATCTGGTCCCACCAGGAAGTAAGACAGGCCTGCAGCTGAGGAACTAAGGCTCTTCCCTTATCTGTAAAATATATTTTATAATGTCTGGATTTCTCCGGTGTTTTTTTTCGCACAATATAGCCTTTTTCTTGCAGCTTCCGCACTACTCTAACCGTCAGTGCTTCATCCACAACCATTTTTTTGCTCATTTCTTTCTGGCTGCATCCCTCATGGGTTGACAAATACATCAGGAACTTGTAGTCTGAATAGCCCAGGCCATAATCCTTCACCATTTGGTTCACATATCTCTGTTCCCGCCGATATAAAATCGATATACATTTTCCCAGACGTCTTCTCTCCAATATCCTCACCCTTTCCCGAACATCCAAAATTATTTTACTGTCAGGAAATTGCTGTGTCAAGCGCAAAGGGAAAACTCTTATTTCATTCTTCCGTCTCCGCCCATCAGTTCTGTCATTTCTTCTATCCGTTCTAAAGGAAAAGGCGGTAAGCACAGAGGCTTCATCGCTATGGACATTAGTTTCATAGGATTATCATCTGCTGCTACACGGTTGGAACTGAATTGTCCGCAGCGGCGGCACCTGTGTATAATGGCCCATTCTCCATTTTTCCTTACCCATACAGCCACCGGGTCCATAACAGCTCCACAATCAGCTTCTCTGTCCCCAGGTTCATTATCCACATGCATACTGCACAGGCAATTAGGGCAATGGTTCCTGTGATTGCTTCCGGCTCCTGCTGACACCACTAGTCTTCCGCAATTCTTGCAGATAAAGCTGTCTGTACAAGGGTGGTTTTTGTAATATCCTTTTTCGTATTTTCTTTTCTTATTTTCCCGATTCATTTTTGTTTCTCCTTTGATGTTGTTTTTGTTTCTTTTCATTCTCTTGGATTTATCAGGACAATAAAAAAAGACAATCCTTTTTCATGGAGGATTATCTTGTTGACTGAAACGGAACTTCGGAATAAAAAGATTTCCAATACTTCCCTTATGGC
>NHCFR01400__coassemble_663_pt1 | contig 26250 bp, 18 predicted proteins | sample NHCFR01400__metabat2_high_PE_048 | metagenome-assembled genome bin NHCFR01400
GGAGGATTAATGTAATGGAACATATCAAAACATTAAATACAAAGAGCTTACAGAATACAGTTAAAAAAGGCGGATGCGGTGAATGTCAGACATCCTGCCAGTCAGCCTGCAAAACATCCTGCACTGTAGGAAACCAGAGCTGCGAGAATAAATAGTCAGAATGTCATAAGGCATGGAATAAGCAGCGGCCCTAAAAGCCGCTGCTTATTCCATGCCTTCCTGTCAGTAGGAAATTTGGAAAGGGGAAACAAGTTGATTCACTGTTATAAGAACAATGGCTACAATATTGTACTGGATGTGAACAGCGGCTCCGTACATGTGGTGGATGAGCTGGTTTTTGACCTGATTCAGCAAATAGATGAAGGGAAAAACAGAGAAGAGATTCACCAGGCCATGGAAAAAACTTATGGGAAAGAGGAGATTGACCAGGCTCTGTCTGAGATTGACCAGCTGAAAGACCAGGAAATGCTCTTTACCCAGGATATTTATCGAAATGCCATTGAGCATTTTAAAAAGAGAGAAACCGTTGTAAAGGCATTATGCCTTCACATAGCCCATGACTGCAATCTGGCCTGCCGCTATTGCTTTGCGGAGGAGGGAGAATACCATGGGCGCAGAGCCCTGATGTCCTATGAAGTAGGAAAACAGGCTTTGGATTTTTTGATTGCAAATTCCGGAAACCGGAGAAATCTGGAGGTGGATTTCTTTGGAGGGGAGCCTCTAATGAACTGGGATGTGGTGAAACGTCTGGTTCAGTATGGAAGAGAGCAGGAGAAGCTTCATCATAAGAATTTCCGCTTTACTCTTACCACCAACGGAGTGCTGCTGAATGATGAGATTATGGAATTTGCCAATAAGGAAATGGCCAATGTGGTTCTGAGTATTGACGGACGCCGGGAGGTTCATGATTATATGCGTCCCTTCCGCAAAGGGGCCGGCAGCTATGACCTGGTGGTACCAAAATTTCAGAAATTTGCTGCTAGCAGAGGTGAGAAAAGCTATTACGCCAGAGGGACTTTTACCCGCCATAACCTGGATTTCTCCCAGGATGTGCTGCACCTGGCAGATTTAGGCTTTGACCAGATTTCCGTGGAGCCGGTAGTTGCAGATGAGAAAGAGGAGTATGCTCTGAAATGGGAGGATGTTCCCAAAATCTGTGAAGAATACGATAAGCTGGCCCGGGAGATGATTCGCCGCAGAAGAGAGGGAAAAAGCTTTAACTTTTTCCATTTCATGATTGATTTAACAGGAGGCCCCTGTGTGTACAAGAGGCTTTCCGGATGCGGTTCCGGAACAGAGTATCTGGCGGTAACGCCTTGGGGAGATTTGTATCCCTGCCACCAGTTCGTAGGGGAAGAAAAATTCCTTATGGGTAATGTGTGGGATGGTGTGAAAAGACAGGACGTCTGCGAAGAATTTAAGGAATGCAATGTATATGCAAAGGAAAAATGCCAAAAGTGCTTCGCCAGATTTTACTGCAGCGGCGGCTGTGCGGCCAATTCCTACAATTTCCACGGTTCTATCAACGATGTCTATGATTTAGGCTGTGAGCTGCAGAGAAAGCGTGTGGAATGTGCCATTATGCTGAAAGCCGCTGAGGCGGAGGACGCAGAAAGAAGGAGTAAAGAATCATGAAGAAAAGCAGAGGTGTACTTATTTTAGTGCTGACCGTACTGGTAACCGCATTTCTGATTTTTACATCAGCAGTGGGAATCGGCCCTACGGGAACAGGAGCTGCCGAGCACATAAAGACAGGTTTGGATTTGGCCGGCGGTGTCAGCATTACCTACGAGGCTTCTGAGGAGTCTCCCAGTGAAGAGGACATGGCAGATACTATCTACAAGCTGCAAAAGCGTGTGGAGCAGTACAGCACAGAGGCTCAGGTTTACAAAGAGGGTGACAACAGGATTGTTGTGGAAATTCCCGGTGTTACAGATGCAAATGCAATTTTAGAGGAGCTGGGAAAGCCGGGTTCTCTGTATTTTATCGCTCATAAGGATTCAGAAGGAAATGAAAATTATTCTCTGAATAGCCAGACCGGAGCTTATGAGCTGACCAAAACCATTGAAGAGATTGAAGCTGACGGCGGTATTGTTCTTACGGGAACAGATATTAAGGATGCTAAGGCTGCAGTTGCCACAGACGAGCTGAAAAATAATGAGAATGTAGTAAGCCTTTCCATGACAGAGGAGGGGGCCGAGAAATTTGCTGTGGCCACTAAAGAAGCAGTGGAGGCCGGCAATGATACCATTGGTATTTATTACGACGGAAGCTTTGTCAGCGTTCCTCAGGTACAGGTGGAAATCACAGATGGAAACGCTCAGATTGACGGTATGGCAGATGCACAGGAAGCCCAGACCTTAGCTTCCACAATTCGTATCGGCGGACTGAAGCTGGAGCTGTCAGAGCTGCGTTCCAGCGTAGTTGCGGCCCAGTTGGGAGAGGAAGCTATTTCCACCAGCTTATTGGCAGCAGCTATTGGACTGGCCCTGATTATTCTGTTTATGATTGTGGTATACAGGATTCCGGGCTTGGTTGCAGGTATTTCTCTGATAATTTATGTGTGCCTGGATTTGATTGCCCTTAATGCCTTTGATTTAACCCTTACTTTACAGGGTATTGCAGGTATTATTTTATCTATCGGTATGGCGGTGGATGCTAACGTTATTATTTATGCCCGTATACAGGAAGAGATTGCAGCAGGAAAAACTGTGCGCACGGCTCTCCAGAATGGTTTCCAGAAAGCATTTTCTGCTATTTTTGACGGAAACATCACTACCCTGATAGCAGCTTTCGTATTGAATTGGCTGGGTTCCGGTACCATCAAGGGCTTTGCTCAGACATTGGCTCTTGGTATTGTGTTGTCCATGTTCACAGCTCTGGTGATTTCCAGATTCCTCATATATGCTATTTATGCAGTAGGAGTAAGGAATCAGAAATTCTACGGAATGCGCAAAGAGAGAACGCCAATACGGTTCCTGCAGAAAAAGAAACTGTTTTTCGCTATTTCTATTATTATGGTATTATGCGGCCCTGTGGCTATGCTGGCCTATAACGGAGCCGTGGGAAGTCCCTTGAAGTACAGCCTGGAGTTCCAGGGAGGTACCTCTACCACCGTAACCTTTGAGGAAGAAATGTCTGTAAAGGATATTGATTCCAAGGTAACCCCTTTGGTAGAAGAAGTTACAGGGGATAACAATGTACAGGCCACTAAGGTAGTGGACAGCAATCAGGTGATGATTAAGACCATTACTCTGGACGTAAGCCAGAGAGAAGCCCTGGAGGAGGCTTTGGTGGATGAGTTCGGCGTTAACCCGGACGAAATTACTTCAGAAAGTATTTCCTCCACAGTCAGCAGTGAAATGCGGGCAGATGCAGTAAAGGCTGTTATCGTGGCCACAGTTCTCATGCTGCTGTACATTTGGTTCCGGTTTAAGGATATTCGTTTTGCCAGCAGCGCTGTTATTGCCCTGTTGCACGATGTACTGGTGGTATTGGCCTTCTATGCGTTGGCCAGAGTTTCCGTGGGCAATACCTTTATTGCCTGTATGCTGACTATTGTAGGTTATTCCATCAATGCTACAATCGTTATCTTTGACCGTATCCGTGAGAACCTTGCAACAACCAAGGTGAAGAATAACGAGGCTCTGGAAACACTGGTAAATGCCAGCATTACCCAGACCCTTACCAGAAGTATCTATACTTCTCTCACAACCTTTATCATGGTATTTCTTCTGTTCCTGCTTGGAGTTTCCTCCATACGGGAATTCGCCCTGCCTCTTATGGTAGGTATTGTCTGCGGAGGATATTCTTCTGTTTGTATCACAGGCGCACTGTGGTATGTAATGAAAACCAGGATAAAGAAAGGGAAAAAATAAAACACATAGGGACTGCCGGGAAAACCTCACATATTACAGGTTTTCCCCGACGGTCCCTTTCTTACTTACCAAGGAGAACAATAAATGGAAAAATGGGTGGTAGCCGCCAAACGGGCGGACTTTCAGGACATAAGCCGGAAATTTGGCATAGACCCGGTAATAGCCAGGCTAATCCGAAACCGGGACGTTATAGGGGATAAGGAGATTGATACCTATCTGCACGGGAAGCTTTCCCAGCTCCATTCCTGGAAACTTCTCAAGGGAATGGAAGAGCTGCTGGATATATTAGAGAAAAAAATCAGAGAAAACCAGAAAATCCGTATTATAGGCGATTATGATATTGATGGAATCTGTTCTACTTACATACTTTTAAAGGGCCTGGAAAGAGCCGGTGCCCATGTAGATGTGGATATTCCCGACCGGATGAAGGACGGATATGGTATCAGCCGGGAGCTTATTGATTTAGCCCATGATGCAGGGGTGGATACTATTCTTACCTGCGATAATGGCATCAGCGCCATAGAACAGGTGGCCTATGCCAGAGAGTTGGGCATGACGGTGCTGGTAACAGACCATCATGAAGTGCCTTATGAGGAGCAGGAGGACGGAAGTGTCTTGAAATTTCTTCCCCCTGCCCAGGCTATTGTAAATCCTAAGCAGGAGGATTGTTTCTATCCATTCAAAGGAATATGCGGGGGTATGGTGGCCTTTAAGGTGATTCAGGGTCTATATGAAACCATGGGAATTTCAGGAAGAGAAGCGGAGTCGCTGATTCCTTTTGCTGCCATTGCCACAGTAGGGGATGTGATGGACTTGACAGATGAAAACAGGATTCTGGTTCGGGAAGGGCTGCGGCGGCTGCAGAATACAGATAACCCAGGTTTAAAAGCCTTGATTCGTGTCAATAATCTGGAAAACAGAGAAATCACAGCCTATCATATCGGATTTATCCTGGGGCCCTGCCTGAATGCCAGCGGCAGGCTCAGTACGGCAAAACGGGCCCTGAATCTGCTTTTGTGCCGGGAGGAGAGAGAGGCCGCTCTTTTGGCCCAGGATTTAAAGGCTTTAAACGACAGCCGTAAGGACATGACAGCCAAAGGTGTGGAGGAAGCCGTAGATTTAGTAGAGAACACTGATTTAGGAAAGGACAGAGTGCTGGTTATATACCTGCCTCATTGCCATGAAAGCCTGGCGGGAATCATTGCCGGAAGAATCCGGGAGCGGTATACCAAGCCTGCCTTTGTGCTGACAGACGGAGAGGAAGGGGTAAAGGGTTCCGGCCGTTCTATTGAGGCCTATCATATGTTCCGGGAGCTGGTAAAGTGCCGGGAGCTGCTTACAAAATTCGGCGGCCATCCCATGGCGGCAGGATTATCACTTCCCAGGGAGAATGTAGAAGCCTTCCGCAGGCTGCTGAATGAGAATTGCTCCCTGACCCCGGAGGATATGGTGGAAAAAATTGTCATCGATGTGCCGATGCCCCTGTCTTATGTGACCATCCCTCTGATACGCCAGCTTTCTCTTCTGGAACCCTTTGGAAAAGGAAACACAAAGCCTGTATTTGCTCAGAAGCAGGTGCGGCTGCTCCAATGCAGAGTGCTGGGGAAAAACAGGAATGTGGTGAAGATGAAGCTGGCAGACCAGTATGGCTTCCAAGGAGAAGGGGTCTGGTTTGGAGACGGAGACCTGTTTCTGGAAAAAGCGGCCCAAAAACAGACCTGGGATTTGCTGTATTATCCCTCTATAAATGCCTATATGGGGCGGGAGAGTATAGAGTTTGTCATTCAGAGTCTACGGTAGAGGGACTTTTTTCAGAAAAACGAGAAACAAAACACGAAATAAAATTTGCGTATGCAGAAAAAAGATGATATACTAAAATCTACACAAAAATCAGAGAATTGACAATATTCGAAAAATAAAGGATGGAGATAGCATGGGAAGTTGTGAAAAGAAAAAAATTGAAGATTATGTAAGAAGCATTCCGGACTTTCCGGAAGAGGGGGTTATTTTCCGTGATGTGACCAGTATCCTTCAGAATGCAGACGGTTTTGCCCTTGCCATAGATTCTTTGCAGGAACTTTTAGACGGACTGGATGTGGATGTGATTGCAGGCACAGAGTCCAGAGGATTTATTTTTGGGGCGCCTATTGCATACAATTTACATAAGCCTTTGGTTTTGATAAGAAAAAAAGGAAAGCTTCCCTGTGAAACTATCCAGCAGGAATATGATTTAGAATATGGAAGCGCCGTAATCGAGATGCACAAGGATTCTATTTTGCCGGGACAAAAAGTAGCGATTGTTGATGATTTGATTGCCACGGGAGGAACCGTGGAGGCAGCGGCAAAGATGATTGAGCAGCTGGGCGGCCAGGTGGTTAAGATTGTTTTCCTTATGGAATTAGCGGGATTAAAAGGGAGAGAAAGGCTTGCGAAATATGATGTGGCATCTGTAATCCGGTATGAAGGTAAATAGAAAGCAGGTGGTGTCATATGGAAGAAAAAAGAGAATCAACCCTGCGGGAAGATGAGATTGAGAAAATTAAAAAGGCTGATGCCAGTGTAAAGGCCATGGAGGATTTTACCAGTCCGGAGGTGCTGTATGACGAGCTGATTGCCAGCGTAAAGAAATACCATCCGTCCACGGATATTTCCATGATAGAAAAGGCCTTTAATATAGCAAATAATGCCCATAAGGGCCAGGTGAGAAAATCAGGAGAGCCCTATATCATACATCCACTGTGTGTGGGCATTATTCTGGCGGATTTGGAGCTGGATAAAGAGACTATTGTGGCAGGTCTGCTCCATGATGTAGTGGAAGATACGGTAATGACCGGCCAGGAAATCTGTCAGGAGTTCGGAGCTGAGGTGGAGCTGCTGGTGGACGGTGTTACCAAGCTGGGACAGTTGAGCTACTCTGCAGATAAAGTAGAGGTCCAGGCGGAAAATTTAAGAAAAATGTTCCTGGCTATGGCTAAGGATATTAGAGTTATCCTTATTAAGCTGGCCGACCGTCTGCATAATATGAGGACTCTGAAATATATGACTCCGGCCAAACAGAAGGAAAAGGCCAGAGAAACCATGGACATCTATGCACCCATTGCCCAGAGGCTGGGTATTTCCAAGGTGAAGATAGAGCTGGATGATTTGTCCCTGAAATATCTGAAGCCTGAGGTGTATTACGATTTAGTAGAGAAGATAAACCTGAAGAAAAGCGAGCGCCAGGCTTTTATTGACCAGATTGTAGGGGATGTGAGAAAGCACATTGAAAATGCCGGCATCCATGCCCAGATTGACGGCAGGATTAAGCATTTCTTCAGCATATATAAGAAGATGGTAAACCAGGATAAGACCCTGGAACAAATATATGATTTATTTGCAGTCCGTATCATTGTGGACACAGTAAAAGACTGTTATGCCTGTCTGGGAATCATCCATGAGATGTATAAGCCTATACCAGGGCGGTTTAAGGACTATATTGCAATGCCAAAGCCCAATATGTACCAATCACTTCATACTACCTTGATTGGCCCCTCAGGACAGCCTTTTGAAATCCAGATTCGTACCTTTGACATGCACAGAACGGCTGAATACGGTATTGCCGCCCATTGGAAGTATAAAGAGGTTTCCAATAACGGGAAGGTCAATGTGACCCAGTCTGAGGAAGAAAAGATGAGCTGGCTCCGTCAGATTTTGGAATGGCAAAGGGACATGTCTGATAACAAAGAATTTTTAAGTCTGTTAAAAAGTGACTTGGATTTGTTTTCAGAGAGTGTCTACTGCTTCACTCCTGCAGGAGATGTGAAGACACTGCCAAACGGCTCCACACCCATTGATTTCGCTTACAATGTCCACAGTGCTGTGGGAAATAAAATGGTAGGGGCCAGAGTCAACGGCAAGCTGGTTCCCATTGAATATGTGATTAAAAACGGAGACAGGGTGGAAATCATTACCTCCCAGAACTCCAAAGGCCCCAGCCGTGACTGGCTGAAGGTGGTAAAAAGCACCCAGGCCAAAAATAAGATTAACCAGTGGTTCAAGCAGGAACTGAAAGAAGATAACATACTGAAAGGCAAGGATATGCTTGCTCAGTATGCAAAGGTAAAAGGCGTGAATCTGGGAGTTATCCTGAAGCCCAAATATCAGGAAGCAGTCATGAAAAAATACGGTTTCCGGGACTGGGATTCTGTGCTGGCTGCTTTAGGACACGGGGGCCTGAAGGAGGGCCAGATTCTCAATAAACTCCAGGAAGTTTACAACAAGGAACACAAAGCAGAGCTGACAGATGAGAAGGTGCTGGAGGCTGCTGCAGACAATAAGGAGAAGCTTCACATCAGTAAGATAAAAGGCGGCATTGTGGTAAAAGGAATTCATGATGTGGCCGTGCGCTTCTCCAAATGCTGCAATCCTATTCCGGGAGACGAGATTGTGGGCTATGTTACCAGAGGAAGAGGAGTGACTATCCACCGGACGGATTGTGTCAATGTTATCAATATGTCAGGAGATGACAGAAACCGTCTGATTGATGCAGAATGGCAGGCACCGGACAACAGCCAAGGGGAGCGGTATATTGCGGAATTGAACGTATATGCCTATAACCGTACCGGGCTGATTGTAGATATTTCCAAGATTTTTACAGAGAGGAAAATAGATATTTCCGCTTTAAATACCAGAACCAGCAAGCAGGGAACCGCAACCATCAATATTTCCTTTGAGGTTTGCAGTAAGGAAGAGCTGAACAGCCTTATTGAGAAAATCCGTCAGATTGAAAGCGTTAAGGATATTGAGCGGACCGCAGGCTGAGGATAATGGAGATTAGCCTATGAAAAATTTAGTATTAAGAGGAATAGTAGTTGGTCCGGTACAGACCAACTGCTATTTTCTGAAAAACAGAGAAACCGAAGAAATTATCGTGGTAGACCCGGGAGCAGAGGATGAGAGAATCCGTATGGCTCTGGAACGGCTGGGAGGCCGACCGGCAGCCATTCTCCTTACCCACGGCCATTATGACCATATATGTGCAGCCAAGGAGCTGAAAGAGCATTACCGGATTCCTATATATGCTCCAAAAGCAGAGGAAGAGCTTTTGCAGAATACTTCCTGGAACCTGTCTGCTGCCTGGTCTGGCAAGGCGTACAAGGTCCAGGGGGATGTGTGGCTGGAAGACGGGCAGGAAACGGATATTGCCGGATTTCAGGTGAAGACAATACTCACCCCCGGCCATACTGCAGGTTCTGCCTGTTATTGGCTTCCGGAGGAAGAGGTCTGCTTTTCCGGGGATACGGTTTTTGCAGGCTCCTGCGGAAGAACAGATTTGCCTACAGGAAGCATGAGCCAGATGAGAGAAAGCCTGGCCAGGATATTAGGGCTGCTTCCGGCAGGAACAGCTATTTTCCCAGGACACGGGGAAGAGACAGATGCAGGGTTTGAGAGAAAGCACAATCCTTATCTCTAAGCCCTTTACGGAAGAAATTATAATAGAAAGAGATAATCATATGATTGGAATCTCATTTAACGAGGAAGAATTTGAGTACGATGCCTACACCTTGGTGAAGGCTTTTTATCCCAAAGAGGATATTGAGATGTACTGTACCCAAAAGACGGAGACCCCCAAGTCTTATGAAAATCTGGTGTCCATATGCTATGGAGAGCAGGTGGTCATCAGCCTGAACTTTCAAGGAAAACATTTGGAAGCCAGTGCGCCTTATGGGGTACAGGAAGACAGAAAGCTGCGGAAAAACCGGTTAAAACAGGTACTGTACCAGCTGCTGAGAGAAGAAAGCGGACGGAGCCTTCCCTGGGGAAACCTTACGGGAATTCGTCCTGTAAAGCTGGCTATGGGGCTGCTGGAGGAGGGTATGAGCAATGCCCAGGCCGCAGAGTATATGCGGAAGACATATTTCACCAGCAAGGAAAAAACAGCCCTGGCCATTACCATTGCCAATCGGGAGCGGGAAATCCTGAAGGGTATAGATTATGAAAAAGGATATAGTCTGTATGTGGGCATTCCCTTTTGCCCCAGTATATGTCTGTACTGCTCCTTCAGCTCATCTCCCATGGCCAGATGGAAGGACAAGGTTGAGGAATACCTGGATGCCTTATGCAGGGAGTTGGATTTCATTGCAGAATCCATGAAAGAATGGAATTTAGACTCTGTGTATATTGGAGGAGGCACCCCTACCACGCTGGAGCCAGAACAGCTTCGGCGGCTTTTGGGACATATCCAGGAAAAATTTCCGGTGGAGCAGGCTAAGGAGTATACAGTGGAAGCGGGACGCCCGGACAGTATTACCAGGGAAAAGCTTCTGGCTATACGGGAGTTTCCTGTTACCAGGATTTCTGTAAATCCCCAGACCATGAACCAAGGTACTTTGGACCTGATAGGCAGGAAGCATACTGTGGAGGATACACGACACGCCTTCGCTTTGGCGAGGGAATGTGGATTTGATAATATCAATATGGATTTAATCGTAGGACTTCCCGGGGAGCATAAGGAGGATGTGAAACGTACGCTGGAAGAAGTGAAGCTTTTAGGCCCTGACAGCCTTACCATTCACTCTCTTGCGGTAAAACGTGCAGCCAGACTGAATATGTTCCGGGACCAGTACCAGGAAATGGAGTTTGAAAACAACGAGGAAATCATGGACATGACCATGAAATATGCCTATGAAATGGGAATGGGTCCTTACTATCTGTACCGGCAGAAAAATATGTGCGGAAATCTGGAAAATGTTGGCTATGCAAAAGTTGACAAAGCCGGAATTTACAATATACTAATGATGGAGGAAAAACAAACCATCATAGCTGCAGGAGCAGGAGCTTCCACAAAATTCGTATTCCAGAACGGGGAACGGATTGAGCGGGCAGAAAATGTAAAAGACGTGAGCAATTACATGGCCCGGGTGGAGGAAATGATGGAGCGCAAGAAGGCTGGGATTAAAACATGGCTGAAAGAATAGGAAAGGTGATTCACTATGACCTGGTAACAGAAATCAACCATGGCATTCTGGTGAGCAGCCTGGCTTCAGCAGTAGGAGAGGAGCTGGGACTTCCCAAAGAACAGTGTCATGAGCTGGCGGTTGCCGGGGTTCTTCACGACATCGGGAAGCTGAGGCTTTCCGGCTATGTGTCGGGAGAGGAAAATCCACTGGTAGTGGAAGAAATCAAATACGTCCGCAGACATCCCCAGTTAGGCTGCGAAATACTGAAGAAACGGGGATATTCCCAGTATATTCTGGAGTGTATTTATTACCATCACGAGAATTACGATGGAAGCGGGTACCCGGAAAATTTAAGAGGGGAAGAGATTCCTCTTGGAAGCCGAATTTTAAGAGTTTGCGATACCTATGGAGCTCTGGTGGAAAAAAGGCCCTACCGGGATGCCTTTGATTCCCAGACGGCCATCCGTCTTATGATAGACGAGGTGAAAAATTTTGATATGCAGGTGTTTCTGGCTTTTATGCGGGTAGTCCATGAAAAGGACACAACAGAGGAAGAAGTTTAGAAAACGGGAAAATTTCAGAAGATTATAAGATAAAGTGGAAGAATACCGTAAAAAGAAATAGAAAAGAGAGGAGAACAAGACAATGCAGTTAAAGAAAAAACCAGTGACAGGCATGAAGGATATTCTGCCTCAGGAAATGGAAATCCGTGATTACTTAATCAGTTTAATCAAGGAAACTTATAAACAGTTTGGCTTCACTTCTATGGAGGCTCCCTGCGTAGAACATATTGAAAATCTGACCAGTAAGCAGGGGGGAGACAATGAGAAGCTGATTTTCCGTATTTTAAAAAGAGGAGAAAAATTAAAGCTGGAACAGGCAAAATCCGAGGATGACTTGGTGGACAGCGGTCTGCGCTATGACTTGACTGTACCTCTGTGCCGGTTTTATTCCAATAATGCCAATGAGCTTCCACAGCCCTTTAAGGCTCTGCACATCGGAAACGTATTCCGTGCGGACCGTCCCCAGAGAGGCCGTTTCCGTCAGTTTATGCAGTGTGATATTGACATTTTGGGAGACCCTACTTTCCTGGCGGAGATTGACGTTATCCTGGCTACCTCTACCCTGGTAGGAAAACTGGACTTCGATAAATTTACCATCCGTATCAATGACAGAAGAATTTTAAAGGCAATGGCAGCCTACAGCGGCTTCCCGGAAGAATCCTTTACCCAGGTGTTTATCATTCTGGATAAGATGGATAAAATTGGCATGGATGGCGTGGCCCAGGAGCTTATAGAGTCCGGCTTTGATAAAGAAGGCGTGGATAAATATCTGGGACTGTTCCAGGCTATGGGCTCTGGTGTAGAAGGCGTAAAATATTGCAAAGAGCAGCTGGAAGGCTTCCTGGAGCCTAAGGTAGCCGATGATTTGGTTACAGTTATTGAAAGTGTTATGGAGGCGAAGACCGCTAACTTTGACCTGGTGTTTGACCCCACTTTGGTGCGTGGTATGTCTTATTATACAGGACCTATTTTCGAAATTTCTATTGACGGTTTTGCCGGAAGCGTAGGCGGCGGCGGACGTTATGACGAGATGATTGGCAAATTCACGGGAACACCTACACCGGCTACTGGCTTTTCCATTGGTTTCGAGCGTATTGTTATGCTGCTGATGGAGAAGGGCTTTAAGGTGCCTGGAACCAAGGAGAAAAAAGCATATCTTTTGGACAAAAAATTGTCCGGAGAAAAGCTTTTGGAGGTTATGAAAAAGGCAGCAAGGGAGAGACAGGAAGGCCAGAGCGTGAATATTGTATACGCTAAGAAAAATAAGAAATTCCAGAAGGAACAGCTTACCAATGAGGGCTATTCCATTATAGAAGAAGTGTACAACGACTAAAAAGGAGAGTTTATGTCATGGCAGAATCAATGAAGGGGCTGAAGAGAAGCCACAGATGTACGGAAGTGACAAAGGCAGACATAGGAAGCACCGTAACTCTTATGGGATGGGTGCAGAAAAGCAGAAATAAGGGCGGCATCGTCTTTGTGGATTTAAGAGACCGCTCCGGTATTATGCAGGTTATATTTGAAAACAGCGATATAGACCAGGAAGGATTTGAGAAAGCCGGAAAGCTGAGAAGTGAGTTTGTCATTGCAGTGACAGGCCGTGTGGAGGCCCGTTCCGGTGCGGTAAACCAGAATCTGGCTACAGGCGAGATAGAAGTGCGGGCAACCCAGCTCCGTATTCTGTCCGAGGCCGAGACACCTCCCTTCCCCATTGAGGAGAACAGCAAGACCAGGGAAGAGGTGCGGCTGAAATACAGGTATCTGGATTTGAGAAGACCGGATTTACAGAAAAATATGATACTGCGTTCCAATGTTTCCACGTTGGTGCGTCAGTTCCTGGCTAAGGAAGGATTTCTGGAAATTGAGACTCCTACCCTGATTAAAAGTACCCCGGAGGGAGCAAGGGATTATCTGGTGCCCAGCCGGGTTCATCCTGGAAGCTTTTATGCGCTGCCCCAGTCTCCTCAGATTTTCAAGCAGCTTTTGATGTGTTCCGGATATGACCGGTATTTCCAACTGGCCAGATGCTACAGGGACGAAGATTTGCGTGCAGACCGTCAGCCGGAGTTTACCCAGATAGATATGGAGCTGTCCTTTGTTGATGTAGATGATGTAATTGATGTAAACGAAAGAATGTTGGCCTTTCTCTTTAAAGAGGTGCTGGGAGTAGAGGTAAGCTTGCCTATCCAGAGAATGACCTGGCAGGAGGCTATGGACAGATTTGGTTCCGATAAACCGGATTTGCGTTTTGGCATGGAGCTTACAGATGTTTCTGAGGTAGTGAAGGACTGTGAGTTTGCAGTATTTAAGGGTGCCCTGGAAAACGGAGGCAGTGTAAGAGGTATCAATGCCAAGGGACAGGGAGCCATGCCCAGAAAGAAAATTGATAAGCTGGTGGAATTTGCCAGAGGATACGGTGCCAAAGGCCTGGCTTATATTGCCATCGGACAGGATGGGGGAGTGAAATCTTCCTTTGCAAAGTTTATGAAAGAGGAAGAGATGACTGCTCTTATCCAGGCCATGAAAGGAGAGAATGGGGATTTACTTCTCTTTGCTGCGGATAAGACAAAACTGGTATGGGATGTATTAGGCGCTCTGCGTCTGGAATTGGCAAAACAGATGGAGCTTTTAGATAAAAATGAATTCCGTTTTGTATGGATTACAGAATTTCCGCTGCTGGAGTACTCTGAAGAGGAGGACAGATTTGTCGCTATGCACCATCCTTTCACCATGCCAATGGAGGAGGATTTGCAGTATCTGGACTCTCAGCCGGGCCGTGTCCGTGCAAAAGCCTATGATATTGTGTTAAACGGAAATGAAATTGGCGGAGGCTCTGTCCGTATTTTCCAAAATGACGTTCAGGAAAAGATGTTTGAGGTGCTGGGCTTCACAAAGGAAGAAGCTTATAACCGTTTTGGATTCCTTCTGGATGCGTTTAAATATGGTGTACCCCCTCATGCAGGACTGGCTTACGGCCTGGACCGTCTGGTCATGCTGATGGCAAAAGAAGACTCTATCCGTGACGTAATTGCCTTCCCTAAGGTGAAAGACGCTTCTTGTCTCATGTCAGAGGCGCCGGATGTGGTGGATGAAAAACAGTTGGAAGAGCTGGGAATCGCCATTGTAGCCCAGGAGAAAAAAGAAGAAGACCAGGGAGAGTAAATGGCCCCATATCCTGGCGAAGCAAAAAAAACAGGAAAAGAAAAACAAATAAAATGCCCTCCATGTATAAGAGATAAAAATCTCTGTACATGGAGGGTATTTTGCGTCATAGAAAATTTTCAGGCCGCAGAGTTCACAGCTGCGGTAATATCACCCAGCACCGCTGCAGCTAAAGAGGAATCCATCTGGATTTTCCAATTTATACCATCGTTTACCAGTTCTATGGTGATTTCTTTAGAAACGGTTTTTTGATTATGTTGAATACAGGACAGCAGCAGCTCCTGCTCCTTTTGACGACGGCCCTGAGCGCCTTCGGACAGAGACTGGGAGGCGTTTTCCTTCAGCCATTGGGAAAGCTGCTCTTTGTAGGCTTCCAGAATACTTTCAAAATCAACGGTAGTGGCAAGAACCTTTACCGCTGCCTGGGAGTCTTCTGTTTGCTCCTCCAGGATTTCATAATCAAAGAATTGATGAATTTGACCTGCAAGAGCGGAGGCCAGAGCCTCACCATAAATGCTGTCTTCCTCCCCCAGCTGGTCCAGGGACAAGTAAATCATTAGCTGGTTTTGGTCAAGGTCCCGGATAGTATCCAGATGGGCAGCTACGATTTCTGAGGGGGAAAGGAGACGGGCATCTGTAAGATAAAGGGCAAAGTCACCTGTCAAAAGACTGTCAAGCTCTGGGGTATGAATTACCTGCCAGCTCTCTCCTTCTTTTTCCAGTGAAAGAACCACGGTTTCTTCTTTTAAAGAATAGCTGTTGTCTTTCATGACCTTTTTTAGAAGTTCACAGGAATCATGCAAAGAGAATTCGCTGTTTTCAGGGTCTGCCTGCTGCTGGATATGCTTTTTCAGCACTGCAAGGGAATAATCTTTGGCCAGAGCATGAGCATCTATAAGCTGCAGCTGGGTTTTGGCCTGGGCATGGGTCTCATCCTGGATGTCAACTTTCTTTACCTTATAGGTAAAATCCTTATAAAAAAGGGTAAAAATTTCAGCCATTTCTCCGCCTATATCCTGGTAATCCTGGGAAGACGGAAGCAGTTTCTGGGTATCAATGCAGTTCGCAATAGTCTGGGTATCTGAGCTTTTTAACTGCTCTAGTTCCTGATATACAGCTTCCTTTATTTCCTTTTTTTCTTTGGAACAGCCATATAATATCAAGCAGGACATACACAGGATAAGGCCCAGAAGGATTGATTTTTTTCTTCTGTTCATAATGCTTCTCCAAATATCCATCTTTTTAGTATGCCCCTAGTTTAACAGAGATAAGGAGAAGTTGCAACTAAAGTATATTTCAGCGTATATCTGCTGATTTTTCTATCCGCTGTCCATACAGAAGATTTCATTCCTTAAGTCTCAGATAAAAAGACAGTATGGAAATAAATTCTCCTGTAGTTGGTTTCCTTGTCAGCGGATAACCTGCAATTTTAATCAAAAGATTTTTGTTTCCTTCATTCCAGCAAATGGTTATGGCAGTGCGGATAGAGCGCTCCACCTTGGCGCTGGTGGTGTGAAAATGCTTAGCAATGTCGGGATAAAGCCGTTTTGTTATATAAAGAAGATATTCCTCGTCATGAAGCACTAATTCTAAAGCATAAGAAAGATAGTGATACCCGTGATAGACGGAACAGATACCCAGCCGGTGAATTAACGTTTCGATTTTCTTCATAGAAACACTCCTTTCTCAGGCTGCTATCCAGCATACCTCAGAACCAACAAAACGACATTACTTTCGACAAAGAAAATCAAGTTTCGTAATTTATAGATGTTTAACGACAGATTTCGACAAAATTCGACCTATTATATATCCGAAATAAAAATGGTAAAAATTATAAGAAAATTAATAAATTTTAAGAGAATCTTTAAAAATTTTCTGATATACTATAGCCACAATATGTACTCTGGCAAAAAAAATACCTTTTGTGTACAATGCCCTTGGTTTATTGTATACGGAGGGTAGAGGCGGATAATTGAAAGGGGAAAAGAGGCGAATATGAACAAAAAGAAAAAAATTATTGTGGGCGCCTGTGCGGCAGTCTGTGTGGTTGGACTGGGAACGGGAATATTTTTGCTAAAGGGAAATAAGGGAAAAGAAGCCCAGGAGCTGGCCTATGTCAGCAGTGTGTCTTCCATGAATGATATGGCCGGTGTACAGCGGCTGGCCGGAGTTGTGGAATCCCAGAAAACTCTGGACATCCAGAAGGATTCGGATAGAACAGTAAAGGAAGTTTTTGTGAAAGCGGGAGACGAGGTAGATGTGGGAACAAAGCTGTTTACCTATGATACCGCCACCCTGGAAACAGATTTACAGCAGGCCCAGCTGGATTTGGAGCGGGCGGATAATGATATGGCCAATTTAAAAACCCAGATAGCCCAGCTGGAAAAAGAAAAGAAAAATGCCGGGGAGGAGGAACAGCTGTCTTACACCACCCAAATCCAGTCGGCCCAGATGGACCTGAAAAAAAGCGAATATGAGAGAAAAGCCAAAGAGGTAGAGATGAACCGGCTAAAGGGACAGATTGAAAATTCTACGGTGAATAGTGAAATGAAGGGTGTAGTGAAATCTGTCAACAATACAGAGGGGCAGAGTAGCATGGATATGTACGGTTCTTCTCAGGCCTTTATGACTATTCTGGCTACTGGAGAGTATCGTGTGAAGGGTTTGGTAAATGAGCAGAATGTCAGTGAAATCATGGCCGGAGAGAAAGCTATTATCCGCTCCAGAATCCAGGAGGAACAGGTTTGGACGGGGACTTATACGGCTGTGGATACCAAGAATCCCAACAATAATAACAGCAATATGATGTACGGAACATCTGCTCAGGATGCGGCCCAGACCACTTCCACTTCTTATCCATTTTATGTGGAGCTGGATTCCTCTCAGGGACTGCTTCTGGGACAGCATGTGTACATAGAGCGGGATACGGGGCTCCAGGACAGGGAAAAGGGTATCTGGCTGAATGCAGCCTTCATTGCAGATGCAGATAAAAAGCCTTATATATGGGTGGAAGCCAAAAATGGAACTTTAGAGAAGCGCACCGTGGTTCTTGGTACTTATGATGAGGAAATGATGCAGTATAAAATTGAAAAAGGGATAAAATCCGATGATTATGTGGCTTATCCCCAGGATTTCTTGAAAGAAGGCATGAAAACCACCCACGATGCTTCCCAGGCCACAGCAGGTTCTTCAGAGGAGCAGATGCCAGTGGAGGAAATGCCGGTAGAGAGTTTGCCGGAGGAGGGAATTTTAGAGGAAGGCGTACCGGAAGAGGGTAGCGCTGAGGAAGCTGCACCAGAGGATACGGAGAGTAATTCTGGCGGAGAGGATGGACAGCCAGAGGACCAGGTGCTTCCCCAGGAAGGAGAGAATGGAGAGGGACTTGTGTCTGATAGCAATGCTAGCAATGTGAAATCGCTGATTCCCCGGCAGGAAACAGTTCTTGACAGCCTGAAAGGGGGAGGATTGGCTATATGAGAAAAAAACAGGTAAAAGGACTCCTCATCGGACTGGCTGTAGCGGCAGTAGCAGGGGGAGGTATCTGGTTTGCAGCAGGAAAGCTTAAGGACACCTCTGTGTCCGCTTATGCGGTGACAGACCTTAGCCAGATGGTTTTCGGCAGCACTACCTCTTTAGAAGGGAATATTACCTCCAGCGTGTCCCAGGAGGTCCGCCTTATGGATAAGCAGATTGTTTCCAAGGTTTATGTCCAGGAGGGACAGGAGGTAAAGGAGGGAGACCCTCTTCTGTCTTATGATATGACTCTGGTAAATATTGATTTGGAGATGGAAAAGCTGAGCAAGCAGCAGTTGGAAATCAAGAAAAAAGGACTGGAAAACGAGCTGGAGAAGCTGGAAAAGGATAAGAAAAAGGCTGTTTCCTCCAAAGGAGAATATGCAGTCCAGCCTTTAGGAAGCAGGGGAAACCGGTGGAAGGCAGTACCCTTGGCAGCAGCGGAGAATCCGCAGGTTTCAGAAGAGAATCTCCAGCAGGGAGAGGCAGGCGGCCAGGGCAGTACAGAAGGCGGTGACGCAGGTTCCGGAACGGAGACAGGGGCCAGTCAGGGACATGATAACCAGGGAGAAACTTCCCAAGGAGGAAACGGAGAGAACGGAGACAGCGGAACCGTACCAGGAGAAGTGCCAGGAGCCGGAGATGGCCAGCCGGGAGCAGGCGGAGACGGAAATCAGGGCGGAACGGGAGACGGACAAGACGGCCAGAATCCGGGAGAGCCAAATCCTGGCGGCAGCCAGGAAGGAGGAGACCAGGGAGAAGAAGACCCGGATAAAAAGCCGGGGGAAGAAACTCCCCAGGAGCCGCAGGAGCCATTAAAGCCTTCCGGAGTTTACAAAAGGCTTTATGGAGATATTACCATAGACCAGGCAGATTTTCCGGAGGATGACGCTGTTATAGAGAATGCCATTCCCTTTAGAGGAAGCGGTACAAAGGAAGACCCCTACCGTTATCTGTGTACCAAGGGAGTACTGCTGCAGGGTGCCTTTCTCAATTGGGTAGGAGGCTTTGACCAGGAGGGGCAGAAAACCCTTCAGCCTCAGTATTGTCTTCTGGAAGTTCATGGAGAAGATAAGGAGGAGGGCGTTCTTCTGGCGGCCATGCTGTTGGACGGAACGGCTATAGCAGAGCCATTGCAGCCGGATATGTGGTTCCTAACCAGCTTGGGGAAAAACCAGTGGGAAGAACCGGTTCCCCCTGAAGATGAGGAAGTGCCCGGAGACGGAGAATGGATGGATTTTCCGGAGGATTGGGGAGAGATGATTCCCCAGGATGATATAGTAAGCGGATATTCTAAGGAAGAACTGGAAAAAGCCATAACCCAGAAAAAACAGGATATTGCCGCTGCTGCTCTGGATTTAAAGGAAGCGGATATTAAGATAAAAAAGGTAGAACAGAAGCTGAAGGACGAAACCATAAAGAGTACCATAAACGGCACGGTGAAAAAAGTGGGAGACCCCACCAAAGGAGAGGTGGACGGAGAGCCCTTTATCGTGGTGGAAAGCACAGGCGGAGCTTATGTCCAAGGAATGGTAAATGAATATCTGCTGTCCAGCCTGCAGCCGGGACAGGTGCTGACAGGTATGGCCTACGAATCGGGAAATGTATTTGAGGCAGAGATAAAGGAAATTTCTCCTTATCCCAGAGACAATTATTATATGAGCGGCCAGGATATGTCTTTTTATCCCTTTACCGCAGTAATTCCTGAGGGACAAGGCTTTAAGGAATATGAAATGGTTACCATGGACCTGCCTCAGACAGAGGGAAATATGTCCGGGATTTACATCAGCAGAGAGTTCATACGCTCCAAAGACGGGCAGGACTATGTGTACAAAGAAGATAAACACCACAGATTGGTAAAACAGCCGGTAAAGACGGGAAAGACTTTCTACGGAAGCACGGTGGAAATCAAGGAAGGGATTACCCAGGAAGATTATCTGGCATTCCCTTACGGTAAAACGGTAAAAGAAGGCGCAAAGGTAAAGCGGGCCTCTATTGACGAATGGTATAATTCATTTTAGGAAGGAGGAAACGGGATGATTGAAAACATAAGATTATCGTTCCAGGGTATCTGGGCACATAAGATGCGCTCCTTTCTGACTATGCTGGGAATTATTATTGGTATTGCCGCTTTGATTTCTATTGTTTCTACCATAAAGGGAACCAACGAGCAGATTAAGAAAAATCTTATCGGTGAAGGGGATAATGTAATCGATATTACCCTTTACGGAAACGGCGGAGAGTACCAGATAGAGTATGAAGGACTGCCCCAGGGAGTTCCGGTGATTTCTCAGGAAAAAAAGGAGGAAATTCTGGAGCTGGAGGAAGTAGAAAATGCTACCTGTTATCAGATGCGCCAGTATGCAGACGGTATCTATTATCAGAGCAGCAGTCTGGACGGCGGCCAGGTTCTGGGAATTGATGAGGATTATCTGGACACCTGCGGGTATCAGATAATCCGGGGCAGGGGATTTTCCCAGAAAGATTATGATACATACAAAAAGGTGATTTTAGTAGATGAGACTGCCAGTGCCAATTTTTTTGAAAAGGGACAGGAAATAGGGAAATCCATTGAAATCAAAGGCGAGCCCTTTACTATTGTTGGAGTGGTGAAAAAGACAGAAGAATATGAACCGGTGATAAACAACCGGGAGGAATATTACACCTATTACAACAGTAATACAGGGGGAATGATTTTCATGCCCTCTCCGGACTGGCCCATTGTGTATCAGTTTGACGAGCCTCAGCAAGTATCTGTGAAAGCAGTTTCACCGGAAGCCATGAGTTCTGCAGGGAAGAAGACAGCAGAGCTATTGAATGAGTCCATTACTTCCGGTAGCAGTAAGTTTGAGTATAAGGCTAAGGACATGATGGAGAAGGCCAAGGGGCTGCAGCAGATTAGCGAAAGTACTAACCGGCAGCTCCTATGGATTGCCAGTATTTCGCTTCTGGTAGGAGGAATCGGGGTTATGAACATCATGCTGGTTTCTGTTACAGAACGTACAGGGGAGATAGGTCTGAAGAAGGCCATCGGAGCCAATAAGAGAAGAATCCTGGCCCAGTTTCTTACAGAAGCCGCTGTGCTTACCAGCATCGGCGGAATTCTGGGAGTGCTTGCAGGAATTGTTTTGGCTGCCGTGATTTCCAGGATGGCTGCTATGCCTATGGTTATCAGTATACCGGCGGCAGCAGGGGCGGTGGTATTCTCCACGGCTATCGGTATTATATTCGGGCTTCTGCCTTCGGTGAAGGCGGCTAATTTAAGTCCTATTGAGGCTCTAAGGAGAATGTAGGATGAAAAATGTCTGAGAAATGTGTTTTTCTCCATTGACATGCAGAGGCTGATAGATTGGTGAGACAATAGAAGCATCTGTTTATTCTGCTTTTTGTATAAATTTCCGTATAGTTTTGAGGGGCAAAGTGTGCTATTATAATCACAAAGCATGTATATTTCAACAGCCTTTTGTCCCTCTTTTTGTTTTAAGAGTGGAACTATCTAAACGGCTCTGACCGTATCTGAATTATCTAATAACATATCAAAGGAAAGAAATCTCGATGCTTTTATCCCCATAGGAAACGGCAGTGAGGTTTCTTTTTTGTATGGGAGCAGGGTTTTTGTCTACCGTAGTTTACGGATGGATTTATTATCGCCCTTTATTCTCTCAAAAAGCCTCCTGTCCGAGGAAAGAATGAAAAGGAGGTATTATTATGGGAGAAATACAGGATGATAGAAAAGAAAGCGGGAAACTATCCGATGGGAAAACTGAATCAGGATATGGAGAAACTGCTGACCGGAGGCGAGAGTCTTCCAGGGTGAACCGGGTGTATAAATCCCGAATCTTCGCCATGATTTTTCAGGATAAAGAAAAACTGTTGGAATTATACAATGCCATAAGTGGAAAAAATTATACAGACCCAGAACTTTTGGAAATCAACACGATGGAGAACGCCATCTATATGAACATGCAGAACGACTTGTCTTTCCTTATCGATGCCAGGCTCTCTCTGTATGAACACCAGTCTACGGTAAATCCCAACCTTCCCTTGCGGTTTTTATGGTATATATCTAAATTGTATATGGGAATGACCCGGAAGATGAATATCTATGGTGCAGAGAAGGTAGAGATACCGGAGCCCCAGTTCGTAGTGTTTTATAATGGAGTAGAGGAACAGCCAGAGAGAAAGATGCTGCGGCTTTCAGACTTGTACCAGACCAAGACGAAAGGAAAAGATATGGAAAGAGGCTTAGAGCTTATGGCGGTAATGTACAACGTAAACCGTAGCCATAATAAAGCTCTGATGGAAGCCAGCAGGACCTTGAGAGATTATGCGGAGTATGTGTATCGTGTCAGGAAGTATGCAGAAGAGACAACCCTGGAGGAAGCAGTAGAGCGTGCCATCACCGAGTGTATCCGTGAGGGGATTCTGAAAGATTTTCTGGAGAAGCACAGAGTGGAGGCGAAGAGTGTGAGCATTTTTGAATATGATGAAGAAGAGCATATGAGACAGGAGAGAGAGCAGTTTTGGAATAAGGGCATGCGGGAAGGCCGCAGACAGGGTATACAAGAAGGACTAGAAATGGCAAAAGCGCAGCTGATGCAGAGTGAGCAGAAACTGCTCTGGAATCCGGTACAGAAGAAACTGGAAAAGGGAAAGAGCATTTCCCAGATAGCAGAGGAACTGGAAAGTACGGAGGAAGAAATCCAGAAAGTGATAGAGAGGATAAAGCAGAAAGGATAGGGCAAACTGCATATCGTTTTAGCTCTATGCAGATAAGGCAGAAAGGGGGAGACTTGCATTACCGCCAATTCCCATTGGTGGTAATGCAAGCATTTGCCTGGCTTAGAAACCATATTCCTCCCCAATCAATATGACTGTGATACGTCCGGGATGCATAGAACGGCGGGTGATAACTGTCTGACAGCAGATACAACTGTCGCTTTGACAGTCAGCACATCTTCCTGTAACAGAACAGGGGGTTTTTGCGCCTACCCGGATACTGTTAGGCGGTGCGGCTATATTCCGGACTCTGCGGATGCCATCCTCCACTGTAGGAACTACCTTGTTCATACCGGTGATTACCAGCACATGGGCCGGACCCTGGATAAGACAGGCAACCCGATTACCGTTTCCGTCTACGTTAATCAATTCTCCGTCCAGGGTGATAGCATTGGTACTGGTGAAAAAATAATCTGCAGTGACGATTCTGCCGTAGAGGGCTCTGGATTCTTCCGGATTTTTGGCAGATTTTCTGTCGATGAAATCATAGGCTCCGGATTGGAGTAAATCCATAATTCCTGTTTCTACAAGGGTTTCCGAGCCGCCGTTGGTGACTGTGGTTCCCTTGGGAATCAGTGATTTTACAAGCTCCAGGGCCTGGAGTCCGGTTTGGCAGTAATAGCCCTTTATGTTTCTTTTTTCCAGATTTTTCAGGATGGTTTTTCCTGTGTTCTCATAAGATTGTGATTTGCAGCTCATGACAATCCTCCTTTTTCCTTTTTCTTCTATCATAAATCGGCGAAAGGAAAAAGAAAAGTGATTGTATTCACTAAAACTCTATGTTATCATTAAAAATAGCGACTTAAAATAGGAAAAGGAGCCGAATACAATGGAAAAAAAGAGGATTGCGATTGTAACGGACAGCAACAGTGGTATAACGCAGAAAGAGGCACAGGAGCTGGGAATTACCGTTCTTGCCATGCCCTTTTACATTGATGAACAGTTGTTTTTAGAGGATATTACCCTGACCCAGGAAGAATTTTACACCCGTCTGGCCCAGGATGCGGATATTTCCACTTCACAGCCTTCCCCTGCGGATGTAATGGAAACCTGGGAAAGACTGCTGCAAAAGTATGAGAAAGTGGTTCATATACCCATGTCCAGCGGTCTGAGCAATTCCTGCCAGACTGCAATGGTGCTGGCCAGAGAATTTAAAAACAAAGTTATGGTAGTGGACAACCAGAGAATTTCTGTAACCCAAAGGCAGTCTGTGCTGGATGCCATAGAGCTGGCTAAAGCCGGAAAGACTGCAGAAGAAATCAAAGAGTATCTGGAGAGAGAGTCCCATGAGTCCAGTATTTATATTACTCTGGAGACTTTAAAATATCTGAAAAAGGGCGGCAGAATCACACCTGCGGCCGCAGCTCTTGGTACAGTGCTGAATTTAAAGCCAGTGCTTCAGATTCAGGGGGAAAAGCTGGATGCCTTTTCTAAGGCCAGAGGTAAGAAGCAGGCAAAGAAGACCATGATAAAGGCAATGGAAAAGGATTTGAAAACCCGATTTAAGGACCATCAGCAAAAAGGACTGATGTGTCTGGAGGCTGCATATACAGGAAATCTGGAGGAGGCCCTGGAGTGGAAGGCAGAACTTGAAAAAACCTTTTCTCCTATGAAGGTTTACATGGCGCCTTTATCTCTGAGTGTGGCCTGTCATATCGGACAGGGAGCCCTGGCCGTAGCCGTAGCAAAAAAAGTAGAAGTGGAGTAGACGTATGAAGACAATAATCGAGTGTATAGAAGCAGAAGTAAAGAAGGCCTTTCAGGCTTCCCAATATGATGAAAAGTTCGCCAAAGTAAGTTTATCTAACCGGCCGGATTTGTGCGAATACCAGTGTAATGGAGCTATGGCAGCGGCTAAAACTTACCGGAAAGCTCCGGCCATCATAGCGGCAGAGGTAGCCCAGCAGCTGCAAAACAGCCAGATTTTTGAGTCTGTGGAGGCGGTGAATCCTGGTTTTATCAACATGAAGCTGCAGCGGGATTTTTTGGCCGGATATTTAAATTCCATGGCAGGAGATGAAAACCTGTCTGTAGAGAAGACGAAAGAGCCCAAGACGATTATCCTGGATTATGGCGGACCTAACGTGGCAAAGCCCCTTCATGTGGGACATCTCCGTTCCGCTATTATCGGGGAAAGCATTAAGAGAATGGGACGCTTTCTGGGGCACAAGGTCATCGGTGACGTTCATCTGGGAGACTGGGGTCTGCAGATGGGATTGATTATCACAGAACTTTCCAAACGGCAGCCGGATTTAGTGTATTTTGATGAAGATTATCAGGGTGAATACCCCCAGGAAGCACCTTTTACTGTAAGCGAGCTGGAGGAAATCTATCCTGCAGCCAGCGGAAAGTCCAAGACAGACGAAGAGTATAAAAATCAGGCTTTGGAGGCTACTTTGGAGCTGCAGCGGGGCAGAAGAGGATACCGGGCTTTGTGGAACCACATTATGCAGGTATCGGTTACAGATTTAAAGAAAAATTATAAGAAGCTGAATGTGGATTTTGATTTGTGGATGGGCGAGTCTGATGCAGACGGCTATATTCCAGGGCTGGTAGAGTATTTAAAGGATAAGGGCTATGCCTACGAAGACCAGGGAGCCCTGGTGGTGGATGTAAAGGAGGAGACAGATACCAAAGAAATCCCTCCATGTATGATTCTGAAATCAGACGGAGCATCTTTGTACACCACCACAGATTTAGCTACGATTGTCCAGAGAATGGAAGACTATCATCCCGACGAAATCATCTATGTGGTGGATAAGCGCCAAGAGCTGCACTTTGTCCAGGTATTCCGCTGCGCCAAGAAAACAGGATTGGTGCCAGAGGAAACACAGCTTTCCTTTGTAGGCTTTGGAACAATGAACGGTAAAGACGGAAAGCCTTTTAAAACAAGAGAAGGCGGTGTTATGCGTTTGGAGCGGCTTATAGAAGAAATCAATCAGGAGATGTACCAGAAGATTGTGGAAAACCGCAGTGTGAAGAGTGAGGACGCAGACAGAACCGCTCAGATGGTAGGACTTTCTGCCATAAAATACGGAGACCTTTCCAACCAGGCTTCCAAGGATTATGTATTTGATGTGGAGCGTTTTACTTCTTTTGAAGGAAATACAGGCCCATACATTCTGTATACCATTGTCCGGATTAAGTCTATTCTGTCCAGGTATCAGGAGGAAGGAAAAGCCGTGCAGTCTGCAGCTATGAAAGCGGCGGCCAATGCCAGCGAGAAAAATCTGATGATGGCACTTTCCAAGTTTAATTCAGTGATTGAGCCTGCTTTCCAGGAAAAGGCCCCTCACAAAATCTGCTCCTACATTTACGAGCTGGCCAATGCTTTTAACAGCTTTTACCATGAAACAAAAATTTTAAGCGAGGAGAACCAGGAACAGAAAAATGCCTGGCTTAGCCTTTTGCTTTTGA
>NHCFR01400__coassemble_682_pt1 | contig 25153 bp, 23 predicted proteins | sample NHCFR01400__metabat2_high_PE_048 | metagenome-assembled genome bin NHCFR01400
TAACAGACCATGGAGTCATGTTTGGCTGCATTGATTTTTATAAGGCGGCAAAGGCAGCTGGTATCAAGCCGGTTTTAGGCTGCGAGGTGTATGTAGCCCCGGGTTCCCGCTTTGACAAAGAGACAGGACACGCAGAGGACAGATATTACCATCTGGTACTTTTGGCAGAAAATAACCAAGGATACCAGAACCTGATGAAAATCGTGTCCAAGGGATTTGTAGATGGTTTTTATTATAAGCCCAGAGTGGATTTAGAGCTTTTGCAGGAATATCATGAAGGAATTATTGCATTAAGTGCGTGTCTTGCAGGAGAAGTTGCAAGAAATGTTACCAGAGGTATGTATGAGGAGGCAAAAAGCGCTGCCTTCCGGTACAGAGAAATCTTCGGAGAAGGAAATTTTTTCCTGGAGCTGCAGGACCACGGAATTCCTCAGCAGAGATTGGTGAACCAGCAGCTTCTCAGAATGAGCCAGGAAACAGGAATTGAGCTGGTGGCCACCAACGATGTCCATTATACTTACAGCTCAGACGCAGAGGCTCACGATATTCTTCTCTGTGTACAGACAGGAAAACGGCTTCAGGATGAAGACCGTATGAGATATGAAGGGGGACAATATTATGTAAAGTCTCCGGAAGAAATGGAGGAGCTGTTCCCTTATGCTCTGGAGGCCTTGGCCAACACCCAGAAAATTGCGGACAGGTGTAATGTGGATATTGAATTTGGCGTTACCAAACTGCCTAAGTTTGACGTGCCTGCTTCTTTTACTTCCTGGGAGTATCTGAACAAGCTGTGTTATGAGGGGCTGGAAGAAAGATACACGGAAAACCTGGACGCCCTGAAGGAACGCCTGGAATATGAATTAGGCGTAATCCAGAAGATGGGGTATGTGGACTATTTCCTTATTGTATGGGACTTTATCAAGTTTGCCAGGGACCATGATATTATGGTGGGACCGGGAAGAGGTTCCGCTGCAGGCAGCCTGGTTTCCTATACCCTGGGAATTACTAAACTGGACCCCATTAAGTATGATTTGCTTTTCGAACGCTTCCTGAATCCGGAACGTGTGTCCATGCCGGATATAGACGTGGATTTCTGCTTTGAGAGGAGGCAGGAGGTAATTGACTATGTGGTACGCAAATATGGAAAAGACAGGGTAGTACAAATTGTTACCTTCGGTACCATGGCGGCCAGAGGCGTTATCCGGGATGTGGGAAGAGTTATGGATTTGCCCTATGCACAATGCGATACTATTGCCAAGATGATTCCCAATGAACTGAATATCACCATAGACAAGGCTCTTTCCATGAACCCGGAGCTTCGGAACCTTTACCAGTCTGACGAGACAGTGAAGAAGCTTATTGATATGAGCAAAAGGCTGGAGGGATTGCCCAGACATACATCCATGCATGCTGCGGGAGTAGTCATAAGCCAGAAGTCCGTGGACGAGTATGTGCCTCTTTCCAGGGCTTCCGACGGTTCTATTGTAACCCAGTTTACCATGACTACACTGGAGGAGCTGGGACTTTTGAAAATGGATTTCCTGGGGCTTAGAACACTTACCGTAATACAAAATGCAGTGAACCAGGCCCGCAAAAATAAAGGTGTGGTGCTGGATATAGACCATATTGATTATGAGGATAAGAAGGTATATGAAATGCTGGGAGCCGGCAGGACAGACGGTGTGTTCCAGCTGGAGAGCGCAGGAATGACAAGCTTCATGAAGGAACTGAAGCCGGGAAGCCTGGAAGACGTTATCGCCGGAATTTCCCTTTACCGCCCGGGACCTATGGATTTTATTCCCCAGTATATCAAGGGAAAGAACCATGCGGAAAGCATCCGTTATGACTGTCCTCAGCTGGAGCCTATTTTGAAATCTACCTATGGCTGTATCGTATATCAGGAACAGGTTATGCAGATTGTACGCTCCCTGGGTGGCTATACACTGGGACGAAGCGATTTGCTGCGCCGTGCTATGAGTAAGAAGAAAGCCTCTGTCATGAAAAAGGAAAGGCAGAACTTTGTCTACGGAAATCAGGAGGAGGGAGTTCCGGGATGCGTGAACCGGGGCATTTCAGAACAGATAGCCAACAAAATTTATGATGAAATGATTGACTTTGCCAAATATGCCTTTAATAAATCCCATGCAGCGGCCTATGCAGTGGTTTCCTATCAGACTGCTTTTCTGAAATATTATTATCCCGTGGAATTTATGGCGGCTCTTATGACTTCAGTGATTGACAATCCTTCTAAGGTGGCGGAATATATTCTGTCCAGCCGGAAAATGGGGATACAGATTCTTCCGCCGGATATAAACAGGGGAGAGAGTCAGTTTTCTGTGGATGGAAATGCCATTCGTTACGGATTGTCTGCCATTAAGAGCATTGGCAGACCTGTTATCCAGTCTATTGTGGAAGAGCGGGGAGAGAGAGGGGAATTCAAGAACCTTCAGGATTTCATAGAGAGAATGTCCGGTAAGGATGTAAATAAAAAAGCCATAGAAAATTTCATCAAAGCAGGAGCCTTTGACGGACTTCCCGGGAACCGGCGGCAGAAAATGATGGTGTACGCTCAGATTCTGGACTCAGTGAATCAGGAAAAGAAAAATGTTATGGCCGGACAGATGAGCCTTTTTGACCTGGTAGCCCCGGAAGAGAAAGAAGCCTTTGAAATCCGTATGCCTCAGGTGGAGGAATATCCCAGAGAAGCTATGCTGGCTTTTGAAAAAGAAGTCTTAGGCGTGTATATCAGCGGCCATCCTCTGGAAGAATATGAAGAGAAGTGGAAGAAAAATATTACTGCCGTGACAGCGGACTTTCAGCCTGATGAGGAAACCGGGGAACCAAAGGTGAGAGACGGAGCCAAGGCTGTGGTAGGCGGTATGATTACGGCCAAGACCATTAAATATACCAAGACCAATAAGATTATGGCTTTTCTCACCGTGGAGGATTTAGTGGGAACAGTGGAGATTGTAGTATTCCCCAGAGATTATGAGAAAAACTCTAAGTTCATGGAAGTGGATGAAAAGGTGTTTATCCAGGGAAGAGTTTCCGCAGAAGATGAAAGAGCCAGCAAGCTTATCTGTGAAAATATCTATCCTTTTGACAGCGCCCCCAGGGAGCTATGGCTCCAGTTTGAAACAAAAGAGGAGTTCCTGTCAAAAGAAGAGGGGCTTTATCAGGATTTGCGGGAATCCGACGGAAATGACGCAGTAGTGGTGTATGTCAGAAGCCCCAAAGCAGTAAAACGGCTGGGAGCGTCAAAAAATGTAAAAATTAACCAGGACTTACTTGTCAAACTGTACGAAAAGTATGGAAAAGACAACGTAAAAGTTGTGGAAAAGAGTATTGAAAATCTGCGGAAAATGCTATAAAATAAGAACGATTCAATGTATGAAAGTATAAACAATATGGCTGCCAATGAAGTTGATGGAGGAGAAAGATGACTGCGAATAAAGAAATCAAGACAATCGGAGTTTTAACAAGCGGCGGGGATGCCCCGGGAATGAATGCGGCAATCCGTGCGGTTGTGCGTAGAGGCTTGAGCCGTGGCGTAAAGATGAAGGGAATTTTGAAAGGATACAGCGGTCTGTTGAATGAAGAAATCATTGATATGACTGCCGTGGATGTTTCCGATACCATTCAAAAAGGCGGTACTATTCTCTATACTGCCCGCTGTGCGGAAATGCGTACAGAGGAAGGACAGAAGAGGGCAGCTGAAATCTGTAAGAAGCACGGGATTGACGGCCTGGTAGTTATCGGTGGTGACGGTTCTTTTGCAGGTGCCCAGAAGCTGGCTAACCTGGGTGTAAATGCAGTAGGCGTACCGGGAACCATTGATTTGGACATTGCCTGTACAGAGTATACTATTGGTTTTGATACGGCTGTAAATACAGCTATGGAGGCTATCGACAAGGTTCGTGATACCTCTACATCCCATGAGCGTGTCAGCATTATTGAGGTTATGGGAAGAAATGCCGGATATATTGCTTTGTGGTGCGGTATTGCAAACGGTGCTGAGGATATTCTGCTTCCGGAAAAATATGATTATGATGAGCAGCGTATCATCAACAATATTATTGACAACCGTAAAAAAGGGAAAAAACATCATATTATTATCAACGCTGAAGGAATCGGACATTCTGAGGCTATGGCAAAACGTATCGAGGCTGCTACGGGAATCGAGACAAGAGCTACTATTCTGGGACACATGCAGAGAGGCGGAACACCTACCTGTAAAGACCGTGTGTACGCATCTGTAATGGGCGCCAAGGCAGTGGACGTGCTGTTAGAGGGCAAGACAAAGAGAGTTGTGTGCTACAGAAACGGTGAATATATTGATATGGACATCAATGAGGCGCTGGCCATGAAGAAGTCTGTTTCTGAGTATCAGTATGAGGTAAGCTATTCCCTGTCACATAACTATACAAAGAACGGAAATTAAAGAGCAAATAAGTAAGAACAGGATTTCAGGACGTGCGGTGACAATCGCACGTCCTTTTGACATAAGGAAAGGAAACAAGGGAAATTTTATGATTACAAGTGCATCAAACATGCAGATAAAGAAGGTGCAGCAGATATTAAAGAAAGCCAGAACAAGGCGGGAGGAAGGAGTTTTTGCGGCGGAGGGAGCTAAGATGTTCCGGGAGGCGCCGAAAGACAGGTTGAGAAAAATCTTTGTTTCCCAGGCTTTCGCCCTATCCCGGGAGGGAAAGGAGCTGCTTGCGGAAAAAGGACTGGATACAGAGTCCTCTCCCCTTGTGGAGATTGTGGAGGACAGAATCTTTAAAAGCCTGTCTGACACTGTCACACCTCAGGGAATTTTGTTCCTGGTGGAAATAAAAACCAGTGGGCTGGAGGAGATGACAGAGGGAGGCAAGCCTCCCTTACTGATGATTTTAGAAGACCTTCAGGACCCGGGAAACCTGGGAACTATTGTGCGTACCGGGGAGGGAGCCGGGGTGACAGGAGTTATATTGAGTAAAGATTCTGTGGATATTTATAATCCAAAGGTAATTCGTTCCACTATGGGGTCCATTTATAGGATGCCTGTACTGTATACAGATTCTATTGAGGAGGAAATTCTTCCTGTGTTGAAGGACAAGGGAATCCGCACCTTTGCGGCACATCTTCAGGGAAAAAATTTTTACGACCGGGAGGATTACAGAGAGGGAACTGCTTTCTTTATAGGAAACGAAGGGAACGGTCTGAGCCGGGAGCTTACGGCCAAAGCAGATGTGCTGATTAAAATTCCCATGGAGGGGCAGGTGGAGTCTCTTAATGCGGCTATGGCCTCCGGAATTTTGATGTATGAAACCCTGCGGCAGAGAAGATTGGGGTAAATTTTTAGAGGTGTCTTCTCAGAAAAAACAAACTTTAACAATTGAATATAAAACATAAAAAAAGGTGAATATTTTGACATATTTACCTTTTTTTGTGTTTTAATTCCCTAAATCCTGTGAAACATTACAAAAAATACCGGGTTGACAATGAAATGTAATCTTGTTAGAATAAGTCCGTAACAAAACTTAATAAATCTGTAATAAATAAGACAGACTTATGGGAGGTTATCTTTTATGAAAAAAAGAATGCTTAGAATTTTAGCTTGTGCAGGTACAGTGGGAATGTTGAGTGCAGCCTTTGCTGTTCCGGCTATGGCGGACACTACAGAAGAGAATCAGAATATAGATACAACAGCAACACAGCAGACTGAGGTAGCAGACCAGGAGAGCTTTGATTGGTCGGACAAGGCTGCAGCAAATGTAAATACATATGCAAATATCCGCAGCGGTTCAGACATCAGTGCAGAACGTGTGGGTAAACTGCCTGCAGGGGCCGTTGCCACTGTTGTGGGAGAAGAGAATGGATGGATACAGATAGTATCCGGCGAAGTAGAAGGGTATATCAGAGGAGACCTTCTGGTATCCGGAGAAGCAGCCCAGCAATTATTTGCATCTGTTTACGGAGATGTGGAAATCGTAGGTGCAGAACCTGTAGACCAGGCTGCAGAGGAAGCAGCGGCTCAGGCAGCAGCACAGCAGGCAGCTCAGGCAGCTTCCGCTCAGACAGGTGTATCTGTATCTCAGAGCGATTTAGATTTAATGGCTGCCATTATTGAGTGCGAGGCAGGGGGAGAGCCTTATGAAGGAAAAATCGGCGTAGGGGCTGTTATCATGAATAGAATCCGCAGCTCCCAGTTCCCAAATACCTTGTCTGAGGTTATCTATCAGAGCGGTCAGTTTTCACCTGTGGCCAGTGGAAAGCTGTCTTCTGTACTGAGCAGAGGCGCAAGCCAGGCTTGTTACGATGCGGCCAGAGATGTATTTGCAGGGGCCAATACCATTGGAGACCGTCTGTTCTTCCATGCAGGCGGCGGAAACGGCCTGACCATTGCAAATCAGACCTTTTATTAAAAGTTGTGGGAACTCTAGTGTACTGGCACGTTCATTTTCAGCATAATGACGTAGAATGAATTTTCATTCTGCAAGGCGAAGGAATGAGGCGTAGCGGTGGCTACGTCGATTGACGACAACGCAGCAGATGGAAATTCAGGCAAGTCATTTGTTGAAATGTGAACGTGTCAGTACACCAGTCCAGAGAGGACTAAAATATAGGGTATGGTTTTTAAATCCTTCGGATTTCCAGATGGGAATTCGGAGGATTTTTTTCGTTTAAACCTATATATACCTATGCTATAATTTTTAGAGACAAATTTTACCCTCTCTGGACAAGGGCGAAGAGTCAGATAAAGTCAAAGCTGTAGTCCGGTCAGGCACTTAAATGATGCAAAGAATTTTTTCGTAAAGCGGAGGATATTTATGAAAGCAATTGGCATAGATATAGGTACTACTACCATCAGCATGGCGGTTGTGGAAAAAGATATGGATACTGGGAGTAAGAAACTTCTGGATAGCAGAACTATTTTAAATGAAAGCCATATAAAAACAGAAAGAGAGTGGGAATTTCTCCAAGAGCCGGAGCGGATTACAGGGAAAATACAGGAGGCTTTGAATGAACTTCTGACCGTCTATCCGGATACAGAGCGTATAGGCCTCACAGGCCAGATGCATGGAATTCTCTATGTAAATAAGGAGGGAAAGGCTGTCAGTCCCCTTTATACCTGGCAGGATAAAAGAGGAGATATTCCGGAGTTTGAAGGGAAAAGCCTGGTGGAGGTTCTGAAGGAGAAAACCGGGCTGTCTCTTGCTTCCGGCTATGGGCTGGTTACCCATTTATTCCACATAAAAAAGAACCAGGTACCTTTACAGGCAGCTTCCCTGTGTACCATAGGAGATTATGTGGGAATGGGGCTTACGGGCAGGACAACGCCTCTTCTTCATGTAAGCAGCGGAGCCAGTCTGGGCTTTTTTCTGGCGGAAAAGGGAGAATTTCAAAAGGAAATACTGGAGAAACTAGGAGCAGACCTTTCTATATTGCCTCAGATAGCCCGGGGAGAAGATATTCTGGGTAAATACAGAGGGATTCCCGTGACAGTAGCTTTGGGGGACAACCAGGCAAGCTTCTACGGAGCGGTAGGTATGGAAGAAAAGAACCTGCTTCTGAATATGGGTACCGGCGGACAGGTTTCTATGATGAGCTCTCAGTACAGAGAAATACCGGGAATCGAAACCCGGCCTTATGTAAAGGGAAGTTATATTCTGGTGGGTGCCTCCCTTTGCGGCGGCCGGGCCTATGGAATTTTAGAGAAATTTTTCCGCAGTTATGGGGCAGCGCTGACGGGAAAGGAAGAGGAACAGTATGGGCTTATGGAAAAATTGGCCTGGGAGACTGTAGGCAGCCAGGAAAAGTTCCGGGTAGACACTAGCTTTATGGGAACCAGAGAAAATCCGGGGGTCAGAGGAAGCATCAGAAATATCAGCCAGGATAATTTCACTCCAGGGCATTTGATTTGTGGTGTACTGGAAGGTATGGCCCGGGAGCTTTACAATATGTACGGTAAAATACGCAGCCAGACAGGGGAAGCGGACAAAGTGACAGCCTCTGGCAATGGCATAAGGAAAAATAAGGTTTTACAGCACATTTGCAGAGAGATTTTTCAGAGAGAAATAGAGTTGGCTCCGTGTAAAGAGGAGGCAGCATGGGGTGCAGCCCTGTGGAGTATGGAAAATAAACCCTGACCAAATCTATGTTGTTATTTTCAGAAAATTAAGGTATAATGTCTACAAAGTAGACATTATACCTGTGCATGAGGCGGTTTCTGCGGCCCCGCAGAAAGCCGCTGCGCATCCAACTGCTATGTCCGGAGGACATGGTATAATGTCTACAAAGTAGACATTATACCTGCGCATGAAACGGTTTCTGAGGCCCCGCAGAAACCGGGCGCTCAATTCCGCCGGAGGCTCATGATTTCGGCAGAAATCATGGTATAATATAGGAACATATCAGTATAGATACTTTACTGATGTAGAGCAGAAAGGAGGAAAATGGAAAAATGACAGCAGGAACAATATCTATTATCTGGCTGGTACTTCTGGCTGTTCTTCTGTTAATCGAGATTGTGACTCTTGGACTTACTACCATTTGGTTTGCAGGGGGAGCGTTGATTGCTCTTTTGGTGTCCTTGGCAGGCGGGCCGCTTTGGCTGCAGATAGGGCTGTTCCTGGTGGTTTCCATACTGCTTCTGTTCTTTACCAGACCCTGGGCTGTTAAGTATATGAACAAGAACCGGCAGAAGACAAATGTGGAAAGCATACCGGGAAAAACGGGGGTTGTAATCCAGGCTATTGACAATTTGAAAGCAGAGGGTCAGGTAGCCATAAACGGTCAGGAATGGACGGCCAAATCCGCAGACGGGTGTCCTGTGGAAAAAGGAAAAGTAATAAGGGTTCTGGCAGTAGAAGGTGTAAAGGTTATTGTAGAGGAGGTAAAATAATATGGGTTTAATAATTGCATTGATTCTGATTATTCTGATTTTGCTTATTGCAGCGTCCTGTATCCGCATTGTTCCCCAGGCTCACGCTATGATTATTGAGCGGCTGGGTATGTATAAGGAAACCTGGAGTACAGGACTTCATTTCAAAGTTCCTTTCATTGACAGGATTGCAAAGAAAGTGAACCTGAAGGAACAGGTTGTGGATTTTGCTCCTCAGCCGGTAATCACAAAAGATAACGTAACCATGCGGATTGACACGGTAGTCTTTTTCCAGATTACAGACCCCAGACTTTTTACCTACGGCGTGGAAAATCCCATTATGGCTATCGAAAATTTGACAGCAACAACTCTCCGTAATATTATCGGTGACATGGAGCTGGACGCTACCCTTACATCCAGGGAGATTATCAATACAAAAATGAGGGCTTCTCTGGACGTAGCTACGGACCCTTGGGGCATTAAAGTAAACAGGGTAGAGCTGAAGAATATCATTCCTCCGGCTGCTATCCAGGAAGCCATGGAAAAACAGATGAAGGCAGAGCGTGAGAGACGTGAGGCTATTCTGAAGGCAGAAGGTGAGAAAAAATCCACTATTCTGGTTGCGGAAGGAAAGAAGGAATCTGAAATTCTGGATGCTGAGGCTGAGAAACAGGCCACAATCCTGAGAGCCGAGGCTGAGAAAGAAAAGATGATTAAAGAGGCTGAAGGTCAGGCCCAGGCAATTCTGAAGGTACAGCAGGCCAAGGCGGACGGTCTTCGCTTTATCAAAGAAGCAGGAGCAGACCAGGCAGTGCTGACACTGAAAAGTCTGGAAGCTTTCTCAGACGCTGCAGACGGCAGGGCCACCAAGATTATCATCCCATCAGACATCCAGGGCATTGCAGGCCTGGCTTCCTCTCTGAAGGAGATTGTCACAGAGGATAAAAAACAGGCATAGGATACGTCATATAGAGATAACACAGCGAGGGGGCTGCTGCATAAGGAGTGCGGCGGCCCTTTTCCCATAGAAAAGGGAGGATGGGTTTATGGAACCGGTGATTGACCTGACAAAGGAATATGGTCTTGTGCTGGAAGGCGGAGGAGCTAAAGGGGCTTATCAGATTGGAGCATGGAAGGCTCTGCGGGAAGCGGGAGTTAAGCTCCGGGGGATTGCAGGCACCAGTGTGGGAGCCTTAAACGGAGCCTTAATCTGCATGGATGATTTAGAGAAAGCACAGTACCTTTGGGAGAATATTTCTTATTCGAAAATCATATCCGTGGAAGACGATGTGATGGAGCAGATTATTCAGCACAGGAAGATAAACCGTGAGGTTTTGCGGGATATGATGGAGTACCTGGCCAAAGGCGGACTGGATGTAAGCCCTCTGCGGGAACTGATTGCGGATAGTATTGACGAGGAAAGGCTAAAGAATTCTCCCATTGACTTATATGTTCTGACCTTCAGCGTAGATGAAATGCGTGAGCTGGACATTGATATGAAGGAGACGGAACCGGAGCTTATTAAGGATTATCTGTTGGCAAGCGCCTATTTGTTTCCTTTGTTTAAAAACGAAAAGCTCCACGGCAAAACTTATATTGACGGAGGCGCCCTGAATAATGTGCCTTTAAGTTCTTTGGTGGATAGAGGGTATGAGGATATTATTGTGGTCCGTATCTTCGGAATTGGGAGAGAAAAGAAGGTTCGGATACCTGAGGGGACTAATGTGTATACGGTAGCGCCTTCTGTCAGCCTTGGCAGCATCCTGGATTTTGATGGAAAAAAAGCGAAAAGGCATATCAAGCGGGGATATTTTGATACCATGCGGATGCTCTACGGACTGTCGGGAAAAATATATTATATTGATGAACAGGAAGAAGAGTGCTATTATTTAAGACAGTTGACGGAATTGAGCCCGGATATTCTCCGGCGCCTTCAGGAAATGTATAAACTGGAGGAAGGGCAGGAGCGGTTCCTGCGGAACTTAACAGAGATTATTCTTCCGGTGATAGCCCAGGAGATGAAGCTGTCCAAGGATTGGACTTACCGGGAGCTGTACCTGTCTATGCTGGAGGCTACAGCTAAAATGTGCAGAATCTCCAAATATAAGATTTATACCCTGGAGGAGCTTAAACAGAAAGTGAAAGATAAGATAGAAGGCCTTTCAGGAGAAGAAGTGCCTGCCTTTGTGCAGATTATTTCAAAGGATACTTTGATATAGAGGAAAAGAAAAGAGGAGGATACAAAGATGAATTTAAAGGGACGTAATTTTTTAACACTGAAGGATTTTACCAAGGATGAGATACAGTATCTTATCGATTTGGCCGCAAGCCTGAAAGAAAAGAAGAAAAAAGGTATTCCCGTGGATGTATTGAGGGGGAAAAATATTGCGTTGATTTTTGAGAAAAACAGCACCAGAACACGCTGCTCTTTTGAAGTAGCTGCCCACGATTTGGGCATGGGAAGCACTTACCTGGACCCGAAAAGTTCTCAGATAGGAAAGAAAGAGAGCATCAAAGATACAGCAAGAGTGCTGGGAAGGATTTATGACGGTATTGAATACCGTGGCTTTGGCCAGGAAATAGTGGAGGAATTGGGAAAATACGCAGGAGTGCCGGTATGGAACGGATTGACAAACGAATATCATCCCACACAGATGCTGGCAGATTTGCTGACTATCCAGGAGCATTTGGGAAAAACCCAGGGGGTTAAGCTGGTTTATCTGGGAGACGCCCGTTATAATATGGGAAATTCTCTGATGATTCTCTGCGCTAAAATGGGGATGGATTTTGTGGCCTGCGCTCCAAAGAAATATTTCCCCAACCAGGAACTGGTAGAAGAATGTAAAAAATTTGCTCAGGAGTCCGGAGGCTCTATTACCCTTACCGAGGACGTGATGGAAGGAACAAAAGGTGCGGATGTGGTTACTACTGACGTGTGGGTTTCCATGGGTGAGCCTGACGCTGTTTGGGAAGAGCGCATTCGTGACTTAACACCTTATAAGGTTACGGAAGAGGTAATGAAGAATGCAGGAGACCAGGCGATTTTCCTTCACTGTCTGCCTTCCTTCCACGACCTGGAGACAGAAATCGGAAAGGAAATGGGAAAGAAATATAATCTGACGGAGATGGAGGTTACAGACCAGGTGTTTGAATCTCCCCAGTCTGTGGTTTTTGACGAAGCAGAGAACCGTATGCATACCATCAAGGCTGTTATGGCGGCAACTTTGGGGGCAGAGTTTTGATAGAAAAGGAGTTAAAAGCCTTTCAGACAGAGGAATATGGAAAAGTCCTGAATAGCCGGCAGATGGGAAGGAAATTTTTTTGGCAGGAGGAAACAGATTCCACCAATACCTGGGCTAAAACCTATGGAAAGAAGCTTTTGGAACAGGAAAAGAGTCCTGGTCCATGGGAAGAGGAGGCGGATTCGGTTTTGTTTCTGGCAGAGAAGCAAAATGGAGGAAAGGGCCGGTTCGGAAGAGTCTGGAATTCTCCTCCTGGGAAGAATGTGTATATGAGTCTTCTTCTGTGGAAGCCTGAGATTTCTCCACAGGCAGCGGCCCGGCTGACCCTGGTTATGGGGCTGTCCGTGGCTCAGGCTGCCAGTGACATTACCCAAAAGCCGGTGGGAATTAAATGGCCCAATGATGTGGTCATGAGCGGAAAGAAAATCTGCGGTATTCTCACAGAAATGCAAATGGAGGGCCAGAAAGCGGCTTTTATTGTTATCGGTGTGGGTATCAACGTGAATCAGGAAGCATTTGCCCCTGAGATTCAGGACAAGGCTACCTCACTGCTTCTGGAAAAAGGCTGTCAGGTTTCCAGGGAGGAAATGGCGGCCCGAACCATGGAGCATTTTGAATGGAATTACCGGAAGCTTTTGCAGACAGGAGATTTAAGTCTTTTACAGAAGGATTATGAAAGCCTGCTATTGAATAAGGACAGGCAAGTCCGAATCATAGAGAAGCAGCAGGAAACCATAGGTATTGCCAGAGGAATTACGGAAACCGGAGAACTTCTGGTGGAGGATGAGCAGGGAAATATCCGAAAAATCCTTTCCGGAGAGGTTTCTGTGCGAGGGTTGTACAGCTATGTGTAACGGCAGAACCGAAGGCGTTGAAGCTGTGTAAGTGGCAGCAGCCCGGAGAGAGAAAGGATTTTTGAGCCTGGGTAAGAAACAGCAGTCAGGAGATGCAGAAGATTTTTTTTGGCTGTATAAGAAACGGCGGCCAGGAGATGCAGAAGATTTTTGGGGCCGTGTAAGAGACAGCAGCCCGAAAATGGAGAGCTGTTCGAAAATTGTGGCACAGGTTATTTTGCAGATAGAAAAGTATAATTAGGGAGAAGAGAATGTATAAGGATAAGATTGTTTTGTGCGGGGCAAGTGCCTACGAGCAGAAATATTATTTTAATCAGGATTTTGCCAGCCTTCCGCAGTCCGTGCAGGACGAGCTTCATATTATGTGTGTGCTGTATACAGAGGAAATCGGAGGAGTTCTTACTCTGGAGTTTGATGAGGAAGGAAACCTTCAGTTCCAGGTGGAATCTCTGGAGGCAGACGCTATGTTTGACGAGATTGGAAGTGTACTGCGTATCAAGGAGCTGAGAAATTCCAAACGAGAGCTTTTGGAATCTCTGGAGCTTTATTACCGGGTATTCTTTTTAGGAGAGGAGCTGGAGGAAGAAAATGCTGTTGGTAATTGATGTGGGAAATACGCATATTACCTTAGGTGTGTTTGATAAAGAGGAGCTGATGGGAACCTTCCGTATGACTACCGGTCACAGCCGAACTTCAGATGAATATGGGATTTTTATCTGCAATATGCTGGAATACAGAGGGATTTCCAAGGATAGTATTGAGGACGCTATCATCAGTTCTGTTGTGCCAGATGTGATGCATTCTCTTACCAGCGGAATCATAAAATATTTTCATATCAGGCCTTATTTTGCAGATGTGGATTGTGAGACAGGAATCAAGGTGAAAACTGCTAACCCAAGAGCTGTGGGAGCGGACCGGATAGTGGACGCTGCTGCGGCTTATGAGTTATATGGAGGTCCGGTGCTGGTGGCGGATTTCGGAACGGCCACTACTTATGATTTAGTCAACGGACAGGGAGAGTTCACGGCAGAAATCACGGCTCCGGGTTTGGAAATCAGCGCAAAGGCCTTGTGGCAGCAGGCTGCTAAGCTTCCTAAATTTTCCATAGCAAAGCCGGAATCTATTCTGGCCCAGGATACGATTACCAGTATGCAGGCCGGTCTGGTGTATGGCTATATCGGCCAGGTAGAATACATTGTGAAGAAAGTCAAGGAAGAATCAGGGTTTTACGACTTGAAGGTAGTAGCTACCGGGGGCCTGGGGAAAGTCCTGGCCCAGGAAACCAGTGCCATTGATATTTATAATCCAAAGCTGACGCTTACAGGCCTTCGGATTATTTACGAAAAGAACAGGAAAAGCTGAGGTTTAGAATGGAATTAAAGATTGGGAATGTAACTCTGGAAAATAACCTTGTGCTGGCGCCTATGGCAGGAGTAACAGACCTGCCTTTTCGTTTGCTGTGCAAGGAGCAGGGAGCCGGACTTATCTGTACGGAAATGGTAAGTGCCAAGGCTATATATTTTAAGAATAAAAATACAGAAAGTCTTATGGAGATTGATGAAAGGGAGAGGCCGGTGTCTCTCCAGCTTTTTGGCTCAGAGCCTGATTTAATGGCAGAAATTGCCGCTCAGATTGAGGATAGAAACTTTGATATTTTGGACATAAATATGGGATGTCCGGTACCTAAGGTAGTCAATAATCAGGAGGGCTCTGCCCTGATGAAAAATCCTAAGCTGGTGGAACAGATTATCACTAAGGTATCTAAGGCCATAAAGAAGCCTCTCACCGTGAAAATACGGAAGGGCTTTACCCAGGACACGGTCAACGCAGTAGAGATTGCCAGGATTGCACAGGAATCCGGGGCAGCAGCCATAGCGGTCCACGGAAGGACCAGGGAGCAGTATTATTCCGGAAAGGCTGACTGGGATATTATCCGCAGGGTAAAAGAGGCAGTATCCATTCCGGTTATCGGCAACGGGGATGTGGATTCTCCGGAAAAAGCTATGCTGATGCAGGAGCAAACCGGCTGCGACGGGATTATGATTGGACGAGCAGTTCAGGGAAATCCCTGGCTTTTTTCCAGAATCCTCCATTACCAAAAGACAGGACAGCTTCCGCCAAAGCCGGATAAAGAAGAAATCAAGGAGATGATGCTGCGTCATGCTAAGCTTCAGTTGGAATATAAAGGCCCATACACAGGAATTCGGGAGATGCGCAAGCATGTGGCATGGTACACTGCGGGAATGCCTCATTCTGCCGCTGTCCGCAGGATGGTAAACCAGGTGGAAAGCTTCGAAGAGCTGGAGGAGCTGGTAAAAGGACTTTAAGAAATAAGCAAGGCCCCGTCGGTCTGCAAGCAGCCCCTGGTTCCCTGCTTTGAGACTGGACTTATACACAATAATTGGACATACCTGCTGACGCAGGTATCACTATGTATGAAAGCCAGATGGTTCCGTGCTGTGCACTTACACCATCTGCCGACAGTATTCGTACTTTCCGGACCACCTGACGGTGTTCCCCGTACTCATACTGTCTTGCCCGTCCTATGCCTATGCATTCATGCAAGCAAGCTTGCAGCCTGCATAGTCGCAGTCCGGGGCTTATAGTATAAGTCCACGGATTCCTCCGTGCTATGCACTCACGGAATCCTAACAAGCATTCGGGCTCCATGCTGCCGCATTCGCCCTCATACTTGTTGTCGTCTCGAAAGCAAGGCCCCATCGGTCTGCAAGCAGCCCTTGGTTCCCTGCTTTGAGACTGGACTTATACAATAAAAAAACTATAAAATCGGGGATTTTGAGGGGTATTTGGCTTGACATATGCATAGGTATTATTTATAATATTATGACTGTTAAGAAGCACTTTTAGAGGAAGCGGCCTTATTGCAGAGGCAGGTTCCGTTTATTCCCGCAAGCAACGAGTCAAGGAGAGATGTCTGTATTTCCATTTGGCCACTGCTGTGAGGGTCAGATACCCCGTCAGCTTGCTGCGGGGTCTTTGATTATAAGTTAGAAGTCATAATTTTTAGCCAAATCTATCAATATATAAAAGAAAGGGTGTACAAATCAAAATGGAAGAAAAGAAAACATTACTTACTTATGCGGGGCTTACAAAATTGGAGGACGAGCTTCATGATTTGAAGGTAAACAGAAGAAAAGAAGTAGCTGGAAAGATTAAGGAAGCCAGAGAGCAGGGAGACTTGTCTGAGAACGCTGAGTATGATGCGGCAAAGGATGAGCAGAGAGACATCGAAGCCAGAATTGAGGAGATTGAGAAAATCCTGAAAAACGCCGAGGTCGTGGTTGAGGATGAAGTAGAACTGGATAAAATCAGCGTTGGATGTAAGGTTAAGGTTTATGACGTTGAGTTTGAAGAAGAGATTGAGTTTAAGATTGTAGGTTCCACAGAGGCTAACAGCCTGGAAGGAAAGATTTCTAATGAATCTCCGGTAGGAAAAGCTTTGATTGGCGCTAAGACAGGAGATACAGTATCTGTAGAAATGCCTGCAGGTGTGATGGAATATAAGGTTCTGGGAATCGAGAGAAATATATAGATATAAGGAGAGTGTACGAAGTGGCAGAACAGCAGAAGAAAGCACAGGAACAGGATTTGAACCAATTACTGAAGGTTCGCCGTGATAAATTGGCTGAATTGCAGGCCAACGGCAAAGACCCTTTTCAGATTATGAAATATGATGTGACGAATCACAGCATGGAAATTAAAAACGCTTTTGAGGAATTTGAAGGAAAAACCGTATCTCTGGCAGGCCGTATGATGTCAAAGCGTGTTATGGGAAAAGCTTCTTTTTGCAGTATCCAGGATTTACAGGGAAACATCCAGTCCTATGTGGCTAGAGACAGTGTAGGGGAGGAATCCTATAAGGATTTCAAAAAGCTGGATATTGGAGATATTATAGGAATCAAAGGCGAAGTGTTTAAGACAAAAACCGGAGAGATTTCTATTCATGCCGCTGAAGTAACACTGCTGTCAAAAAGCCTGAATCCCCTTCCGGAGAAGTTCCATGGTCTTACTAACACAGACCTGCGTTACCGTCAGAGATATGTGGATTTAATTATGAACGAGGATGTGAAGGATACCTTTATCAAGCGTTCCAAAATCCTTGCAAGTATCCGGAATTACTTAAACGGACAGGGCTTCCTGGAGGTGGAAACCCCCATGCTGGTTGCCAATGCGGGAGGAGCGGCTGCCCGTCCATTTGAAACCCATTTCAATGCTTTGGACGAGGACTTTAAGCTGCGTATATCTTTAGAGCTGTACTTAAAGAGACTGATTGTAGGCGGACTGGAAAGAGTATATGAAATCGGAAGAGTATTCCGTAACGAGGGATTAGATACCAGGCACAATCCTGAATTTACCCTGATGGAACTTTACCAGGCATATACAGATTATCACGGCATGATGGATTTAACAGAAAATCTGTACCGCCATGTAGCCCAGGAAGTTCTGGGAACAACAAAGATTACCTATAATGGCGTGGAGATGGATTTAGGAAAGCCATTTGAGAGAATTACTATGGTGGAGGCTGTTAAGAAGTACGCAGGAGTAGATTTTGATGAAATCCATACCCTTGAGGAAGCCAGAGCCGCTGCTAGGGAACATCATGTGGAATTTGAGGAAAGACATAAAAAAGGTGATATTCTTTCCCTGTTTTTTGAGACTTTTGCAGAGGAACATCTGATTCAGCCTACCTTTGTTATGGACCATCCGGTAGAAATTTCTCCTCTTACCAAGAGAAAACCGGATAAGCCAGAATACACAGAGCGATTTGAGTTCTTTATGAACGGCTGGGAAATGGCCAACGCTTATTCTGAGTTAAACGACCCCATTGACCAGAGAGAACGCTTTAAGGCCCAGGAAGAGCTGCTGGCTCAGGGTGATGAAGAGGCCAATACCACAGACGAAGACTTTATGCATGCTCTGGAAATCGGAATGCCTCCTACAGGAGGAATCGGTTTTGGTATCGACAGAATGTGTATGCTGCTCACGGACAGTGCAGCTATAAGGGATGTTTTACTGTTTCCGACAATGAAGTCACAGGGCGCTGCAAAGAACGCTGCAAATAACGAAGCGCAGGTTGAAAAGTCTGCTGCGGAAGAAAAGCCGGCTGAAAAAATTGATTTTTCCAATGTGAAAATCGAGCCACTTTTTGAAGAAATGGTTGACTTCGACACTTTCAGCAAGTCAGATTTCCGTGCCGTAAAGATTGAGGCGTGTGAGGCAGTTCCGAAGAGCAAAAAACTTTTGAAGTTTACTCTGAATGACGGAACAGACCGGAAACGCACGATTTTAAGCGGTATTCACGAGTATTACGAGCCGGAAGAACTGGTCGGAAAGACATGTATTGCTATCGTAAATCTGCCGCCGAGAAAGATGATGGGCATTGATTCCGAAGGTATGCTGATTTCAGCAGTCCATGAAGAAGATGGCCGTGAGGGGCTGAATCTATTAATGGTAGATGACAGAATTCCGGCAGGAGCGAAGCTGTATTAAAACTTTGTGAAGACTCCAGAAAGTCTGCTTTTTGTTGTATAGTACGACAAGAGTACGACAAATTAAACTTTCTTAACGGGCGATAATAAATTATTTTAAAGAGTTCGTTTAAATTCAAATCAAATAATTCGTACTATGAGGACACTTTTCTAAAAAGAAATTTTAGAGAGGTGTCCTTTTTGTTATGGTCAAAAAGAAAAATATGGAGGAATAGCAAATGTCAAAAAGTACAGCGTTAGGAGCAGAAAAGAGCAAGGAAAGAAAAATTACTTTTAAGAATAAGGAACATGAGAAATTCTATCATACCTATCTTTCAAAATGCCGGTATCAGGACACCTACCATAAAGCACTGGTTTACTGCCTGGGACTATCAGAAGATACCAGACGAAATGTAAAACGTATTTATGATTTTGAGACTGGATTTATAAAACCGGAGTGTCTGCAGGAAGGATGGCAGACGAGTGGGAGCGAGAAAATTGTCCGTATTGCATTTAATCTCTATACAGACGGGACACCTACGACAGATGAATATGACGAGACGGAGGAAGAGATTGTAGAAACCAGACTTTATTCCGTCAGTGATATATTCTGCACAGGGGATGCCAGATATTTTTGGGAAGCAATTAAAATCCGGTATCCGGACTATTGTTACTATGTGGATTGGGAGGCTATGTTTTATGCTGAAGATTAGACTGCAAGGCACTGTGAGAGATATTCGTTGGTTTAAACGGCTGCTGAAGAGACACCCGGAGATCCGGGTTCTCCAGATGTCGGATATATTTTCTAATAAAGGAACAAACCGTTATTTCCGCTCTTATGTGGAAATTGAAAAGACAGATCAGGATGAAAGGTAGGTAAAAGTTATGTGCAGGATTATCGCAATCGCAAACCAAAAGGGCGGAGTCGGAAAGACGACAACGTGTGTGAATTTAGGGATTGGACTGGCCAGGGAAGGAAAAAAAGTGCTTCTGGTGGAAGCAGATGCCCAGGGCAGTATGGCAGTCAGTTTAGGTATACAGGAACCGGATGAACTGGATGTGACCTTAGTAAATCTCATGGAGAAGATTATCAATGACGAGGATGTGGAGCCGGGAGAAGGTATTATCCACCATGAGGAAGGGATTGATTTTATTCCGGCAAATATCGAGCTTGCCGGACTGGAAACTTCTCTTGTGAACGTGATGAGCCGGGAACAGGTGCTTCGCTTATATTTGAACGAGATAAAAGCCAGATATGATTACATCCTGATTGATTGTATGCCCTCTTTGGGTATGATCACGATCAATGCCCTTGTAGCGGCAAACAGTGTATTGATCCCGGTAGAAGCGGCTTACTTGCCTGTGAAGGGCTTGCAGCAGCTTATTAAGACCATTGGAAAGGTACATAGACGGTTAAATCCCAGGTTGTCTATTATGGGGATTTTGCTGACAAAGGTTGACCGCCGGACAAACTTTGCACGGGATATCTCCGAGCAAATCCGGAAGGTTTATGGAAATAACATCCATATTTTTGAGAACTGTATCCCTATGTCTGTGCGTGCGGCAGAGACAACAGCAGAGGGGAAAAGTATTTATCTTCATGATCCGAAAGGGATTGTGGCGGAGGGATATCGCCATCTGACCGGGGAGGTGCTTGCAGATGAAAAGTAAGAGTGCGGAAAAGATCAAACTGACATCTTATGACGATCTGTTTGGTGTAGAAGAAAGCTGCGTGGAGGGAACTTATACGCAAGTTCCATTAAGTCAGCTTCGTCCCTTTAAGAATCACCCGTTTAAGGTGTTAGATGATGAAAAGATGCAGGAGACAGTGGAAAGTGTCATTCAACATGGTGTAATCCAGCCAGGAATTGTCCGCCCCTGTGCAGAGGGATATGAGGTGGTGGCCGGGCACCGCAGATGGCGAGCCTGCGAGCTGGCAGGAAAGACAGAGATGCCGGTGATTGTCCGGAATCTGGACGATGATGCCGCCACAGTGTTGATGGTGGATACCAATATTCAGAGAGAGAATCTTTTGCCTAGTGAGAAGGCCAGAGCATATCAGATGAAATATGAGGCGCTGAAACACCAGGGAAGTAAAGGCGATAAAAATACTGCTGATATTGTGGGAGAGAAAGCTGGTGACAGTGGGAGAACAGTACAGCGATATATTCGTCTGGCCAGTCTAATAGATGGGCTTTTGGAGTTGGTGGATTCAGGAAAAATTGCTATGGTAGCAGGAGAACGCTTGTCCTATCTGAAAAAGGAAGCACAGAAATGGGTACTGGGAGCAGCAGAAAATACCGGGATGTATCCGACACCGGGACAGGCAGCACAACTTAAAGAAATGAGCGATCATGGAGAACTGTCAGAAGGAAATTGTTATGCGATTCTGGTAAAAAAAGAAAACAGCAGTCCGGGGGTGACGATTTCATCGAAAAGAATCCGAAATTATTTCCCGCCGGCATATACAAAGGCACAGATTGAGGAAGTGATTTATTCACTTCTGGAACAATGGAAACAGGGAAAGGAGGGAAAAACAAATGCAGGAGATACAGTTTGATTACTTCCGAGGTATGGAAGCGGAACAGTACAGCTTTTATCGTGTCCCGAAAGTGCTGTTTACAGCAGAATGTTTTAAATCCCTCTCCTGTGAAGCAAAGGTATTATACGGTCTGATGTTAGACCGTATGAGCCTTAGCATTAAGAACCGATGGTTTGACGAGGAAGACAGGGTATATATTATTTTTACCGTGGAAGAAATAGCAGAGCTTCTGAATTGTGGATCACAGAAAGCAGTCAAGCTGATGAAAGAACTGGATAGTAATCAGGGGATTGGATTGATTGAGAAGAAGCGTTTGGGGTTAGGAAAACCGAATGTAATTTATGTGAAAAACTTTATGCTGAAGGAAAAACATTCCTTTGAGAAGGAGGAAAAAGCAGCGGTAAACGCTGAAAATATGCAGAATAGTGAAAATCACAATTTAAGAATAGTGAAAACCACAAATCAGGAATTTCCGGAATCACAATTCAGGAATGATGAAAATCACAATTCAGGAATAGTGAAAATCACAAATCAGGAATTTCCGGAATCACAATTCAAGGATGGTGAAAATCACAATTCAAGAATAGTGAAAATCATAACTCAAGAAGTTCCAAAATCACAATCTAATAATACTGATATAAACAAGACTGATTATAGTGAGACTGATCCTATCCAATCTTATCAATTTTGCTCTGCAGGTGAAGAGTGCCTTGTGAGTGGGGATATGATGGAGAAGATGGAAGTCTACCGAGAAATCTTACGGACAAATGTTGATTATGCAGGTTTTGTCCAGAAAGGTGAAAGGGAGGACGTGGACGAACTTATTGAGTTGATGGTGGAAATCTTAATGCTTCCGGATGATAGTATGGTGCGGATTGGAGGGGCAGATAAGCCGGTTGCGGTAGTTAAGAGCCGTTTTCTAAAGCTGACGTATTCTCACATTGAGTATGTCTTGTTTAGCTTGCATAGGAATACATCCAAAGTGGCGAATATTAAGGCGTATCTTTTGACGACGCTTTATAATTCGTCCATGACCATGAACCATTATTACCAGGCAGAAGTGAACCATGATTTGTACGGAGGTGGCTAAGATGTGCGAGTTTGTAAAAAAGGTGATTGTTCCGGTAGGAGCGGCAGGAGTCTTGGCAGTGTTGTTTTATCCTCTTTGTGTGGAGAATGGACAATGCGATTACTTGAAACTATGGATGTTTGTAGGAATTCCCTTTGGGGTACATCGGATGTTCCTTTGGATTATCCCGAAAGGTTTTGATATTGGAGGCACCGTGGGGCTGTTTGTATTTAATTTGCTGATTGGTGGTGTGATAGGGGGCGTGATCCTAGTTGGTAGGCTGTTTATGGCAGTTTTTTACCTGATGAAAATAATTGCAGTAAGCATTTGTCGATTGGCAAAGGCAAAAACAGTGTAGGGAGTTTATGAAAGAAGAATTGAATAGCAGATTACAAAAGCAGCTAAGTCTATGTACCAGGCTGCTTTTTGTTATCTGAAAGCAAAACTTTGCGACACTATGTCGTAAAGTAAAATCTTAAATGGAAGGGGGGACTGTGTTGGGAAACCGTGCGGGTTCACAGGAGCTGATCCAGTTAGGAGAACGTGTTCGACAAAAGAGAAAAGACTGTCATTTATCCCAGGAAACTCTTGCAGAAAAAGCGGGTATCAGTGTCAACACAGTAAGCCGCATTGAGGGCGGGCAGGCGGCAATGTCCATTGAGATTTTTGCAAAACTGGTGGAGGTACTGGATGCTGACGCAAACGAGTTATTAGGAAAGAATCCCGAAGGAGACAGAAGTCCTGCCCACAAGATGGTTTCCCGTGTCTTGAATCTACAGCCAAAGGAGCAGAAAGTTGTAATCCAGACCATAAGCGCCCTGATGGATGGGATTGAAGGAATCCGGTAAAAATCCACAAATATGAGGGGAAATCTTATGGGTTTCCTCAAATCTGCCAGGGAAAAATAATTAGCGGAATGATACATTGAATATACGAAGCGCAGATATGTGAGAGGAGGAGAAAAGTTGCTTTATTGGAGAAATTGTTTTTAAGACACCATGGGAAGGCTACTCGCTGTTAATTGAAAAAATAACAGATTAAATTGGCAGAATCGGAAATACAGCATCTTCGTAATAAATCTGAAAAAATCTAATCCGACAATGACGATAAAATAAATAAAGTCGTTTTCAGGCAGTAAAAGGAGTTCCAGTCTCCCGTTAAAAAAAACGGGCGTGCCGGGAATCTTTTTTGCTGCCTTTTCTCTGGATTTTCTGTGTGTTGCCATCTGGCCGCCCGAAGCCTACGGGCAGAAAGGTGGCCACTATGCTAACATTACAGGATTTAAAGTGGATTGTGAAAGAACCAGAAACAGGGAAAAAAGTTCCCACAGCACGATATTTACTGGAACAGGGAGAGCAGGTTGTAAGTATGGAAAATGGTGGGGAAGTACAGCTTTTGGTATTTCGGGAAGGGTATGTACTTTACCGGATAGGAAAATATACTACAGTTTTTCCGGTACATAGCTGCGGAGATTACTGCTATGAAAATGATGGACAGCAGATCTGCGTGGACGCATCGTTTTTTGAACAGAAGGAATGGTATTTGCGCCTGCTTCTGGAGGGAGAGGATCGTCTGGCAAAGAACCGGGAAACGTGCCACAGGGGGAAAGCGGTTTCTTATCATGCTGTCTCAGAAGAATGGTTTTTTCTGTCTTCGCCGACACTGCCGCCATTGGAGCAGTTGATAGAAAAAGAGCAGATTCTGGAATTGATGGGATTTCTGACAGAACGGCAAAGAGATATTGTGATCCTGTATTTTTATTATGGGGAAACACAGTGGGAGATTGCAAAGGAACTTGGTATTACACAGCCCACGGTTTCTCAGACGCTCATGGCAGCGCTTCGCCGGATGCGGGACAGTCAGAAAGACAGTTCCTTCGGAAAAAAAGCGGATTCCAGAGAAGGAGGTGCGCTGTATGCGGGGTAAACGTCCAAAGGAGCGGAGATGTTATGTACTTCGCACAAGTGACGGGATTGTGGTGGAAGTTACCAGGGAAGTCTATCTGGAGTGGTATCAGTCCCGGCGGCGAGAACGCTATCAAACGGAAAGAAACAGAAAATATAGTGTGACGAGTTTAGAAGTAATGCAGGAGAATGGGAATATTTTAAAATCAGATTCGGTTGATTTGGAAGCTAGAATACTCCAGAAATTATGTATGGAAAAATTATGGGCAGCTATTGATGAATTGCAGGGAGCAGATGCTTATCTTTTGTATCTATTATTTTTTGAGGAAAGAACGGTAAAAGAAGTGGCACAACTTTATGGGCTTAGCAGAAAAACCATATCGAATCGTAGAAAACGGATTTTAGCTGAACTAAAAGAAAAATTGAAAGAGATGGGGATTACGGAACAATACTTTTAGAAGGGATACGTACAAATCATTTGTATCGATAAAAGTAGATAGATATGCGAAACAGGGGAATCCAGATGAAAGAAGAATGTGAGTTTGGTATAGTCATAACCTGACCAAATCCATACCCTGATAAAACTGACTGAAATTTACAGATTCGTTCACATAATGGTGTTTGATTTTTTTACTTCACGAATTACACATATATTATTTCAAATTTGTTTTTTAAACTTCTCCAAACTTAATTTTGTAGTTTTCATAAATCCCCAGATTTCTTTGTAATATTCATCCATTGCATATTCTATTCGGTTATACAAACAAAATAATAATATGGCAATATGGACTTTGGGGTTATTATATTATAAAATATTTTTAATAAGAACTGTAGTTAATAATAAAGCAATTCACTATAAAATGTATTGAAATTACAAGAGGGATAGGGAGGAGTATTATGGGAAAGAGCCAAAAAAATCGAAGGAATTACGTTCCACTCTGTTTAGATGTATTTGCACTGGTGATGACAACATTTGGTTCAATACTTACTCGACATAAAGTTATTGCGTTATTAATTGGAATAGTAACGTGCATTATTCTAATTGCTTTGTTAGCAAAAGAGTTTGGCGTGGTTGGAACTTTAACAGGAATTTTAGTTTCTATTTTATTGATGGTGTTAATGGTTGTGCAAGTATATAAAGCGCCATCTGATGAATTTGTTGATAAAATAACGGAAGATACTAA
>NHCFR01400__coassemble_684_pt1 | contig 25063 bp, 29 predicted proteins | sample NHCFR01400__metabat2_high_PE_048 | metagenome-assembled genome bin NHCFR01400
AAAAGCGTCCTCTGTAATCTGTTCCTGGCCTACTGCAGAGACTACAATAAAGGCAGGGTGTTTTTTCAAATTGGTATCCTTTCCCACCCGCTCCATCACCGTCAAGCCGTCTACCTTAGGCATGATAATATCCAGAAGTACCACGTCAGGCTCTTTTTCTTTTATTATATCGTATATCTCAGCGCCGTTATTAGCATGCCCCACTAATTCCAGCTCCTGGTCCTCATTTATCAGATTTCCCAGTAAATCCAACATTTTCTCATTATCATCTGCTATAGCGACATTTAACTTCTCCATCTCTTCTCCTCCATATATTTGTTGCCATATTCTTCAGGAAATGACGGGCGCCCTGAAGAATCGTCACCTCCCAAGACTATTAGTATTATATTATCTGCCGTTTTTAGAATCAAGCGAAATCATACTAAAATTTATGATATATTCTGTTAATTTATCCGTTTCTTCGACATTTTGTGCCACTTTTCTACGCTGATTCGTCGCCTTACCACAGCATATTTTCAATAAAAATGCCGTATCCTTTGGAGGAATCCTGGACAAAAACATGGGTTACCGCACCAATCAGCTTTTCGCCCTGAAGTATGGGACTCCCGCTCATGCCCTGGACAATGCCTCCGGTTTTAGCCAAAAGTTCCGGGTCTGTGACACGGATTTCAAAGGCTTTGTTAGTATCTGCCTGATTCTGGTTAATTTCGGTAATTTCTATGTCATATGCCTTTACCTCTCCGTCTAACTGGGTCATCAATTGTGCCTTTCCCTCTTTCACCTCCTGTTTGTATCCGATTTCTACTTTTTTCTCCGGCAGGGAAGCTGTTGGGAATAGCTGGCCAAAAATTCCAAGAGCTGTATTTTTTTCAATGGTTCCGATTTTTTTGGAATCTTCATACTCTATATAACCGGAAAGCTCTCCGGGAACGCCTTTAGTTCCTTTCAGCACAGACAAAATTTGAGCCTGGTATAACTCTCCCTGGGAAACATCTAAAAGCTCTCCTGTATCTGTATCGCTGATTCCGTGACCGAGAGCCCCAAATTTCCCCTCCTGGTCCACATAAGTCAAAGTGCCGATTCCCTGAGTATTATCCCTTACCCAGATGCCCAGCTTATAGTCCTGCTCCGGAGTCATGACTGGTTCCAAGGAAAGAGGGATTTCTTCACCTTCCCGGTTCACCAGCAGGTCCATAGCTTCTCCCTGGCTGGTCTGGATTTTTTCAATCAGCTCTTTTTTCCCTCCAATAGGAGTCCCGTTCACCTCCAGAATATAATCTCCAGGTTTTACGATATTCTCTGCAGGATTCTCCACCAGTCCCTCTACATCCGTGATTTCTCCTGTATCCACCACCAGCACTCCCTGGGTTTCCATATACAGCCCTACCGATGCCCCGCAGACAGATACCCATTTATCTTCCACGGTCTGTACCTGAACTTCTTTTAAAGGAATCATTCCCAGAAGAGAACAGGGAATTTGGTAGCTTCCTCTCTCGGATACATCAATAGACTCCGGATAGGTTACCAGCGGAATATCCAGGCTTTCCGTAAGCCCTTCCTGCTGCCCGGCCCGGACATAGACTGTATCCGGAATCCTGGACTGTATTTCCTGTATAGAGAGAACACCCATCCCAATGAAGTCTACTGCTAAAAATCCGAAAAGAAAGAGGCGATAATTACGTTTTTCAGACAAAAAATCACATCCTTTCTCTTTGTTTGTGTATAAAAAGAATCCTGCAAAGCAGGATTCTCCGCCTGGGTTGGGTCGCTTTAGCGACATAACTCCTCTCCAACCCAGTGCGCTCCTGCCCGGAGGGCTTTTTATGATATAGGAAAGTGAGAACTTTCCTATATCACAAAAAAGGATACACTGCCGTGTACCCTTTTAGTATGTGAACATTTGTCTATTTCAATCTTGTATTTTTTTGTTGTCGTGCCAAATCTTTCATCTCTCTGGCATTTTGCAGAACAGCCTGGGTTATCCTTGCTCCGCCCAACATTCTGGCCAGTTCCTCCACAGATTTCTCCTGGGACAGCTTCCTGATTTGGGTGCTGGTCTCCATGTTTTCCACATTTTTTTCAATCAGATAATGAGCGTCTGCCATAGCTGCAATCTGAGGCAGATGGGTAATGCACAGAACCTGGTGCTTTTCCCCGATAACTCTCATTTTCTCCGCCACTTTCTGGGCGGTCCTTCCACTGATTCCCGTATCAATTTCATCAAAAATCAAAGTCCCCGTATCATCCCTGTCTGCCAAAATGGTCTTGATAGCCAGCATGATTCGGGAAAGCTCTCCTCCGGAAACCACCTTAGCCAATTCCCGTAACGGTTCCCCTGGATTTGTGGAAATCAAGAAGCAGATGCTGTCCTTTCCCTGGGCGGTAAAGTTTTCTCTCTCCTGAAAGGAAATGAAAAAATCCACATTTAAAAAATTCAAATCTTCCAGGCCCTGAATCACCTTTTTCTCCAGCTTGGAGGCCCATTTTTTTCTGGCCTGGCTCAGACTTTGGCAGGCAGAAGAAAGCAGCTCTTCTTTTTCTTTTAACCGGCATTCCAGCTTCTCTCTCCGCTCCTGAAAGTGAAGAAGGCCATCCAGTTCTTCTTGTTTTTTCTTTTGATAATCCAGAATATCATCTATAGTATGCCCATATTTCGCTTTTAAATGATTGATAAAATCCAAGCGTTTTTCTATTTCCTGAAATTCTTCCTCCGAATAAACAAATTCATCCAAATAAGAAGACAATTCCCGGTTAAAATCATTCAGCAGGCTGTCAATATCTGACAGAGAGCTGTAAAGATTTTCCAGATTTTTATCAAAACCTGCTATCTGGGCCAGTCTCTGAACCCCTCTTCCCAGAAGAGCGCCCATACCCTCTTCATAGCCTGTAAGCTGGTAAACACTGCCCAGGCTTTCTGTAATTTTCTTTCCGTTCAGCAGCTTCCGGTAGGTTTCTTCCAGTTCCTGGTCTTCTCCTTCCTGAAGCCGGGCTTCCTCTATCTCCTGAATTTCATATTCCAGAAAATTGATTTCTCTCCTGCGCTGCTCCTCATCTATTTCATAGGCCTGAAGCTCCTTTTTCAGAGTGCTGTATTCCCTGAACAGTCCTTTCACTTCTTCCCTGCATTGCCGAATTTCAATGTCTCCCCACTTGTCCAGAATCTCCATCTGGCGTTCCGGGTACAAAAGAGACTGATGCTCATGCTGTCCGTGGATGTCCAGAAGCATTCCGGAAACCTTTCTTATATCTGAGGCCGTAAAGGCTTCCCCGTTTACTTTGCTGATACTGCGGCTTTTGCTCAGCTTCCTGGTAACAATAACCTGTCCATCCTCCGGAAATACATCCAGGGCCTCCAGCTTCTTGGCCGTCTTCTCATCCACGGAAAACACCAGCTCCACAAGAGCATAGTCTGCTCCCTCCCGAATCATCTCCCTGGACATTTTTTGTCCCAGGGCCAGGTTCACACTTCCCATAAGAATGGATTTTCCTGCTCCCGTCTCTCCGGTAAGGATATTCAGCCCTTCTTCAAAATCCACCTCCGCCTCTTCTATCAAGGCAAGATTTTTCACATGTAAATGTACTAACATTTTAGCGGTACTCCACTTTCTATTCTGACAGATTCAATAGCTTCTTCATTTTATTCATAAGCAGAAGAGTCTGGGCCGGGCTTTTGCTGAAACAGGCTATGGTATCATCTCCCGCCAGGCTGCCCACCACCTCCTGCCAGTTCATATGGTCCAAAGCGGCTGCGGCTGCATTAGCCATGCCTGTGACTGTTTTAATCACTAAAATATTCTGGGCCACATCCATGGACACAAAGGCTTCTTTTAAAACCCTTATGTATTTCTCACTGTCCGTAGCTGACTTGGAAGCCATCACCGTATACCTGGAGCCGCCTCCCGGCTTGGCGACTTTCATCAGCTTTAACTCCCGGATGTCCCTGGACACTGTAGCCTGAGTCACCTGAAATCCAGCTTCATTCAGGCGGGCCGCCAGCTCCTCCTGGGTCTCTATATCATATTCATGAATCAATTCTATAATTTTAGAGTGTCTTGCAATTTTCATGACAGCCTCCTAATCTTTCATTTTCGTCCGCAGCACTTCCAGGAAACTGATATTGCTGATTTTTACAATCTGTGTATCTCTGACAGAGCGGCGTATCACAATTCTATCTCCCACCGCCATGGCTACATTTGTATCCCCGTCAAAAGAGGCCAGAGCTTTCCCGTTTCCTCTGTGGGCGCCCTCGGCGATTTCCACCCCAATCTCATCCCCTGCAGGGAAAATAATGCTTCTGGTATTCAGGGTATGGGGAGAAACCGGAGTCATCATAATAATGTTTGTTTCCGGCGACACAATAGGCCCACCGGCTGACAGACTGTATCCCGTAGAGCCCGTAGCTGTAGACACGATAATCCCGTCTGCGGTATATGCATTTAAGAATTCTCCATTTACATAATTCTGAAAGCGAATTACCCGCATAGGGCCGTCCCTACCAATAACAATATCGTTAAGCGCCACATCCTCTACTACCATTTTTCCTCTGTGATAGATTTTCCCGTTCAGCATCATTCTGTTTTCCAGGGTGTACTGGTCTGCCATTAGATGATTTAAGGCAGGCTCTATGGATTCCCTGTCTATCTCCGCCAAATATCCCAGAGTTCCCAAATTGATTCCCAAAAGAGGAATCTGGCGGCTTACCACGTCTCGGGCCGCCTGCAGCAAGGTTCCGTCCCCGCCTAAAACAATGACACATTCCACTCCCGCCGGTATTTGGCTGCTGTCCGTATAATGGCTGAAGGATTCTTTTCCCTTAGGGCTGGCCGGACGTATATCACAGGTCTTCCCTTTGCTTCTCAGATACCCGGCCACCTGGGCGGAAATTTTCAGCCCTTCGTCTTTTTCACTGTTGGCTATAATATAAAATTTATCCATTTTTCTACCTGTCCAGCTCCTGGTGAGCCTGCTCTACTATCTGCCGGGCCACCGCCTGAGGGCTTTCTAAAAGTCCCGGTGCGCTTTTCTTCAGATGGAGCAAATACTCTATATTTCCCTCCGGTCCTTTGATAGGAGAATATTCCAGATGCAGCAGTCCGTAGCCTGCCTCCCGGGCAAAGTCCATTACCTTCTCTATTACCTCCAAATGAACCTGAGCATCTCTTACTACACCTTTTTTTCCTACTTTTTCCCGTCCTGCTTCGAACTGAGGTTTAATCAGGCATACTACCTCTCCCTCTTCTTTCAGGAGATGATATACGGGAATCAATACCTTTGTCAGAGAGATAAAGGAAACATCTATGGAGGAGAAATCCGCCCTGTCCTCTATCTGCTCCGGAGTCACATAGCGGATATTGGTTTTTTCCATACACACCACTCTTGGGTCATTGCGCAGCTTCCAGTCAAGCTGCCCGTGTCCCACATCTATAGCGTAAACCTTTACTGCTCCGTTTTGCAGCATACAATCTGTAAATCCTCCTGTGGAGGAGCCTACATCCATACAGATTTTTCCGGTCAAATCCAGCCCGAAATGGTCCATGGCTTTCTCCAGTTTCAGGCCGCCCCGGCTGACATATTTCAGGGTACTGCCTCTGACCTCTATATTTACAGTATCCGGAAACATGGTTCCGGCCTTGTCCTCCTTCTGGTTTTCCACATACACATTTCCGGCCATGATAACGGCCTTTGCCTTTTCTCTTGAAACTGCCAGGCCCCGCTTCACCAGCAGGACATCCAGACGTTCCTTCATCTAACGTGCCTCCTTAATTTTATGATAAACAGACAATGCGTCAATTCCTACCTGCTCCTTCAGCTTCTCCGGATTTCCATGACAGATGAATGCATCCGGCAGGGCAATAATCAGAACTTTTACATGGGGATGGTTTCTGTGCAGGTACTCTGCTGCCGCCATACCAAAGCCCCCTGTCTTCACATTTTCTTCCATAGTCACAATCAGTGAATGCTCCTTTGCCAGAGCATCCAGCATTTTTTCATCCAAAGGTTTTACAAAGCGGGCATTTACAAGAGTTGGGGCATTGCCCTCTTCTTCCATTTTCTCCCACACCTGACGAGCAGTCTTTACCATGCTTCCCACAGCCAGAAGAGCCGTCTCCTTTCCCTGGTAAATCATCTCGCTGCGTCCCAGAACAATAGGGTCCCTGTGTTCCTCCAGACCGTCATAAGCCTCTCCCCTGGGATAGCGCACAGCAATAGGGCCCTTATATTTCACGGCAAACTTCATCATATCGGAAAGCTCCCATTTATTCTTCGGAGCCATTACCGTCATATTAGGAACCATAGACAGATACGTCAAATCAAAGCATCCCTGATGAGTCTCTCCGTCGCTTCCTACCAAACCGGCTCTGTCTACAGCAAAAATCACATGGAGGTTTTGCAGGCATACATCCTCAATAATCTGGTCCACCGCTCTTTGCAGAAAGGAGGAGTAAACTGCCACCACAGGAATCATGCCTCCCAGAGCCAGACCTGCCGCAAAAGTCACCGCATGTTCCTCCGCAATTCCTACATCAAAAAAACGCTCCGGGAACATATTGCGGAACCGCTTCAACCCCGTTCCGTCCGGCATGGCTGCAGTTACAGCCACTACCTTTTCCTCCCGGTCACCGAATTTCCGCATAACCGTGGAAAAAATATCCGTATAATTGGCTTTCCCCTGATTATTCACAGGAATTCCGTGTTCCAAATCAAAGGCAGAAGTGCCGTGAAATCTGGCGGGGTGACGCATAGCCGGCTCGTATCCCCGGCCTTTCTCTGTCTTCACATGAACCAGCACCGGCCCTGCAATTTTCCTGGCCTCTTTAAGAACCTGTATCATTTTACAACAGTCATGGCCATTTACAGGCCCCAGATAAGTAAGTCCCATATCTTCAAAAAACATGCCCGGTATCAGAAGCCTTTTCATACTGTCTTTGGCTTTGTGGATTCTGTGTACCGTAGCAGGCCCGATTCCCGGTATTTTATTCAATCCTTTCTTTACGCCTACCTTAAGCTCATGATAGCTTTCCGCTGTGCGCAGGTTGCTCAGATAGCTGGAAATACCTCCTACGTTTTCGGATATGGACATTTCATTGTCATTTAATACAATAACAAAATTAGATTTAAGCCTGGAGGCATTGTTTAAAGCTTCATATGCCATGCCTCCCGTGAGAGCCCCGTCTCCGATTACGGAAACCACCTGGTAATCCTCCCCTGACAGTTCCCTGGCACACACAAAACCCACTCCCGCCGATATGGAGGTGGAACTGTGTCCAGTGTCATAAGCATCACAAGGACTTTCGCTGCGTTTCGGAAAGCCGCTCATGCCTCCCAGCATCCGCAGGTGTTCAAAACCATCCTTTCTTCCGGTGAGAATCTTATGGGTATAGGACTGGTGTCCCACATCCCATATAATCTTATCCTTGGGAAGCTGGAACACATAGTGCAGGGCCATGGTAAGCTCCACGGCTCCCAGATTGGAAGCCAGATGGCCTCCTGTCTTGCTTAAATGCTCCAGCAGGAAAGCCCGGATTTCCGCCGCAAGCTGGGGAAACTGGTCCTGGGTAAGCTTCTTTATATCATTTTCCTTCTTTATTTCATCTAACAGCATAGGCCATGTACCTCTATTTTCTGCGGGTACAAAGAGAGACAAACAGTTCCTGTAAAAATTCTGTATCTCCCGGAAGCTGTACAAGAAGAGCCAGTGCTTTATCCGTCAGCCTCCTCACTTCTTCTCCCGCTTTTTCCAATCCTTCCAGGGTCACATAAGTAGTCTTGTGATTTTTCTCATCACTGCCCACAGGCTTTCCCAGCTCCTGCTGGCTTCCCTTGACGTCCAGAATATCATCCTGAATCTGAAAGGCCAGACCCACATAGCCTCCCATCTCCTCTATCTCTTCCAGACTCTCCCAGCCTGCCAAAACAGCCCCTATAAGCAGAGAGGCCTGAATCAGGGCTGATGTCTTGTTCATATAAATATAATCCAGCATTTCTCTGGACAGGGGCCTGCCATCGTTTTCCACATCTACGCCCTGGCCTCCCAGCATGCCTCGGATTCCTGTCTTATTTCCTAAAATCTGAAGAGCCTTTGCCACCCGGGCCGTTTCCTGGCTGTCCTTAGCCAAATCAAAGGCGCAGAAGGCCGTTTCATAAGCATAGTTCAGCAAAGCGTCTCCTGCCAATATGGCAGCCGCCTCCCCATATACTGCATGGGTGGTTTTTTTTCCTCTGCGATACTGGTCATTGTCAATGGCCGGCAAATCATCATGTATCAGAGAATGGGTGTGTATCATTTCCATAGCGGCCATAAAGGGCTTTACCAACTCCCCTCTGCCGCCGCAGATTCCATACATCTCTCCCATAAATACCGGCCGAAGTCTCTTTCCCCCTGCCTCCATACTATAGTTTATGGCTTCAGCAAGTCTGGCTGAAAATCCTTCTTCCTTTGGAAGAAAGGCCTTCACGGTTTCCCAGGCAAGCTCTGTTCTTTTCTTTAATTCTTCCTCAAAATTCACTTATCTCACCATCTCCGCTGATTTTCAGCATTTTCTTTTCCACTGTATCAATCTTACCACTGCACTGGCGCAGCAGTTCCATTCCCTTCTGATATATGGAAAAAGACTGCTCCAGGGAAATATCCCTGCTCTCCAGCTTTTCCACAATATCGTCCAGTTCCTGCAGAGCCTCTTCTATGGTCCATTCCTCCGGAGCCTCTGCTTTTAAGGAAGCTTTCATGCCTCCTTCTGTATTTTCATATCTTGTTTCTGTGTTTTCTCTTTCTGTATTGCTTTCTGCTCCTGCCACTTTATATGCTCCTCTCTGCGGCTTCTGCACCTGTTATGCTGGCCACCAGGGTTCCGTCTGTGACCCGGATATTTACAGTATCTCCCTTCTTTACCTGGGAAATACTCGTAACTCCCTTTCCCTCCTGGTTTTCCACATAAGAAAAGCCTTGTTTCAGCTTGTCCAAAGGAGACAGGCCCTTCATCCGCTCTATATAAATATCCAGGTTTTGTCTTGCCCGGTAAATCTGATTTTCCATAGCGCTTTGGATGCGTCCCTCGTCATCCAGCAGCCGGGTACGCATCTCCCTGATTCTTCCCTGGGGACTTAAAAGCTCCAGCTTTGTCCGGTAATATTTCAGATTCTGTTCCATAGCCTGAAGCCTGTTGTCCATAGACCTTCTCAGCTTCTGTCGGAAACCAGTCAGATTATCCAGCAAAAGCCGGATGTCTGCCACAGCCAGCTCCGCTGCCGCCGAGGGTGTGGGGGCCCTTAAATCTGCGGCAAAATCTGCAATGGTAGTGTCTGTCTCATGGCCTACCGCCGAGATAATAGGTGTTTTGGCCTCAAAAATAGCCCTGGCTACTTTTTCTTCGTTAAATGCCCACAGGTCCTCAATAGAGCCTCCGCCTCTTCCCACTATCATCACATCCACACCGTAGGCGTCCAGGGTCTGGATTCCCTTTACAATACTGTCTGCTGCACCCTCTCCCTGAACCAAAGCCGGGTATAAAATCAGCTGTACATAAGGATTTCTTCTGCCGGCAATGTTGCGGATGTCCTGGACAGCAGCTCCTGTGGGAGCCGTCACAATCCCAAGGGTTTTTATATATCTGGGTATGGGCTGCTTATATTCTTTGGCAAACATACCCATTTCCTCCAGCTCCTTCTTCAAGGCCAGATACCGCTCATAGAGAAGCCCTGCTCCTTCCAGAGTAATCTCCCTGGCATAAAGCTGGTATTTCCCGTCTCTCTCGTAGACGCTGACGCTGCCTCCCACCACCACACGGTCCCCGTTTTTCATGGAAAATGCCAGACCCTTTCTCTGCCCTGCAAACATAACACAGGCTATGGCTCCGGTTTCATCCTTCAAAGAAAAATAAATATGGCCGGAGGTGTGATACTTACAGTTGGACACCTCTCCCCTGACATAAATACGGTTCAGCATAAAATCCTGCTGGAACATATTTTTAATGTAGGTGTTTACCTGTCCTACTGAATAAATGCTGTTCATAAAGCTTCCCTTGCCACTTTTCCTAAGATTCCGTTGATAAAGGAAGCGGAATCCTCTCCCCCGAATAGTTTCCCGATTTCCACTGCCTCATTGATGGCCACCTTCACTGGCACATCCTCGTCATACTTCATCTCATATAAAGCCAGGCGCAGAATATTCAAATCCACCTTACTCATTCTCTTTGTTTTCCATCCTGTAGAATTTTCGTTTAAAATCTGGTCCAGCTCCTCTATACGCTCCTTGATTTTTCCGTACTTGTCTTCCATATAGGCCTGTTCTACTGGCTGCAAATCTCCCATGTCCTGAAAATACAGCTGAATCTGCTCCGGCATCTCCTCGTTCTGATTAAACTCGCTTAAAAACAGAAGCTTAAAAATATGCTCCCTCATCTCTCTTCTACCCATTTTTTTCCTCCGTAACAAAATAAGGTGTCTCTAAAAAAGACACCTTATTGTTCTGCTCTTTTAGATTTTTACTTGTCAATGAACTATTTGGTCTTTTCAATCTCCACGCTGGCAATACGCACGTTTACGTCAGAGACCGTAAGGCCGGTCATGTTCTCGATTGCAGCCTTGACACGCTCCTGAACTTTTTTGCTGGTATCCAGAATATTGTATCCGTATTTCAGATTCAGAGCCAAATCCACACAGACCACATCCTCCAGAACATCTACTTTCACGCCCTTGGAAAGATTCTTCATTCCCAGCTTTCCCACTAATTCGTTTGTAATATTTCCAGCCATGGAATCCACGCCGTCCACTTCCGTGGCAGCCAGACCTGCAATAATGGCTACAACCTCGTCTGCAATCTGTACTTCCCCAAGAGAACCATTGTCATGTATCTTATACACGTTTCTGTCTTCCGCCATAATTTTCTACCTCCTATAGGAAATATCCTGTGTTTTATTATACCAAAACACCGTAAAAAATAAAAGCGGTTTTTTAATTTCGGGAAAATTCTGCAAGGCGCAGGCCTTCATTTCTGTCCAGAGTCATGCCGATACTCCAGCTGTTAATAAACAGCAGCAGAGGATTTCCCTTTAAATCCATAACTTTTTTCATATCTGAGGTTCCCGTAAGATTCTTTACATCCACCTCTTCTTTATTCTCAATCCAGCGGATATGCTCATAAGGCAGGTTTTCCAGACGAATATCCACATTATATTCGTTTTCCAGTCTGTATTTCAAAACATCAAACTGCAGAACGCCTACTACGCCTACAATGATTTCTTCCATACCTCCCATGATTTCCTGGAAAATCTGGATAGCTCCCTCCTGGGCAATCTGGTTGATGCCTTTCACAAACTGCTTTCTTTTCATGCTGTCCAGAAGCCTTACCCTGGCAAAATGCTCCGGGGCAAAGGTAGGGATTCCCTCATACTGGAATTTTTTCCCGGGAGCGCAGACTGTATCTCCGATGGAAAAAATACCCGGGTCAAAGACACCGATAATATCTCCTGCATAGGCTTCTTCCACTACATGGCGGTCCTGGGCCATCATCTGCTGCGGCTGGGACAGGCGCATTTTTTTGTTTCCCTGTACATGGTACACTTCTTTCTGAGCCTCAAATTTGCCGGAACAGATTCTCATAAAGGCGATTCTGTCTCTATGGTTTTTATTCATATTTGCCTGGATTTTAAATACAAAAGCGGAAAAATCCGGCTCCATGGGGTCAATCTCTCCCTGGTCTGAAACTCTTGGCAAAGGAGAGGAAGTCATTTTCAGGAAGTGCTTCAAAAAAGTCTCCACGCCGAAGTTGGTAAGGGCGGAACCGAAAAATACAGGAGATAAGGCTCCTTTATCGACCAGCTCCTGGTCAAACTCTGCGCTGGCTCCGTCTAAAAGCTCGATTTCTTCTAAAAGCTGCTCTTTTTGTTCCTCATCTAACACATCCAGCAGATGCCCGTCATCCAGCTCTATTTCTTCCTCCAAACCCTCTCTGGTACCTTTCATGGTATCGGAAAAGGTCAGGACCTTTCCGGTTTCTCTGTCATAAACACCTCTGAATTTTTTTCCTGAGCCAATGGGCCAGTTAATAGGACAGGTGGGGATTCCCAGCTCTTTCTCAATGTCGTCCAGAAGCTCAAAAGTATCGTTAGCATCCCTATCCAGTTTGTTGATAAAGGTAAAAATAGGAATATGCCGCATAGCACATACCTTAAACAGCTTTCTGGTCTGGGCCTCCACACCCTTGGAGGCGTCAATGACCATTACCGCAGAATCCGCAGCCATCAGGGTACGGTAAGTATCCTCGGAGAAATCCTGATGTCCGGGAGTGTCCAATATGTTAATGCAGTAACCTTCATAATTAAACTGCAGCACAGAGGAGGTAACGGAAATACCTCTCTCTTTCTCAATTTCCATCCAGTCGGACACCGCATGGCGGGCCGTTGCCTTCCCCTTTACGCTTCCGGCCAGGTTTATGGCGCCTCCATAGAGCAAAAATTTCTCTGTCAGGGTAGTCTTTCCGGCATCGGGATGGGAAATGATTGCAAATGTACGTCTTTTTCTGATTTCTTTGGTATAGTCAGCCACGAATAGGCCCTCCTTTTATTTCAACATGTTATCCACTGTTTACTTGCTTTTTTGCACACTGACGCTATTTTAGTATACCCCTTACCGGCGTGTCAAGGTCTTTTACTGATTTTCCCCGGTTCCGTCTTCCAGCGGCGTAATGACGATATTCTCCACAGGAACATTGGTCTTTCTTTTTACAATATCCTCAATCTGAGCCCGGCTGGCGTCCTCCATATATTCCTGGGGCACAATCACATCTGCACTGTCACCCGTAAGATTTACCACTACGTCTGCAAAGCCCTGGGCATCCAAAAGAAGCTCTGCCGCTTCCTCCTGCTCTGCCAGGTCAGTCATGTTTACCATGGAATTCACAGCTTCCTGTTTCTGCTCATCTCCCAGGTTTTCATTATTAATGATTTCCAGAAGGGTTTCCTTGTTGGCAGAACGTACCTGCTCCCGGCTGACCTTGGCCTGGGCTGCAAAGTTGGAAGCTCCTGTCAGCACTGCTTCTCCCGGAGTCTCTGTCTCTGCTGTCTCTCCCTCAGCCTGGGCTGTATCCTGTCCCTCTTCTTCCTGGGCTTCCCCGGTTTCTGCTGCCTTGTTGTTTTCCTCCAAAAGGGCTGTCTCATCGGTTAAATCATAGTCCAGGCTTTCAATTTCCTCCACAATGCCGGTATCCGAAGCTGTCTGGGCTGCATCCTCTGTGTCATCCTTATTCCATGCGCTGTCAATTCCCAGATTGTTATCTGAATAATTGATGTACCCTGCCACTGCAATCATGATTGCCAATGCCGTAATGATAACCTGATTTTTCTTGAAGATTTTTTTCATGCACATTCTCCTCTAATTCATTTTCATTACTTTAATTTTATGGGCTTCCACCTGAAATAATACCTGGCAGGCCTCCTGAATATTCTGGATAACCACCGGATTGTCCCCTCCCTGGGCTACCACCACCACCCCTATAACCTTTGGGTACACCTCAGAAGCTACATAGGGTGACTGATTTCCCTTTGCGTCCTTTTCATACACGGTCTGGCTTTCGTCCTTTTCCACTACCTTTGTTTCTGTTCCCTCACAGGTAAGAAAGACCTGAGTTTTCCCGATGCCTTCCACCTGTTCCAAGGCAAGCTTCAGCTTCTCCTCCATAATACTTTGCCAGTCCCGAAAGGAAGTCTCCTCTGAAACTGCTGTCGTTTTTTCCTCTTCTTCCTGACCGCTGTTTTTCACCGGAAGAGCAATAATTAAAAGCAGCAGCCCTGCCAGCAGCAGAACAGCCAGATTTTCTTTTTTTAAAACTTTTTCCAGAGGCTTCAAGGAACCACCTCCTGACCTGTCACTACCCTTTCACCACCCTGAAATTCCTGCTGCCACTGCCTGGCCTTATCCTCCCATTGTTCCCGCTCCTCCTCCAGCTCCTGCCAAAACTCTTCCGCATAAGCATCCACCTGTTCCTGAATTCCCCCCAGCTTTAAAAGGGGAGAGAGCAGTACCAGAATAAGAAGGAGTCCCATATAATACTGTACATATTTTTTGTAGCTGTTATCCGGAAGAAGGTTGAGAACAGCGGAGAGAATAACAAAATAGCAGGCCAGACTCTGTATCCAGGAATAAATCCCTTCTGTCATAGAGACACCTTCTTTCTAACGGGAAATAAACGACACGGATAAAACGGCAATCGTAATAAGGAAAAGCAATTCCACCGTAAGCAAAACCTTTAAAAGCAGCCGGCAGCCTTCTCCCATAGTGGAAATACAGCCTACCATCCGCTTATCAGAAACCGGCTGCATCAGGGCCGCCAAAAATTTATAGGTAAGCGCTGTAATGGCCAACTGGATAACCGGAGGCAGCCCAAGAACCAGAAGCACCAGGATTCCTGCCACTCCCAGGCAGTTCCGTATGAGAACAGCCGTCCCCAATGCCACCTCTGTCACGCCGTTTATAGCATTTCCCACGCCCGGAATGGCTGCCGCCGTCTTTCCCAGCATATCTCTTTTCAGAGAATCCACTGCCGGGCTTATCATGTTCTGAAGTACCTGCATTCCGATAATCACACCGGTGCAGGTTTTCAATGCCCATTCCACAAGGGTGCGGATAAGGTCCCCTGTTTTCGAGAGGAAATCCTCCTTATGCAGGTAATTCACCAGTTCCAGCACCACATAGGCCTGAATCCCCGGCAGCACTGCCTTTAAAAGTACCATTTGTATCAAGAAAATCACCGCCAGCACCATTTCATAAAACACCATGGCAGTGGCGGCTCCCGTGGTGGCTGTGACGGCCAAAAAATAGGAAGGCATCAGGGCCTGCATAAAAACAATAAAATTCTGCAAATCCCCCGCCAGCCCATGACTCAGTTTCCCGAACGAAGTGGCCAAAATAGCCAGAAGAAGCATGTACACCAGATAAAAGCTCATATCCTGAGCCTGACCGCTTCCGAAAACACCTGTAAAATTAGAGAACAAAGCTCCGGCCAGAGCCAGCAGCACAACCTGGAGCAGCACTTGTCTGTCAGACCCCAGCTGGTGGAGAAAAAGTTGTCCCAAAAGTTCTTTTATAGTTTCCCAGGAAAACACCTCCCCGCCGGACAGAGCCTCCTCCAAAAACTGTCGGATACTGAAGGTGTCCTCTCCCAGCAGCTGGTTCATGGCTTCCTGAACCTCTTCCAGGTCCAGACCTTCCAGAAATTCCTCTTCACCGGCTTCATCACCGCTTTCTAAACCCAGTTCTTCTCCTTTCACCACCTGCGGATTTGGGAAGGAAAGGAATAGCCACAGAAAGAATAAGGCCAGAAGCAAAACCCTTTTCCTTAGTCTGCTCCCGGCCTTCATGACAGAAAACCGGAGATAGCTTCCAGCAGAGCCAAAAGCACCGGAAGGGAAAGCACCATGATATACAGCTTGGTAAAAATTTCTATTTGTCCTGCAATAGCGCCATAGCCTGCATCCTTGCAGATATTGGAGGAGAACTGGCCAATATAGGTGACGCCGATAACTTTCAGCAGGGTAGCCAGATATTTCTCATCCAAAGGAAGGTAGTCCTGAATTTTCAGCACAGAGGAAAAAAGATAGGACAGCTTTTGGGCCATATACATAAAGATAAGGATTCCCACGGCCAGGCTTATATACATGGAGTATTCCGGTTTGGAGCCCTTCAGCACAAGGCCCAAAAACATTCCGGTGAATCCCAGCATCACAATTTTCACAACATCCATATCCTCTCTCCTCTCTCACAGGGCAAATAAATCCTGAATGGTCCGAAACAAATCGTAAATATAGGGCAGTATCCAGAACAGCACCAGCACCAGTCCTGCAAGGCTTGTGAGAAAGGCCAGCTCTTCTCTCTGGCTGTGCTTTAAAATCTGGCACAGGACAGACACCAGAATTCCCACGGCCCCTATTTTAAACAATATACTTACCTCCACCACTGACCTCCTCTCTTGGGCTGTCCCAGCCTTCTAAAGGAACAAAAGGGCCAGGAAAATCCCTCCTAAAATTCCCATACTCTGATACAGCTTTTTCTTTGCGGGAGCCTCCAGGTTTGTCCTTTCAATCTCCCTTTTTAACTCCTCCAGATACAGAGCCGCCGTGGTCTCCTGGGTAGAAGCATCCAGATAACCCAGACACTCCCCCAGCCTGGCCAGCTCTTCCCTGTCCCTGGAATTCAGGCCGCTGTTTCCTAAATATTCCTCTGCTTTCTGGGCAAAAATCTGAGAAAACCGTTCCCCCTGATAGGCTCCGGCTGCCCTGGCCGCTTCTCTTAGGAAATCTGACAGAGGACTTTTTACCTTTAAAGCCACCCGCTCCATAGCCTCCGGCAGGGCCTCTCTGCGACAGGTAATCTCCCCTAAAAGCAGCACAACCATTTTCTGTATCTCTTCCAATTGCCTTTGTCTTCTCCCATAGGACAGGCTCTTGGAAAATCCCATCGCTCCACAGGAAAAAACCACTAAAATAACTCCGGCAGCCTTCAGCATAAAATTCCCTGTTTTCGTTTCCAGTCAAAAAGACTGGTTCCCCTTTCATCAAAAATAGCCTTTACCCGGCCGGCTCTGTCTTCATGATGCAGGACAATATATCTTTCAAAAACCTTCTCCTGTACCAGTCTCTGCATCAAAGGCTTTCTCTTTATATCCTCCACAGAGCTGCCGTGTACTGTGGCAAAAAGCTTGCAGCCGCAGTGAATCACTGATTCAATGGCGTGAATGTCCTCATAATCTCCCAGCTCATCTACTGCCACCACCTCAGGAGACATAGAGCGAATAAGCATCATCATACCTTCAGCCTTGGGGCAGCAGTCCAGCACATCTGTGCGGATTCCCAAGTCATTCTGGGGTACTCCCTGATAAGAGCCTCCGATTTCCGAGCGTTCGTCCACCACTCCCACAGAAACTCCGGGAAGATAGACGCTTCCGCTGCTTACCTGACGGATAAGGTCCCGAAGCAGGGTTGTTTTGCCGCACCGGGGCGGCGAGACTATCAAAGTATGGCAGATTCGGTTGTTCTTTATAATATAGGGAAGTATGGGCGTAGCACAGCCCTTTATCTGATGTGACAATCTCAAATTGATATAAGATATGTATTTTACGCCCTTAATCCTGTCCCCCTCCAGGACAGTCTTCCCGGCAATTCCCACCCGGTGGCCTCCCTGAATGGTAATAAACCCCTGGCGGATTTCTTCTTCAAAAGCATACATGGAATAGCCGCTGACATACTCCATGGTTTCCTTCAAATCCTCTGCTTTCACAAAGCACGCCTCCTCTTCCTTCCTGGAAAAGTCTCCGCTTTTCGTAAGAAAATATTCCTTTCCCTGGTAAATTAAAATCAGAGGCGCATTGACACGAAGCCGGATTTCATAGACCTGCTCCATGTCAAAACGTGCCTGCAGAAGCGCCTGCCTGATATGAGCAGGAAACAATTTGGCAATTTCAGCCTGTTTCATTGTCCTCACCTCTTTATGATAAATATATGAGGACAATCCATAATTAGAACAAAAAGAAAGCCCGGGGTTGCTTTATACCCGGACTTTCTTTTTTCCTTGATTTAATTTGGACAAAACGGCGTATAGTGGTTTAAACAGCAGCAGACATACTGCCACATTGCCGATACAATGGGCAATATCAAAGGGCAGCCCTGACAGCCAATAGGATAGGGCTGCACCTGGTCCTCCTGCAAACAGGTAGGGAACAGCGCACAGAGCCCCGAAGGCTATTCCGAAAAATCCGGAAATGATGCTGAAAAGCAGCACTGATTTTTGCCCTCGGAAAGCCAACACCACCAACGCTAAAATACTCCACACATATAAATAATTTATCCACCAGATTCCAAAGCCGTAAAACATGCCCTCCAATAAGGCAAAGGCGTATATAATAAAGAAAACCTTTCTTCCCAGCACCAGAGTATATAGGATGACCAGCAGAGAAACGATTTCCACATTAGGCAGAAAGGCCATAGCCACCTGCCCGGCAAAGAGTACGGCTGTAAGGATTCCCAGAATCACTAAATCTTCTGTATTCAGCCTCTTCAATCAATACCCTTCTTTCAGTGTCAGCTCAAAGCTGTCCCCGTCCTCTATAGGCGTAGTGTCTACAGAAGTATTTACCTGTTCTCCGGCCTTTGTGATGCACCACCACTGCTGCTTGGAATCATCCGCAGTTTCTCCGTTTACGGTTGTAATAAAAAGGCCGTATTCGCTTTCCTCTCCTTCAATCAGCCCTTCTTCTTGAAGAACCTCTCCCAGATATTGGAGGTCCGTATCGTAGGTGAAGGTTTCCTCTTTCTGTTCCAAATTGACTACAGTAACAGAAATATGTTTTTCTCCCTTGGAAGCTTCCGGTCTTGTTTTTATATACAGTATCCCACCCAGGATACACACCAGAACCAGAAGAATTCCCGCTATCAGTATTCCTTTTTTCTTCATCTGCTTGTCCTTTCTGTCAGACTGCGAAAACCTTCCGGTACTTTGCTGCTCCCAGGTTACCAAAGTCCCCGGCAGTACAAAAATAGACATCCGTTCTATGCCCCCGGATGGCTTTCTTCCACGGATACCTGTATTCTGACTTGAGCCTTTTGTTTCCTACTAAAAACCCCTTCCCAGTCCAGCCAGTGGTAAAGTTTCTTTCGTTGCTCACACAGCAGGGATAAATCTGTTCCAGATTCGCACTGGATTCCAAAATACCCGTAGATTGTCTGTTTTTATTTTTTCTTACTATATCACTGCCCAAGTTTTTTTGTCAACAGGAGGAAATCTCCAGGCTCACAGCGCTGTATGGTTAGCCGACAGGGCTCTCCGGCGGCCGCACATCCGGCTAAGTCCTCCAGCCAGAAAAATTCGTGCCAGGCAGGAGATGGCAGCTCCTTCATTGACCGGGTAATTCCTTCCCCCGTGAGCTTCAAACAGCTTTCCTTATAGGCCCAGAGCCGGGCAAATTCTCTTTCCGGACAGGAGGAAACTTTAATCTGCTCCTGTTCTGCTTCATCCATAGTCCGTTCCAAAAGCCTTGGAGACCTTATAGGCCGCACATCCTGAATATCTATGCCGCAGGGTACGGAAGACAGAGCACATACCGCCCAGCCTCCTCCATGACTGATATTAAAATGCAAATCAGGTCTGTCCGGGAAAAAGGGCTTTCCGTGAATACCCTTTTCCAGCTTTTCCTCCAAACGGGAAAGAAGCCTTTGAGGCTCCTTGTCTCCTTCAAAAAATTCCCCACAGCCCAATTTCCACAGACCACATAGAAGCAGCAGCCTGCCGCAGACAGTTTCCTCTCTCTTATTGAACTGGCCCAATACCGGGCTCCACGCTTTTATTTTCCCTGCAAATACTAATAGTTCAGTGGCTGCCTTCATCTTTCTTTTCCTCCAAAAGTCCTGCCTGGACCAGAAACCTGGAAGGCTTCAGCTCCTTTTCATGACGCTCCCTTACATAGAACACAGACAGTTTTTTTCTGGCTCTTGTCATTCCCACATAGAAAAGCCGCCTCTCCTCCTCCAAAGCACTGTCTGTAGCCGCTTTATGGTAAGGAATGGTACCGTCATTGACATCCATCAGAAAAACCTGGTCAAATTCCAGGCCCTTGATACTGTGAAGCGTAGAGATAACCACGCCTTTTTTCTGGGCTGCCTGCAGCTTTGCCTGCTCTTTTAGTTTCTCCGTATATCTGGCAATATGCTCAAACCACTGGGAAAAGGTTTTATACTCCCTGGCACTGTCCGCTAATTCATCCAGTACCTCATATAAATCCTGGGTCTTGATTTTCCGGTATGCAGCATAATCTTTTAAATACTCTTCATAGCCTACGCCATACCGAATGTAGTTAATGGCTCCGTAGGGAGTCATCTCTTTCAGCGCTTTTAAGTCTTCTTCCAGCTTGTCTATCCTGTCGCACATCCATTCCTTTCCCTCATAATGCCATCTCAAGGCTTCAAAGGAAACCTGCTCTTCTCCCAGGCAATCCCGTGAGAGATACCGGTTGGGACGGTTCATGACCTTCAAGAACTCTCTTCTGCTTCTGTCCCCCATAGCCAGCTTCATATAAGTAATAATATTTCTGGCAATCCAGTGTTCATACAAATTAGGAAGTCTGTCTCTCATCTGGAAGGGAATCTGATATTCCATAAAAACCTCTACCAGAAATCTGGCTCCGGAATTAGTCCGGTACAAAACAGCCATCTCCTCATAGGGACAGCCTTCTTTACAGGCTTTTTGAATACAATCCTTAACATACAGCTCTTCTTCTCTGTTATCCTGAAACTCCCGGATAAGCGGCGACTCTCCCTGGGGGTTCTCGGTATAAATCTTCTTTCGGAACCTTTGCTTATTACAGGCAATCACCTTTCCCGCAGCCTCCACAATTGCCTGTGTGGAACGGTAGTTGCAGGCCAGAAGCTCAGTCTGCACCTTAGGGAAATCCTTTGGAAAATGCATCATGATTTCCGGTCTGGCTCCCCGGAAAGCATAGATAGACTGGTCGTCGTCTCCCACAATAAACAAGTTATCCTCCGGAGCGGCCAACATCTTTACAATATCATATTGAAGCTGGTTAATATCCTGAAATTCATCCACCAGCACGAACTGAAATTTTTCCTGCCAGCCTTTGAGAATATCCGGCCTTTTACTCAAAAGCTCATAGCAATATAAAAGCATATCGTCAAAATCCAGAAGCCTGCCCCTGCGGCAGCCCTGGACATATGCGGTATAAATATCCCGGAAAACCTGGTCCGGGCAATTCTGGGAATAATAATGCTCTAAAGCCAGCCTGCTGTTTTTTACCATGCTGATTTCCTGGGACAGGCCTTCGAAAAAATCCTTTTCATCCTGTATCTCCAGCTTCTGGCTGTAGGCCAGTTCTTTCAGTATATCCAGCTTTTTCTCTTCGCTTAAAATATTGTTTCCTGTAAGACCGTAGGCATGGCGAAGAATGCCGTAAAAAATCCCGTGGAAAGTGCCGAAAGTCACTTGGCGGTAATCCGCCTTGACCCCGGCCCTTACGCACAGGTTCTCAAATCTCTGCTTCATCTCCCTGGCAGCCGCCTTCGTAAAGGTGACTACCAGGATGGCTGCAGGATTCACATGATAGGTTTCTAAAAGCCTCTCCACTCTTCTTGTCATAGTAGTGGTCTTTCCGGAACCAGGACCTGCAAGGAGCATCATGGGCCCCTTGAAATGGTTCACTGCTTTTTCCTGAGCTAGATTTTTATTCATAGTCCACTGCTTTCTAATCTTCAGCTTAATTTCTCTATGGCTGCTTTCAGTCTCCGTATGCTCTCCTCTTTTCCCAGAACCTCCAGAATCTCCGTGGCTCCTGCCGGAGTCATTTGTTTTCCGGATAAACCGGTACGGATAGGCCAAAGCACCTGACCGTTTTTATAGCCGTTCTCTTTTGCAAAGCCGCAGAGCAGCTCATAGAGAGCGTCATTTTCGTAGCAATCCTGGGCCTCCAGTACAGGAAGCACCTTCTGCAATACTTCCAGAGAAACCTCCGGATTTGTTTTCATTTTCTTATGGGTATACATAGACACATCATACTCCGGCACTTCCTGGAAGAAATCAATCAGCCCGGGAATATCCGGGAAGATTTCAATTCTGGTCTTCGCCATGGCTGCAATTTTCTTCAAATCCAAGTCTCTGGAAATGGTCTTTTCCAGGTAAGGCAGTGCCATGTCGTAAAATTTCTGGAAATCCATGGCCTTCATGTATTCCCCGTTCATCCATTTCAGCTTCTGTATGTCAAAGACTGCCGGAGACTTGCTCATATGCCGGTAGTCAAAAGCTTCTACCAGCTCTTCCAAAGAGAAAATCTCCCGGTTATCCTCAGGACACCAGCCCAGCAAAGCTACATAATTTACAATAGCCTCTGTGAGAAAGCCCTGTTCAATCAAATCCTCATAGGATGAATGGCCGGAACGCTTGGAAAGCTTTTTATGCTCCTCATTGGTAATCAGAGGACAATGTACATAAGTCGGCACCTCCCAGCCGAAAGCTTCATAGATTCTATTATATTTAGGTGAGGAAGACAGATACTCATTTCCTCTTACCACATGGGTGATTCCCATCAGATGGTCGTCCACCACATTTGCAAAATTATAGGTAGGATAGCCGTCTGATTTAATCAGGATTAAATCATCAAGCTCGTTGTTTGGAACCGTAATATCCCCGTAAATATCATCATGGAAGGTTGTAGTTCCTTCTGTAGGCATGTTAAAACGGATAACATGAGGCTCTCCCGCTGCCAGCTTTGCCTCCACTTCTTCTTTGCTCAGATGAAGACAATGCTTGTCATATACGGATACTTCTTTTCCCTCAATGGTGGTTTTCAGGGATTCCAGCCTTTCCTTGGTACAGAAGCAGTAATAAGCGTCTCCCTGCTCCACCAGCTGCCGGGCATATTTCAGATACAAGCCTTTGGCATTTCTTTCGCTCTGCACATAAGGTCCGAATCCGCCGTCCTTGTCCGGTCCCTCATCATGGACAAGCCCGGTTTCCTGTAAAGTATGATAAATAATTTCCAGGGCTCCCTCTACGAAACGCTCCTGGTCCGTATCCTCTATACGCAGTATGAAATCTCCTCCTTCATGCTTGGCAATCAGGTAGGCATACAGCGCTGTTCTTAAATTTCCCACATGCATTCTCCCTGTTGGGCTGGGGGCAAATCTTGTTCTTACCTTGCTCATAATCTATTCTCCTCGTATTTCCTGGGAACAGAGGCTGCTGTATTTCCCGGATACAGCTCCCTCTTGTCCTGAACTAAAAGTGGGGTATGCGGCCTTGACCTAATACCCCACTGTGGAAAATTATACCCAACCTGGCTCTTATTTTCAAGTGCGGATTCTGGAAATCCTACTTCTGTACCAGATGTACGGCAAACCCTCCGATTTCTTCCTTTATGTACACTGCTGTCAGCTTCTCATTTTTGTATTTGGCCGTGTCCATGTCCACTTCCACACCCTGGCTCTCTAAATACTCCACGGCTTTAGCCACGTCTGTAGTGCCAATAGCAATATGTCCGTTCTTTCCGAGATAAGGTTTCTTCATTGCCTCCACAGCTGTTCCTGCAAATACCGAGCTGTTCCCCACCTTTTTGGTAAGGCCAAAAATAGCGTCAAACCTTCCCGCTACCTGGCAGGCCTCCTCCTCGTTCTGACAGTTGATTCCTACATGGCGAAGTTCAAATCCTAATTCCTCTAACTGACTCATACCTATATTCCTCCTATCTTTAAAAATTATTATTTTATTCAAATCCTCCACTGTTTTTCCCGGAACCTTTAATACCCGGCTGCTTACAGCAGAGTCTTTGATTTCTCTGTTCTGTTTCTTAATATATTACTTTTACTGTACCGGAGAAAACAGAATTTTGCCTGTACCCCGGTATACGTTTACCAGACCTTCCCCAGAAACGGCGGACCCTATCAGGGATTTACCGGAACGCTCCACCGTGAAGTCCAGGCTGCCGCTCCAGGCCACAGCCATATTTCCATCCAGCTTAATCACATCATCCTTTAAAGTAACCTCCACTAATTCTTCCTTGGGGCAGGGAGATTCCAGGCAAAGCACACCTTCTCCTGCCACGCCCAGATTAAACAAGCCTTCATTACCCGCTGCAGCAGAGGAAATATTGGAGCGTATTACTGCTTTATGCCTGAGCCTTGCATCGCAGGCCAAAAACAGACCGTCATCCATTACAACAGAACCATTCCACTCTCCCACATCTAAAAGCAAGATATGCTTAAAGGTAGGTTCCAGCACCATTATCCCGTCTCCTGTATACTCTGGCTTAATGGCAGATTCTCCTGTAACTTTCCCTCTCACAGCTTTGCCCAGAAGGTCTCCTACCCCCTTAATACCAGTGGTAGCTTTTACATTTCCCACCATCCACTGCATGGCTCCCGCCTGGACCGTTACATTGGCCTGGCTCAAATCGCAGATAACCTGACGCCGCCTTACATGCATGGCATGGCAGAAATAAGCAGCCATGGCATTTTGGGGAGATACGCTTAAATCTCTCTGATACTCAATTACCTGGAAAGGCCCCATAGCGTCCAGTATTCTCACATCATCGTTATTGACAAAATTTCCTATTTTAAACATAGTCCTTCCCCCTTTTCTTGTAGCAGATAATCTGAGGATTTGCCCCATTACATCCATACTGGCACACCAGAAGATAGCTTTCGTCTCCAACTATGCCGTAACATCTGTCATTTCCCGGTATTTCAATCTGGTTTCCAAAGTATACCTGATTATCCTTCAACAGCTTTACTCTCTCACCATTGGGCAGCAGATACTCCAGATTCACATAAAAACCATTGAGCAGGTTCAAATCTGTCACTTTCAGATTTTCAATCCCCAGTGCATTAAATTCTTCTATCAAAGTATTTTTTAAATTCTGAAGTTTTTCCTTTCCCCCTGTCTTGATACATTCCGCTGCAATACAGCTTCCTCCCAGTGGATGTCCGCCTGTTTTTTCGCAGCCGCCGCACTCCTCTTTTCTGCTGCACGAAAAGCAGCAGTCCATACCGCATATGGATACCATAAATCACCCTCCCCTATTTCCATTATTCAGCTTCTTCCTTTCTCAACACCTCTTTGGGAGGTTCAATTTCTTTGGCCAAAGTGTGTTCTGTCAGCTCTGACAGTATTTTAAATTTTTTATTCAGCATTGGCCTCATACAATTGGGTACATGCTCCTGATGAGCCCTGTGGATTGCCACACATTCTTTACAATTTCCGTGGTAACGACAGGCTTTCTTACAGGGGCAGTGGTCCTTATTCTCATATTCTCTGCGGAATTGAGCCGCAAATTCCTCCTGGAGCCGCAATCCTTCCGCCCGGTTTCCCTTGTGGAATTCTTTCATTGCTTCCAATTGCTTTGGATTGTTTTCAATTAACATTTTGTATCCATCCTTTGTTTATACTACTTCTTTATTCTAGCATATCTAAGCTTAATATAAAACCAAAACAATATAAGACTTGACTTCTTATCCGGTTATTGTTACTATATAGTCAAATATCGGACAATCTAATATTTGCAAGAAAGAAGGGATAA
>NHCFR01400__coassemble_703_pt1 | contig 24142 bp, 23 predicted proteins | sample NHCFR01400__metabat2_high_PE_048 | metagenome-assembled genome bin NHCFR01400
AGATATATGAGCCTCAGAATGTAAAGGAATGTTATGTCCGTTTTTTCTGGGCTATGCTGAGCTTTTTAAAAGAGACGGGAAACTTTAATGAAGAAGGCTTTGAGCAGAGGGAGCTGTTGGAGCAGATTACAAAGACCAGAACCAGGAAAGGCCTGAAAAAAGCTGCCAATGCTCTTCTGGACAGAATAGGAAAACAGAAAAATGCTATAGAAAATCTGACAGTGAAGCGGGCGGTGGCCATGATTCATGAGTATTACCGAAGCGGTGTTACCCTGGAGGAAATCGCCCAGAAGCTGGGAATCACTCCGGAATATCTGGGGACTCAGTTCCATCAGGAAATGGGTGTGAATTTCAGCGCCTATATGAAAGAATTCCGTATTGAAAAGGCCAAGGAACTGCTGCTGGGTACCCAGTTGAAGCTATATGAGATTGCGGAAATGGTGGGATATTCGGACTCCAAGTATTTCAGCAAAGTCTTTAAAGCTCAGACCGGACAGCTTCCGGCAGAATACCGGAGAACGCATAAATGAAATATATCTTTAGAAATCTCCTCCTTTTTAAGATTTGTAGAATTCAGGTTTGGGATGTTTTCACTTACAATAGAGACAACAAATGAGAGAGAAAGTAAGGAGGAAAAAAGCATGAAACTGAAAAGATTATTATCCATGGGCCTGGTAGCCATGATGGCTATGGGAATGCTGGCCGGATGCGGCGGCTCTTCAGAGGATACAGAGACAACAGAGGGAGGAGAAAAACAGGAGGCAAAAGCAGAAGGGGAAACTCAAGACGTTACCATCTGGTATTATTGGGAAACGGAAGGCCATCAGGTAGCTTTGGATAAGGTAATCCAGGACTACAATGATTCTCAGGACGACTATGAGGTTACGGCAAAATATGTTCCTTTTGCAGACTTTAAGAAACAGCTTTCTATCGGAGCTTCTGCAGATGAGCTTCCGGACATTGCTATTTTGGATTCTCCGGACCATGCTTCTTATGCAACCATGGGAATCTTCGAGGACCTGACTGGTAAGTTTGACGTGGATAATTATTATGAGGGTACGGTAAATTCCTGTACACTGGACGGAAAATTGTACGGAGTGCCCTTTGGAGCTAACTGCCTTGCCTTATATTACAACGAAGATATGCTCAATGAGAAAGGATGTACAGTTCCCACTACCTGGGATGAACTGATGGATACAGCAAAATCTCTGACCACGGATTCTGTGTCAGGACTGGCTTTCTGCAGTGTGCAGAACGAAGAGGGAACCTTTAACTTTGTTCCCTGGCTGTGGTCCACAGGAGCCAGCTCCTATGAGATTGACTCTGAAGGAGGCATTAAGGCGCTTACCTTTGCAAAAGATTTAGTAGAAAGTGGTATTATGAGCAAGGAATGTACTAACTGGACCCAGGGCGATGTTATGAATCAATTTATCTCAGGCAACGTGGCTATGATGGTAAACGGACCTTGGCAGATTCCTACCATGCAGCAGGAAGCTCCTGATTTGAACTGGAAAGTAACTCTGATTCCAAAGGACAGCGAATATGCATCCTGTCTGGGCGGTGAGAATTATGCGGTAATCAAAGGCGGAAATACAGAAGGCGCCCTGGCTTTCCTGGAATATGCTACAGAAGAAGAGCAGGTAAAATATATGATGGATGCTTTCGGATATATTTCTGCAGACCAGACTATTGCAGAAAACCAGTTTGAAGAAGGCTCTCCTTATGAACCTTTTGTAGAGGAGCTGCAGTATGCACAGGCAAGAGGACCTCTGGCTGATTGGCCAAGTGTGTCCGATGCTATTTCTCTTGCCTTTAACGAAGCTATGACAGGCGTATCCACGCCGGAAGACGCTGCGGCTAAGGCCCAGGCAACTATCGACGGTATCGTAGAATAAGAAAGAAGAAACAGCGGAGTATGCGGAAGTTCCGTGTACTCCCTTTTTTTGCCTGATTTCAGGCCAAATGCAAAAATTTAGGAGGCGAAGTGCTTTGAATAAAATAAAACGATTTTTTAAATATGACAATATAGGGATACTGTTTGTGCTTCCGGCCTTTCTCTATATGCTGGTTTTTGTAGGGTATCCCATTTTGCGGAATATTGTATTAAGCTTTCAGGATGTGACGGCCTTTAACCTGGTGCAGGGGGAGAAAAACTTTGTAGGGCTGGCCAATTATACGGAGATTTTCAAGGATTCTGTATTCCGTACCTCCCTGGGCAATACGCTGTTGTTTACGGTATGCTGTCTGGTGGTCCAGTTCCTTATTGGTTTTGCCCTGGCTGTTTTTTTCAACAAAAGGTTTGTGATTTCCAAGCCTTTACGGGGGATTCTCCTGGTGCCATGGATGATTCCCATTACAGTGACAGCTCTGATTTTCAAACTGCTTTTTGCCACAGACATTGGAGTTTTAAATTATATCCTGAAAAGTCTCCACTTGATTTCAGAGAACATTGAATGGCTCACAACTCCAAGCACAGCTATGATTGCTTTAATATGTGCCAATGTATGGATTGGAATTCCTTTTAACATGATACTGATTTCTACAGGTCTTACTACCATTCCAAAAGAATTATACGAGAGTGCTTCTATTGACGGGGCTACGGGCGTTCAATCCTTCTTTAAGATAACCCTGCCTCTGCTGCGTCCAACTATTGAATCTGTATTGATACTGGGATTTATTTATACCTTTAAAGTCTACGATTTGGTATATGTTATGACCAGCGGAGGACCTGTAAATTCTACCCATATGCTGTCAACTTATTCTTACAAGCTGTCCTTTGACATGTTTCAGTACAGCAAGGGTTCAGCAGTTGCCAATGTGCTGCTGGTGATTCTTATGGTGGTTGGCGTCTTTTATCTGAGAGCCACAAAGGAGGAAGAATAATGGATGAAGAAAAGAGACTGAGCAAGAAAAAAAATATTATTTACTGTGTTGCGGCCCTGATTATTGCCTGCGTACTGCTGTTCCCTCTATACTGGGCCTTTATAACCTCATTGAAAACAGAGACCGAGATATTCCAGAACCCGCCTACCTTTTATCCTCATGTGCTGAATACCAAATCCTATGCAGCTCAGGTGGAAACCGGAGATTTCAATATGTTCCGCTCCTTTGGAAACAGCCTTATTATTTCTTTGGGAGCCATGGCCGTAGCTGTTGTTCTGGCTGTGCCGGCCTCTTATGGAATCGCCAAGTACAGATTCCGGGGCAGGAAAGTTATGCTGTTATCTTTCCTGGTAACACAGATGCTGCCGGTTTCCGTGCTTTTGACTCCTCTGTTTATACTGTTTAAAAACATGCACCTTTACAATACCTGGGGAGCTGCTATTTTGGCTGATGCTACCATCGGAATACCTTTTTCCATTCTGATTTTGAAAAATTATTTTGCAGCTATTCCAAAAGATATGGAAGAAGCAGCTTATATTGACGGATGCAATCGGTTTTCTGCTTTTATCCGGATTCTTCTGCCTATTGCAAAACCAGGGGTAATGGTCTGCGCTATTTTTTCTTTTCTCTATGCCTGGGGAGACCTGGCTTACGGCATGACCTTTATCATTGACCAGCAAAGCCGCCCCATTACAGCGGGAATCTTTAATTTTATGGGACAATATGGAACTAAATGGAGTTATCTTACAGCCTTTGCTGTGGTTACCATCATTCCTGTGCTGCTGATTTTTATCTTTATGCAGAAATACATTGTAGGCGGCATGACCAGCGGAGCGGTGAAAGGCTGAGGAAAAAACAGAATACGAGAAGTTGGAGGAGAGGAGTATATCTATGCTTAGAGTAGAAGACAACAGGATTATTTATCACTATGATGCAGAGGAGCTTTGGATAGAAGCCTGGGGCAGGAACGGTCTTCGGGTCCGTTCTACGAAAAATGCCAAAATGCCGGAAGAAAGCTGGGCTCTCCTGCCCAAGGCTCAGGAAACGAGCGAGGCGGAGCTAATGGAAGAGGGAGCCAGAATCCGAAACGGAAAGGCAGAACTTTTCATTACTAAAGGCGGGAAAATTACAGTTTATAACCAGAAGGGAAAACTGCTTCTGGAGGAATACTGGAGAAACCGGAGAGACGTAACAGACAGGAAGTGCAGCGCTATTGAAGTGGAGGCCAGGGAATTCCGCCCTAATGTGGCAGGAGATTATCATGTGACGCTGCGGCTGGAATCTCTGGATAAGGAGGAAAAGCTGTACGGCATGGGACAGTACCAGCAGCCCTATCTGGATTTAAAGGGCTTGGATTTGGAGCTTGCCCACAGAAATTCTCAGGCCAGCGTACCTTTCCTGCTGTCTTCATTGGGCTATGGCTTTTTGTGGAATAATCCGGCCATAGGCAGGGCAGTGTTGGGAAAAAATATCATGAGCTTTGAAGCGTATGCCTCAAAGGTTCTGGATTACTGGATAACCCTGGGAGACACTCCGGCTGAGATAGAGGAAGACTATGCCCGGGTAACGGGAACTGTGCCTATGATGCCAGAGTACGGACTGGGTTTTTGGCAATGTAAGCTGCGGTACCAGACTCAGGAAGAGCTGCTGGAGGTGGCCAGAGAGTACAAGCGCAGAGGGCTTCCTATTGATGTGATTGTCATTGACTTTTTCCACTGGCCAAAGCAGGGAGAATGGAAATTTGACTCTGTGTACTGGCCGGACCCGGATGCCATGGTAAAAGAATTGAAGGATATGGGAATAGAACTGATGGTTTCTATCTGGCCTACTGTGGACAGAAAATCAGAAAACTTCCAGGAAATGTTGGAAAAAGGCTATTTAATCCGCACAGAGCGGGGATACAGGGCCGGATTGGATTTTGAGGGGGCAACCATTCATTATGATGCTACCAATCCGGGAGCCAGAGCCTATCTGTGGGAGAAAGCCAAAAAGAATTACTATGACAAAGGAATCCGGATTTTCTGGCTGGACGAGGCGGAGCCGGAATATACGGCTTATGATTTTGATAATTACCGTTATTATCTGGGAACGGATTTGGAAATCGGAAATATTTATCCTGTGGATTATGCCAGAACCTTCTATGAGGGAATGGAAACTGAGGGGCAGAAGCAGATTGTGAATTTACTTCGCTGCGCATGGGCGGGAAGTCAAAAATACGGGGCTCTTGTCTGGTCTGGAGATATTGCTTCCAGTTTTGAGAGTATGAGAAATCAGATTGCGGCAGGTCTGAATATGGGATTGGCAGGAATTCCCTGGTGGACCACAGATATAGGAGGCTTCCACGGAGGAAATCCGGAGGACCCGGCTTTTCGGGAGCTGTTTGTCCGCTGGTTCCAGTGGGGCGCTTTTTGCCCGGTAATGCGCCTGCACGGAGACAGAGAGCCAAGGCAGCCCCAGCAGGGCACCTCAGGAGGAGCTACCTGCTGTTCCGGTGCGGCAAACGAGGTATGGAGCTATGGAGAAGAGGTATATGAAATCTGTAAAACTTATATGCATTTAAGGGAGCAGCTCCGCCCTTACACAAGAAGACTCATGGAGGAAGCCCATGAAAAGGGAACGCCGGTAATGCGTCCGCTGTTTTATCAATATCCGGAGGAGAAGGAATGTTGGGAAATAGAGGACACCTATTTCTATGGACCGGATATTCTGGTGGCTCCGGTGTGCTGCCCGGGACAGACCAGGAGAAAGGTGTACCTGCCGGGCAGAGAAACCTGGGTGGAATACGGCACAGGGAAGACATACAGCGGCGGACAGTGGATAGAAGCAGAAGCACCTATTGAGACAATTCCGGCTTTTTTCAGAAAAGGAAGTTGGGTGTGTGACAGTTTGTAAAAGTGTGCTGAAAAAGTTACTTATGTTTTGCAAGGGCCTTGCAGAAGGCCCTTGACAAAGAGTCGAACTGTAACTAAAATAATTACAGGTGATAATATGAGAATAAACACTAGATTTGCAGTAGCTGTTCATCTGATGGCTTTACTGGCTCTGCTGGAACAGCAGGGAAAAGACGCCGGCTCAGAGCTTTTGGCTGCCAGTGTGGGGACAAATCCGGTAGTCATCCGTCAGATGATGACCTGCCTGAAAAAAGCAGGGCTTATAACCACGAGAAGCGGTCTGCCCGGGGGCCGGCTTGCCAAAGTCCAAGAGGAGATTTCTCTGCTGGATATATACAAAGCAGTTCAGAAGGAAGAAGATGCCAGCCTTTTTGACTTTCATCCCAATCCCAACCCAAAATGCTTTGTGGGTGCCAATATTCAGGGTGCTTTGGAAGCCCCAATGGAAGAGGCTCAGGCTGCTCTGGAGAAAGTGCTGGAAGCTTATAGCTTAAAGGATATAACGGCTTATATCATAGAGAAGACATATCTATAAAAGCATCATATATAAAAGACGAGATAGCTTCTGAGAGTTGCGGCACAAGAGAGAATTATTTTGACCGAGCTGTAATTAAAATGATTACAGATTGAAACGAATATGCTTTTGACTTCTGAAACAGGAAGCGGAATCAAATAAAAAGAAGTGGAGGAATCAATATGCTTAGTAATGTGGATTTTTATTTTTTCAGTCCCAGCGGAGGAACCAGAAAAACAGGAGAGATTTTGGCCGGAGCCATTGCAGACCAGGTGAGATTTGTGGACCTGGGAAAAAAAGAGGACTTGAAAGCAAAACCTGAGGCAGAGGTGATAGTGGCGGCTCTTCCTGTTTTCGGAGGACGTATTCCTGCTGTGGCAGGGAAGAAACTGCAGCAGCTTCAGGGGCAGGGAAAGAAAGCAGTTACTTTGGCTGTCTACGGAACCAGGGCTTATGAAGATGCGCTGCTGGAACTGAACGACCTGCTGGAGGACTGTGGCTTCGAGATTTTAGCTTCTGGAGCTTTTGTGGCCCAGCACTCTATGAATCCTGAAATCGGTGCAGGAAGACCGGATGAAAAAGATGCCGGAGAAATCAGAGACTTTGGAAAGAAAATTTTAGCTAAGCTGGAGGAAAACCAAGGGCCAAAAGTCCGGGTGCCGGGGAATCACCCTTATAAACCGGAATTTTCTCTGCCTGTGACACCGGTTTCCCTGGCTGCCTGTAATCTGTGTCAAACATGTGCCCAGGTTTGTCCCACGGAAGCAATCCGGATGGAAAAGGGGGAGGTTGTGACAGATACAGAGGCCTGTTGCCTATGCATGGCCTGCGTATATCATTGCCCGGAAAAGGTCAGAATTCTGCCTCCTCCTATGCAGGAACAGATGAAAAACATGTTGGGAGCTTTAAAAGGAGTACGAAGAGAAAACCAGGTATTTCTGTAATAGCGTGAAAAAGGAGGATGAAATAAAATGAAAATAGGCATTCTATACACCAGCCAGACAGGAAATACAGAAATGGCTGCAGAATTTATTGAGGATGGGATTCTGTCCAGATTTCCTTTCCTTGAGGTACGCTGTATGGACATTCGGGAAGGGGAAGCAGATGTAGAGTTTCTGGAACAATGTGACGGAGTGATTTTTGGTTCCCCGGTATATTTTACAAGTATGAGCTGGGAGTTAAAACGTTGGTTTGATAGCAGCTTTTCTGTCAATCTCAGAAATAAGGTGGGAGCAGCTTTTGTAACGGCACAGTCTCCTACGGGGGGTACGGATACAGCTATTATGGAAATACTGCGGCATATGCTGGCTAAGGGAATGCTGATTTGCTCTGGAATGAGCGGGAAAAAAGCAAGCAAATTTCAATTGGGGGCCGTGGGTCTGGCTGGGAATTTAGAAAAATCCCAGAGAGAATTGGAAGATTTCGGTGCCTGTGTGGCAGATATGGTGCTGAAATTAAATCATTGAGAAACAGGAGGATACAAGCAGTGCTGAAAGCAGTTTTTATGGATTTTTACGGAACGGCTGCCCAGGAGAACAGCCCAATATCTCTGCAGGTAATCAAGGATATTTACAAAAATAGCATAGCAGAATCTCCGGAACAGGTGGTAGGCTACTGGTGGAAAAATTACAGAAAAAGGCTGGAGCAGGCTAACGGGGAGAATTTTAAGACCCAGAGGGAAGTAGCCCTGGAAACTTTTTATTGTCTGGCAGAGGAATTTCAATGTAAAAAAAATCCACGGCAGCTTCTGGAAAGAATGGAGGAGCACTGGTGTACTTCTCCGGTTTATGAGGATGTAGTTCCATTTTTGCAGGAGGTGTCACTGCCGGTTTACTTTGTGACCAACAGTGATGACAGATATGTGCTGGCGGAAATCGAAAAATATCAGTTAAAGCCTGCAGGAATCATTACCAGTGAGCAGGCCAGGTATTCCAAACCCAGAAAAGAGATTTTTCTCTATGCTTTGGAAAAAACAGGGAATAAACCAGAGGAAGTGGTCCATATCGGAGATTCTTTGGAAAGCGATGTGAAGTGTCCGGCTCAGGCGGGAATCCGAAGTATATGGCTGAACCGGGAAGGAAAACCGGTACCGGAAGGAGTGAATAGCGCAGGGAACCTTTGGGAGGCATTGAAATGTGTGAGGAATATGGAAAAGGATTAAAGGACTGTACGGTTACGGAGAAAAATACAGTTATTCTGGCTTGTACCTCCCTGCTTTTTCATCTCCAGGCTGCCCAGGAAAAAATGGGAACAGCTTTTCCTGTACTGGAATTGGACCGGGACTTGCATATGGAACCGGAGAAGATGAAGGCAAGGATTCAGGAAGTGCTGAAAAGCCTGCCGGAGAGTGTGGAAAACGTTTTGGCTGCTATGGGTTTTTGCGGAGGCTCCTGGAAACTGGAGGAAGTCCCCTGCAGAATAGTAATTCCCAGAGTGGACGACTGCATCACCCTGCTGCTTCACAGAGACCATATGCAGCATGACAATCTGAAGCAGAAAGGACATATGTATTTCAGAGACAGTGACGGGGACAAATACTCTGTTAAAGCCATGAAAGATAAGCTGTGCCAAGAATATGGCATGGAATTCGGGACTTCTATTTTCGGCTCCTGGTTTGCCTCCTACACCAATGCGGATATTATAGACACAGGAGTTTATGACTGTTACTCCGAGGAATACGCCATGTGGGCTCAGGAGAATGCAGATTTAATTCGCTGCACCCTGGACTATGTACCGGGCAGCAATCTGCTTTTGGAGAAATTGGTTTCCGGACAATGGGACAGCCAGTTCCGGATTTTTACGCCCGGAATGAAAATTACAGAGAAAAATTTTTACAGCGGTTCTTTTGAAGAACAAAGACAGCTTTATTGACAGAACCCCTTGGAAGATTCAGCGGCAGGTTATCAAAAAACTTGGCTTATGAAATAATTTGTGCTATAATTGTCCATAATAAAAATGCCGTCCCATGAAATACAAAATTAGCTTGCAGAAAGGGCGGCCTTTGTCAGAAAATATTTCTGTCAGAGGATTTTTGTGGGGCAGCTATAGCAGCAGGCGGCGTGAATCCGTCAGACAAGGAGGTAACTGCTTTATGAAAATGATTTTTGCAATTGTACGGAAGGAAGACGAGGGGTTTGTGATAGAACGCCTGAATAAGGAGAAAATCAGCGTGACTAAGCTTTCCAGTACCGGTGGATTTCTGCGAAAAGGAAATGCTACCTTGATGATTGGTACGGAGGATGAAAAGGTAGACACTGTGCTGGGAATTATCAAGGAAGAGTGCTCCAGACGAAAAGAAGTTCTCATTAACCCAACCTACTCCGCAGGCACCAAGGGCCCTGTGCTGGGATACGCAGCGCCTCCGGTGAGTATTGACGTAGGCGGAGCCACAGTATTTATCGTTAATGTGGAGCAGTTCCTGAAACTGTAAAAAGAAGAGAAAAGAAAAGTAAAAGATTAAGAAAAAAGATAAGAACAATTCCTGTAACAGTTCAGCCTAGGTCTGCGCACTTGCTGCGCTGACCGTAAGAACATGATTCAGGAGGCAAAATCCCATCGCCGTAGGCGATTTTGCATGGATTTTGCCTGTAACGGTTCAGCAAGGCTGAACTGTTACCAATTCCTGAAGAGGAAAGAAAAACAAGCTTGTAGAATCCCCGGTATAATGGTAAAATTATCTGACGGAGTATAACCCGGAGGCGCATAAAGCGCAGAAAAATTTTACTAAGGAAAACGGAGGATTCATTATGAAAAAACTGAAGGTAGTAAAAGGCGCAAAATGTATGGCATGTCTGGAGTGCGTAAGAGCCTGTTCCACCAGCTTTTACAAAGAGTTTGACCCGGATAAATCCTGTATCCAGATTGTGGATAAAAAAGGCGATGCAAAACCAATGGTATGCGTACAGTGCGGGAAATGTGCGAAAGCATGTCCAGAGGAAGCTATCACACAGAATCCAAAGGGCGTTTACATGATTAACAAGAAAAAATGTACCGGCTGCGGAAAATGCGTGGAAGCCTGTCCATTTGGCGTTATGGTAAAGGCAGAGGATTCACCGGTAAGCAGCAAATGTATTGCCTGCGGTATCTGCGCAAAGGCATGTCCTGCTGATGTTCTGGAAGTGGTAGAAGACTAGTGTACTGACACGTTCACATTTCAACAAATGACTTGCCTGAATTTCCATCTGCTGCGTTGTCGTCAATCAACGTAGCCAAACAGAACCGGTAAGCGCAAATTCCGTTGACAAATGGTATTAAGTACCAAGCACGGAGAAGTACATAGGCGGAGGCCCTGGAGGCAGCCGCCTTTTCAAGTTTCAGAATAAGGAAAGTCTGGAAGAGAGGAGCATTGGATATGGCAGGAAACAAAACAGGAGAAATCATATCGGCTTATGATGGGCTGAAGCTGTCTCTTTTGTGGACAGAGCCGGAGGGAGAAATAAAAGGCGTAGTGCAGATTTCCCACGGTATGAGTGAGAACAAGGAACGCTATCTTCCCTTTATGGAATATTTGGCAGCCCACGGGTATGCTGCGGTGATACACGACCACAGGGGCCATGGAAAAAGTGTGAGAGATAATGGGGATTTAGGATACTTTTACAATGGCGGAAGGAAGGGAATCACAGAAGATTTATATCAGGTAAGCTGCTGGATACAGGAACGTTTCGGACAAATTCCGCTGTATTTGCTGGGCCATAGTATGGGAACCCTGGTAGTACGAAATTATCTGAAGTCTTATGATAAACTGCCACGGAAAGTGATTCTGACAGGACCACCCAGCAGGAACAGCGGGGCTGGCTTCGGTCTGCTGATAGCACAAGCAGAGAAGGCCATTCTGGGCGGGCGGCACAGAAGCAGAGGGATTCATTTCATGGCCTTTGGCCCTTATGCAGCCAGATTTTCCGGAAGGAAGAGCCCTTCTGCCTGGATTTGCTCAGACCCTGAGGTAGTGGAGGCTTATGACCAGTCTCCTTACTGCGGTTTTATCTTTACGGCAGACGGTTTCCGGGGACTTTTTCAGCTTTTAAGAGAAGCCTACAGAGCCAAGGGATGGAAGCTGGAAAATCCGGACCTTCCCATCCTTTTTCTGGGAGGGCAGGAGGACCCTTGCATCGGTGGGGGGCGCCGATTTGTGAAACAGCTGCAATTTTTGAAAAAAGTGGGATACAGGAAGGTAACAGGAAAATTGTATCCTGGTATGCGCCATGAAATTTTGAATGAGAGAGGGAAGGAAGAGGTGTATGCAAACATTCTTTCTTACCTGGAAAAATAGGAGGGCACACAGGGGATGTCCACAAAGGAAAGACTTCTCAGTATTTTAGAAGAGAATAAAGGAGAATATCTGTCAGGGGAAGAGATAGCAAGCCGTCTGGAGCTTTCCAGAGCCGCCGTGTGGAAAGGAATCCAGGCTCTGCGCCGGGAGGGACACCAGATTTCAGCAGTTACCAATAAGGGCTACGCTTTGAACCTGGATAGTGATGTTTTGTCAAAGCAGGGAATCCTGACATGGCTCAAGGAAAAAAATGGGTGGGTAGAGGTTCGGCAGGAGATGGTTTCTACCAATGAATGGCTGAAGCAGGAAGCCCTGGCTAAAAAGCTGCCTCATGGTTCCCTGGCTGCGGCCCAGTACCAAAGCGGCGGGAAGGGAAGACGGGGGAGAAGCTTCTACTCGCCCAAGGACAGCGGACTGTATTTAAGTGTTCTCCTCCATCCTAAAAAGACGGCCCAGGAAAGCCTGGAAATCACCGCAGCAGCGGCAGTGGCTGTGTGCAAAGCCGTGGAGCAGGTCTGCGGCGTATCCCTGGGGATTAAATGGGTCAATGATTTATACCTGGAAGAAAAGAAAGTCTGTGGTATTCTTACAGAAGCGGTGACAGACTTTGAGACCGGGGATATTGAGTTTGTGGTGGTAGGAATCGGTCTTAATCTGTACCCCCCTGAGGGAGGCTTTCCGAAATATTTGGAGCATGTGGCAGGGACTATTTTGGAACCGGGACAGGGGGCAGACAGAAACCGGTTGGCCGGGGAAATTGTGAACCGGCTTTTGGAGGAAGTGGAAAAACCGGGAATTCCCCCGGAGTATATAAAAAGAAACATTGTACCCGGAAAACAGGTGAAGATTTCCTATGGCAGCCAGGAAAGAGTGGTAATAGCCAAAAAAATCCGCAGAGACGGACAACTGGAAATTCTCAATGAAAAAGGGGAGAGAGAAGTCCTTCCCTGCGGGGATGTATCTTTATTTCTTTCTTGATGAGCCGGTAAATCCGTGGCAGAAAATCTGCACCAGAATAATACCAAACAAGGCTCCTGCGCTGTCGATGGCCACGTCTTTTTTGGACGGTCCTCTTCCGGCTACAAAGGACTGATGGAATTCATCGGTGCAGGCAAAAGCTACACAGAATAATCCGGCAAACAGGAAAAGCCAGAAGCCCCGGAGCCCGTAGACATATAGGGGGAAGGAGATGCATACGGCTAAAATAAAGTATTCCGTCATATGGGCCAGCTTCCGCACGGGAAGCTCAATTTTATCTGCATAAGTCTCCTTGTCGTATTCCGACAGGTTTTTGTCTAAAAGTTTATCAGCTGCTGTGACAATGCCATAGCTGATTTTGTGGCTGAGATTCCCTGAATCTACGCCTGTCTGGCTGGAAAAACTGAAAATCATATACATCACAGCCAGGGCCGGCAGGAAGGAAAAAGGCTTCAGAAGATAAATGATAAATTTTTTCATAGAGCATCCTTTCTTTGAAACAAAAATACCTTCAGTGTACAAAGGGCCAAACGCCTCTGCCATGTAATTTTTCCCCTTGTACAATGAAGGTATCTATGGGTATGTACAAAAAAATAAAAAATTTTTGTGCATACGGTTTTGGGCCTGTAGATGAAATTACTAAGAAAGCGTAACATTTTTTGTGTAAAATGTAAAGTTTTCAAAAATAGATTGACAGTTCTGGATTACGGTTTTATACTAACAGACAGAACTGAAAAACACAACGGCAAAGAAAAGAAGAGTATACTTACGGAACCGTGAAAGAGAGCTTCGGATGGTGAAAAGAAGTACGTGGAAGTAGGTAGAAGATGGTCTTGGAGCCTCGCACCGACTGCGTTACAGGCGCATAGGCTGCGATGGGAGCGCCCATTACAGCGCCGGGGTATAAGTAATCCGCAGACAGGATTGCCGTACCTGATAAGGTTTCTGCAAGCAAGCAGAGATGAAGTAAGGTGGTACCGTGAAGCATATGCTCTCACCCTTATGGAAAGTGAATTCTTTCCTGAGGGTGGGAGCTTTTTTAATCTACAAGAAAATCCTTTGAATTTCCTGTAGATTAAAAAAGCCCTCCGGGCAGGAGCGCACTGCGGCGGAGAGGAGTTATGTCGCTAAAGCGACCCGCCGCAGGCGGAGAATCCTGCTTTGCAGGATTCTTTTTTATCTCATAGGAAATGGCGTTCCTATGAAAGAAAAAAACGCTGGGGGAAGGGTGCCAATGCTCTGTATTTGCCGTGGAAGGAGGAGAAAATGAGTAATCAGTCAAACAAGAAACAAGGAGAGGCCAAATGGTCCGGAAGTCTGGGATTCGTTATGGCGGCAGCAGGTTCTGCAGTAGGTATGGGGAATTTGTGGAGATTCCCTATGCTGGTAGGCGAGAGCGGAGGAGGAGCCTTTGTGCTGGTCTATTTGGTATGTATCCTATTGGTGGGAATTCCTATGATTATTGCGGAAATCAGTATTGGACGTGCAGGAGGCAAGGATGCTTTCGGCAGCTATAAGGCTTTGAATAAGAAATGGGGCGGGGTAGGTATTCTGGCTGTTATTACCAGCTTTATCGGTCTGTCCTACTATGCAGTGCTGGGCGGCTGGGTAGTCCGCTATATCCTGGCTTCCGTTACAGGTGAATCCAGGGACGGAGCTGCCTTTTTCCAGGGCTTTACTGCAGATACAGGAAGCCAGATTCTCTATTATGTAATTTTTATGGTACTTACTGTGCTGATTGTACTGAGAGGGGTTCAGAAGGGTATTGAAAGCGCTTGTAAGATTATGATGCCTTTGCTTGTGGTTTGTATCATCATCATTGCCATCCGTTCCTGTACGCTTCCCGGAGCAGGAGCCGGTATTGAATTTTTCCTGAAGCCGGACTTTTCCAAGCTGACGCCGGATATTTTTCTGGCTGCCTTGGGACAGGTATTTTTCTCCCTGTCTTTGGGTACCGGTGCTACTATCACTTACGGCGCTTATTTAGGAAAGGACCAGAAGGTGGTAAACAGTGCGGGAAGCATTGCATTTTTTGATACTCTGGTGGCTATGCTTGCAGGATTTGCTATTTTACCTGCAGTATTTGCTTTTGGCTTTGACCCGGAAAGCGGCCCAAGCCTGATGTTCCAGACACTGCCTACTGTATTTGGGGAAATGCCGGCAGGAACTGTATTTGGTGTTATTTTCTTTATCCTGGTATTGTTTGCAGCTATCACAACAAGTATCGCATACCTGGAGGTAGTGGTGTCCTTTGCTGTGAATACCTTTAAAATTTCCAGGACCACGGCATCTGTAGCGTCAGGAATTTTGATAACCCTTGTGGGAATCCCCAGCGCATTAAGCTTTGGCTCCCTTAGCCATGTAAAGATTCTGGGAAAAAGTATTTTCGATTTGGCGGACCATTTGGTTTCCAACGTGTCTCTGCCAATCGGTGCAATCCTGGCCTGTGTATTTATCGGCTGGGTATGGAAGACTAAGAACGCAGTAAAAGAGATTACCAACCAGGGAACCGTAAAATTTGGTTTTGCATCTCTGTGGTCCCTGCTGGTGAAATATGTACTTCCGGTACTGATTGCCATTATTTTCATTACATCCAGTGGAATTTTAAATATCTTTTCTTAAATGAAATTTATGCTCTAAGCGGCTTTTGAATCATCGTGTTTTGATGGTCTGGAAGCTGCTTAGAGCATTTTTGTGGTGCTGTGTCCTCTGCAAATAATAGTTGACAAATCCCGTATGGGGGGATATAGTGAGAATACCAATTATATACAATATCTACGAGGGATATAAGTTACAAGGCTCGTTTCGTTTCTGTGGTTCAGGAAACAGAAGACAGGAGAGATGAGCTGCGTATGAAAAGAGAAATCGGTGAAAATCCGATGCGGTCCCGCCACTGTAACAGGGAGCGCCAGGACAAGATACCACTGAAGTGCAAGCTTTGGGAAGGGGTTCTGGTGCAGTGAACTGAAGTCAGGAGAACTGCTTATATCTTTTTAGGATGATTCTCACGGCAGATGAGAACTCTTAAATCGGGATGAATTCACAGGATAAGTGAAAATACGTGAAAGATTCTTTTTTTATAAGAGTGGAAGCAGTCTGTTTGTGCAGGCTGTTTTTTTTGTTCTATAGGGTGTGTCCAGCGAAGCTGGACCACACCCTATAGAACAAAAAGCCCTCCGGGCAGGAACGCACTGGGTTGGAGAGGAGTTATGTCGCTAAAGCGACCCAACCCAGGCGGAGAATCCTGCAAAGCAGGATTCTTCTTCATTCAATACTGGGCGGAAGAGCTTTGGGCTCTCGAATATGCCGGAACGGAGAATAATTGGAAAATAAATCAGGAGGAATTGAAAATGAAAAAACGTATTTTAGCAATGCTGTTGGCAGCCACCATGGCTGCAGGGGCTCTTTCCGGCTGCGGTTCCCAAGGAGATTCAGGGGCAGATTCCGGAAGCAATAGCGCTGGAGGAGAAGGGGAACATCTGAATTTCGGATGTTATGTCTATTCTACGTCTTTTGACCCGGCTGCTTACCAGAATGCAGCCTGGCAGGGGATGAGATGGGGAATTACCGAGGCTTTGTACAAATTTAATGATGATGCTACGATTAGCCCATGGCTTTCTGATACTTATGAAGTATCAGAGGACCACAAAACCTGGACCTTTCATATTCGGGACGGCGTTAAGTTTTCCAACGGAAATCCCTGTGATGCCCAGGCAGTGGCAGACTCTCTGACCCGGCTGTTCAATGTATGTGAGAGTACCGAATACAGTTCCACACCCAGACAGTATGTGGATATGGCAAGTATTGAGGCTGATACAGAGGCCAATACAGTGACCATCGTGACCAATGTAGCCTATGCGGATTTACGTGGACCTTTATGCTTCCCCTTCTATGCCATCATTGATGTGGAAGGAGATTTGACAGACGCAGACCATTCGGGAGGATATACCACATCTGTAGTGGGCACAGGCCCTTATAAGCTGGATTCTTTTGATGAACTGAGCAAGAGCGGAGAGTTGTTGAAAAACGAGAATTACTGGGACGGCGAAGTGCCTTATGACAGTGTTACCATGATGTTTATCGAGGATGATACCACAAAGGCTATGGCTATTGAGAGCGGAGATATTGACTTGACAGAAAATGTAACCACCATCAGTGATTTGGAGAAACTTGAGAATCATGATGACTTTTACGTTTCCAAAAAAACCGGTGTGCGGGTAGGGTTCGCTCTGGTGAATTTCCAGGGAATCCTGGCCAATGACGCTTTAAGACAAGCCGTATTTATGGCTGTAGACGGTCAGACCCTGTGTGACACTACGGTAGGCGGCATGTATAACTACGGACCGGGAGTTCTGCCGGATACGCTGGATTATGACAGTGACAAACTTACCAATCCTTATGCTTATAACCAGGAAGAGGCCATGAAGGTCCTGGATGAGAACGGAATCGTGGATTCAGACGGAGACGGTATCCGGGAACTTGACGGCGAGAATGTAGTCCTTGAGTTCGATACTTACAAGAACCGCTGTCTCAGTGATTTTGCAGAGGGTATTCAGTCCCAGCTGGCTGCTGTAGGCATTGGCTGTAATGTAAATGTTCTGGACAGCGATACATTATGGATGCAGATGCAGGAAGGCGATTATGACCTTACCAATGGTAACTGGATTACTGTGGGAACCGGAGACCCGGAAGCCTTCCTGCTGAACTGGTACGGAGACGGCGGAAATAATTTCTTTACGCCAGACAATACAGACGCTACCAATTACTGCAGTTATGACAATGAGGAATTTAACAAGCTTTATGAACAGTTCGTTTCCTCTCTGGACGAGCAGGAAAGAAAGGATTTGGTTGTGGAGATGGAACAAATCCTTATCAATGACTGCGCTGTGCTGGTTCACGGTTATTATAATTCAACAATGATTAGCAATGTATCCAAGGTAACGGGAGCAGAAATTCCGGCCTTTGATTACTACTGGCTGACCACGGATATTAAGCCGGCAGAGTAAACGAAAGAGAGTCAGGAGGCTGCCCGAAAGCAGACAGAGAATGGTTTTTTAATGCTTCAGGGGCAGTCTCTTCTTTGAATTGAGGGATAAAAACATGAAAAAAATTGGAAAAAGAATTCTTCAGATTCTGATTGTTTTAGTAGGAGTCAGCTTTCTGTCCTTCCTGCTGATATACATATCTCCGGGGGACCCGGTTACCACTATGTTTGCCAGTACCGGTACCATGCCTTCTGAACAAGTAATCAATGAGACAAGGGAGGAACTGGGACTTAACCGGTTATTCCTGGAACAGTATGGAACATGGCTGACAAACTGTCTGCATGGTAACTTCGGCAATTCCTTTTCCATGCATCAGCCGGTGGCAAACCTTCTGTTATCCAGACTTATGCCAACGATTAAACTCTCCCTTCTGTCTCTGGTGCTTATGTTGGCGGTATCGGTGCCCTTCGGTGTGCTTTCCGCCGTTTATCGGGAAAAGCCCATAGACTTTCTTGTGCGGGGAGTCAGCTTTTTCGGAGTTTCCATGCCTAACTTCTGGGTGGGATTGCTGCTGCTCTATGTGGTGGCTTTGAAGCTCCGCCTGGTGCCCACTGTTTCTACAGAAGGCGGTTTTAAGCAGCTGATTTTGCCGGCAATAACCCTGGCCTTTGCTATGTCGGCGAAATATACCAGGCAGGTCCGTACAGCGGTGCTGGAAGAATTGAACCAGGATTATGTCACAGGCGCCAGGGCAAGAGGATTAAGTGAGCGGACCATCTTATGGCGCCATGTGTTTCCAAACGCCCTTCTGCCTCTGGTAACGATGCTGGGCCTGTCTTTGGGCTCTTTGCTTGGAGGAACTGCGGTGGTGGAAGTCATCTTCGGCTATCAGGGACTTGGAAACCTGGCAGTTACAGCTATCACAGCGATGGATTATCCTTTGGTACAGGGATTTGTCCTTTGGATTGCCCTGATTTATATGGTCATCAATCTGATTGTAGATATATCCTATGAATTTCTGGACCCAAGGATTAGAGAGAAGAGGTAAGGCCATGAAGAAGCAAAATGTATTTATCAAACATAAAATGTTCACCCTATATCTGATACTGGCAGTGGGGATTATACTGGTGGCGGTTTTCGCACCTCTGATTGCAACCCATGACCCTGGAGAAGCGGTTTTGACAGAAGCCCTGAAGGCTCCGGGAAACGGACATCTGTTTGGAACGGACAAGCTGGGAAGGGATTTATTTTCAAGAGTGATTTACGGTACCCGTTCCTCTCTTCCGGCTACCTTTGCACTGGTAGGGATTATATTTTTAGTGGGAAGTATTCTTGGAATTATCGCCGGATATTTCGGCGGCTGGATAGACGCCGTTATCATGCGGATTGCAGATATGATGGTTGCTTTTCCGGGTATGGTTCTGGCTATTGCAGTGGCAGGTATTCTGGGGCCAAGCATTACCAATGCAGTGATAGCCGTAGGGCTGGTCAGCTGGACAAAATATGCCCGTATGGCCAGAAGCCTTGTGTTAAAAATGAAGCATGACGATTACATAGAAGCTGCCAGGGTAACCGGGTCCAGAACAGGGTATATTCTGACCCGCTATATGCTTCCTACAGTGCTTCCAACTTTGATTATTACAGCCTCTACGGATATAGGCGGCATGATGCTGGAGCTTGCCGGACTTTCTTTCCTGGGCTTTGGAGCTACGCCTCCCACGCCGGAATGGGGTCTGATGTTAAGCGAAGGACGTGCCTATATGCAGAACGCTCCCTGGGTAATGATTTTTCCCGGCCTTGCCATCCTGATTGTCGTTACGGTTTTCAATCTGCTGGGCGACAGTCTGCGAGATGTGCTGGACCCCAGGGAAGATGAATAAGGAGGAGCGTTATGAGTTTATTAGAGATAAAAGATATTGAAATTAAATACGGAAAAAGCAAGACTCCTTCGGTGGAACATTTCAGTCTTTCTATGGAGAAAGGGGAAATCGTCAGCATTGTAGGCGAAAGCGGAAGCGGAAAAACAACAGTGATTCGTGCGGTTTTAGGACTGCTGCCCGGAGGCGGGAGAGTAGAAAAAGGAGATATTGTCTTCCAAGGGAAATCTGTGCTGGATTTTAAAAAGGACCAGTGGAAGGCTTTGCGGGGTTCGGATATTTCTATGATTTTTCAGGATTCCGGCGCCATGATTAACCCAATCCGCAGAATCGGCGACCAGTTTGTAGAATATATCCGTACTCATCAGAAAATATCAAGAAAAGAAGCCTGGGCAAAGGCGGAGGAAATGCTTTCCCGGATGCATCTGCCCAATGCAGAGAACATTATGAAGGAATATCCTTTTCAGCTATCCGGAGGTATGCGGCAGCGTGTGGGCATTGCTATGGCTATGACTTTTCAGCCAAAGCTTCTCCTTGCAGATGAGCCCACCAGTGCTCTTGACGTAACCATCCAGGCACAGATTGTCCGCCAGTTTATGGAGCTGCGCAGAACTTATGATACAGCAATGATTGTGGTTACCCATAATATCGGGGTGGCTGCCTATATGGCGGACCAGCTGATTGTGATGCAGCATGGAAAAATTGTAGACGCAGGAACCAGAGAAGAAGTGATGGGGAATCCCAAAAGCGATTATACAAAGAATCTGCTGGCCTGTGTACCGGATATGGGAGGGAAGAGATATGTCTGACAAAATCATACTGAAAGCAGAACATATTACAAAAAAATTTCCGGCTGCCGGAGGCCGCATGCTGACGGCCTGCAGCGATATTAGCCTGTCTGTTTATCAGGGAGAAACCCTGGGAATCGTAGGAGAAAGCGGCTGCGGCAAATCTACTTTTGTTAAAATGATAGTAAATATCCTGAAACCTACACAGGGACAGATTCTCTTTGAGGGAGAGGATATTACCAAATATAAAGGGGAAAAACTTCGTAAGCTTCGTCCGAAAATTCAGATGGTTTTTCAGGACCCAAGCGCAGCCTTTCACCCGAAAATGAAGGTGATGGATATTGTAACTGAGCCCCTTATGAATTTCGGAAAAATCAAAGGTTCCCAGAAGGAAGAAAAAGCAAAGGAGCTTCTCCGACTGGTAGAACTTCCGGAGGAATATATCTATCGTTTTCCCCATAATATGAGCGGCGGCCAGAGACAGAGAGTGGGAATTGCAAGAGCCCTGGCCCTGGAGCCGGAAATTATTGTCTGTGATGAGGCTACCAGCGCACTAGACGTTTCCGTCCAGGACCATATTATTGAGCTGCTGGTAAGGCTGCAGAAGGAAAAAGGGATTTCCTTTGTTTTTATCTGCCATGACGTGGCTCTGGTTCAGTCCCTTTCCCACCAGGTGGCAGTGATGTATCTGGGAAATGTAGTGGAGGTGCTGCCAGGCAGCCAGGTCCGGCATCATGCAGTACACCCCTATACTCAGGCTCTTCTGGGCGCAATTTTTTCTACCAGAATGGATTTTACCAAAGAGATTAAAAGTATTGAAAGCGAAGCGCCCAGTCCCTTAGACGTGCCGGAAGGCTGTCCTTTCCAGAACCGCTGCGACCGGTGTATGGAAATCTGCAGGACAAAAAAGCCGGAACTGGTAAATGTGGGACCAAAACATCAGGCAGCGTGTCACCTTTTTAATGAACAGTAGAGATTATTCCGGAAGACGGATTTAACCTGAACCGGCACTATCCGGGAAAGGCTGACGGTACTACCGGTGAGAGGATTGCCTGGTATTTTATGACGGAGATTTTTCCTTATGTGGATTTTATTTTTGATTTCCACAGCGGTTCCAACACGGAAGTTATGATGCCTCTTGTTTTTTATACCACTGCACCAAAGGTGAAGGACTGTGCCTATGAGGCAGCCAAGGCCCTGGATTTGCCTTATCTGGTGGCCTCTGAAGCCACAAGGGGACAGTACAGCTACACTGCCCACAATTATGATGTGCCGGGACTGCTGGTAGAAATCGGACATTCCCATAGCTGTAAGCCAGAATGGGTGGAACTTTATGAACGGAATTTAAAGCTGCTGCTTCAGCATCTGGGAATATATGATTTCGGGGCAAAGAAACAGGGAGACTATCAGAAGGTATACAGAGAAGCCATTTATCTTGATGCGGAAGAGAAAGGTCTGTGGTATCCGGCAGTGACAGCAGGAGAAAGCTTCCGCAAGGGAGCCCTGCTGGGGCATATGGAGGACTTCTTTGGCAAGGTAGAAAAAGAGTATTTTGCACAGACTGACGGCACAGTACTTTATTATACCGATGGCCTGGCGGTTCCTGAGGATACCTTTTTGATGGCCCTGGGAACAGAGGACTCCGGGGAAATCCTTTGAGGGAATACATAGGTTTATCCTATGTGGGCAAGCCAGCCCCTTTTTCTTTTCCGTTGCGCCCCATCTTTCCCCGTGGTATAATGGGCGAAAACAAAACAGCACCGGGCTTGAGCTTTTCATTGCCAGACAGGATGGAAAAAATACGGTGCTGCTGTAATCTGTAGAATGTATCAGACACGGGAAAAGAGAGGAGAACAGCATGAGCTTAGCGGATAATCTTTTTATTCAGATGTGCCGGGATATTTTAGATAACGGTACAGATACACAGGGAGAGAAGGTTCGTCCAAAGTGGGAGGATACCGGCGAGTCCGCCTATACTATCAAAAGGTTCGGAGTGGTAAACCGGTATGATTTACGGAAGGAATTTCCGGCCCTGACCCTGAGAAAGACAGCCCTGAAAACCTGCATGGATGAAATCTTGTGGATATATCAGAGAAAATCCAATAACATACATGATTTAAATGCCCATATCTGGGACGCCTGGGCCGATGAAGACGGCTCTATCGGAACCTGTTACGGAGATGTGGTGGGGAGAAAATTCATCTATAAAGGTGAATCTTTGGACCAGATGGATTATGTACTGAAGCAGTTAAAGGAAAATCCTTACAGCAGAAGAATCATGACCAATCTTTATCAGTTTGAATACCTTCATTCCGGTGCTTTGGACCCTTGCTGCTACAGCATGACTTACAACGTGACCCGGGAGGGGGACAGCCTGGTGCTGAATGGGGTGTTAAACCAGCGTTCCCAGGATGTGCTGGCGGCCAATAACTGGAATGTGTGCCAGTACGCCATTCTTCTGATGATGGTGGCCCAGGTCAATGATATGGTGCCGGGAGAGCTGGTCCATGTGATTGCAGACGCCCATATTTATGACAGACATGTGCCTGTGGTTCAGGAGTTGATTAGCAGGGAAACCTATCCCGCCCCAAAGGTATGGTTAAACCCGGAAATCCGGAATTTCTATGATTTTACTACAGATGATTTAAGAGTGGAGAACTACCAGGCAGGGCCTCAGATTAAAAATATCCCTATTGCAGTATAAGTGTGGGGCTTAAAGGAGTCCGGACTTTGAAACAGGACTGATATAGTATACATCCGGAGAAGGAAAAGGAGAAAAGTATGAATTTAATTGTTGCTGCAGATTCCAATTGGGGAATCGGGAAAGATAATAAATTGTTGGTGAGTATTCCTGCAGATATGAAATTTTTCAGGACAACTACCACGGGAAAAGTGGTGATTATGGGAAGAAAAACCCTGGAGAGTTTTCCGGGAGGACTGCCTCTGAAAAACCGGGTGAACATTGTGATTACCGGAAATAAAAATTATAAAGCCAAGGATGCCATAGTGGTCCATAGTGTGGAGGAAGCGTTAAAAGAGGCGGAGAAGTACCATACAGAGGACGTGTATGTCATTGGCGGGGACAGTATCTATAAGCAGATGCTTCCCTACTGCAGCCGGGCTTATGTAACAAAAATAGATTTTGCTTACCAGGCGGATACCTATTTCCCCAATCTGGACCAAAGCGGAGAGTGGGAAATAACCAGCCGCAGCGAGGAGCAGACATATTTTGACATTGAATATGAATTTTTAACTTATGAAAGAAAATAGAGTAATGAAAGTGATAAACCATAAGGTATAACAGATACCCCTGTCCGGGAAGTTGCATTGGCTCCCGGGGCAGGGGTATTTTGATGCAGAAATTCAGGGTCAGATAGCCTGGGCAAAGTTTTTTCTGCCTTTGGAAGGCTTGGCGCAGGTGTCCCGTTTGGCAATATAGTAGGGAAGCACTAATTTCATAGGAAGCTTATGACCTCCCTCAATACGGTCGATGAGAACCTTAGCAGCCATGCGGCCCATATCTTCCGTAGGAATATGTACAGTGGTAAGCATGGGGGACAGATATTGGGCGGTTTCAATGTCGTCCACTCCGATAATGGAAATATCCTCCGGAATCCGGAATCCCCTTTCCCGTAAGGCCTTAATGGCGCCGATGGCCGTATTGTCATTGGCACAGAAAATAGCAGTGATGTCTGATTTTGCTTCCATTAGATGGTAAGCACCCTGGTAGCCGCCCTCGTGGGAAAGCTTTACATTGGCCGTATTTTTCTGCAAAAAGGGAAGACCCAGCTTTTGCAGAGCATCTTTAAATGCAGTATACCGTACTTCATTGCTCTGTTCACCGATATAGCCTATTTTTGTATGGCCCAATTCATGGAGATAGGAAATAGCGCTGAAGGTAATGTCATGGCCCTCACAGACAACCTGGTCGTATTTGTTTCCCATGGGATTTAGTCC
>NHCFR01400__coassemble_704_pt1 | contig 24079 bp, 24 predicted proteins | sample NHCFR01400__metabat2_high_PE_048 | metagenome-assembled genome bin NHCFR01400
AACCCGTCAGACTATCAGCGCAATCATCAAAAAATTTCTTTTAAAAGGCTATATAGAGCTTTCAGAATCCCCAACTGACCGACGAAATAAGCTGGTCCGTTTTACAGAACCAGGACTTCGGTATGCAGAGAATATCATACTCCCGGCAGCCAATGCGGAAATCGAAGCAATGGGGCAATTATCAGGAGAAGACATTGTAGAGTTAGTACGTCTTACTACCTTGTTTTCCGATTTTATGAAAGAAAAGTTTGAAAATATACAGGAGGTAAAAGAATGATACTAAATACAGGAGGACGGACAGACACTGTCCAGTATTACACAGAGTGGCTGCTGCGCCGCTTTGAGGAAGGCTATGTATTGACCCGGAACCCGCTGTTTCCCAGCAAGGTCCAGCGCTATGAGTTAAGTCCGGATAAGGTAGACTGTGTGGTTTTCTGTTCCAAAAATTACAGGCCTATCCTGCCACGCCTGCGTGAAATCACAGATTCTTTCCCTACCTATTTTCACTATACCATTACAGCTTACGGAAAAGACATTGAGCCAGGAGTGTCTTCCATTAAAGAAAGTATGGAAACCCTCATTTACCTCTCCCGATTGGTAGGAAAACAACGGATTGCATGGCGCTATGACCCTGTGCTGCTGACAAAAGAATATACCATGGAACGTCATTTAGAAACATTTGAGGAGATGGCCGGCGTACTGGCCCCCTACATAGACCGGTGTATTTTCAGTTTTGTAGAAATGTATAAAAAACTGGAAACCAATATGCCGGAGCTCATCCCTCTGTCACAGGAGGATATGAATACTTTGGCCAAAGGGCTGGGCTCTATTGCACAAAAATACGGAATCCACATACAGACCTGCGGTACAAACGGCGACTACACGCCTTACGGTATCCACTCCTCCGGCTGCATGACTCTGGATATTCTGGGAAATGCAAATGGAATCGTATTTAAAAATCTGAAACACAAGGGACTGCGGCAAGGCTGTCATTGTATTGAAAGCCGAGACATAGGTGCTTATGATACCTGCCTAAATGGCTGTAAATACTGCTATGCTAATAAAAATCCCAAAAAGGCATTTGAAAATTATAAATACCATGACCCCTCCTCCCCACTGCTCTTAGGCCATGTGAAACCGGAGGACACCATCATACAGGGGGCCCAGAAATCTTTTTTAAAAGGAGTGCAAAGTGTCAGAAGCAATCATTAAACCAGTGGAAGTGCGTAGTATTTTATCAAAATCCAACCTGCCTGTATGTGAATATTCTGTAAATCCTTATGTAGGTTGTACCCACAGCTGCAAATACTGCTATGCTTCCTTTATGAAACGTTTTTCCGGCCATAATGAAGACTGGGGAAGCTTTTTAGACGTAAAAATCTGGCCAAAAATAAAAAATCCCGGAAAATATGAAGGCAAGGAACTGTTTATCGGTTCTGTTACAGACCCTTATCTTCCCCAGGAAGAGATTTACGGCCGTACAAGAGCCCTGCTCACGGAGTTAAAGGGCAGCAAAGCCAGACTCAGTATTGCCACCAAAAGCGATTTAATACTGCGGGATTTGGAGCTAATAAAAACTTTTCCGGAAGCTCGTGTTTCCTGGTCTATAAATACATTGATTTCAAAGATGATATGGATAAGGCAGTGTCTATTGAAAGGAGATTTGAGGCCATGGAAGCTTTTCACCAAGCCGGTATCCGCACTACCTGTTTCATATCCCCTATTTTCCCGGGGATTACGGATGTGGAAAAAATTATTCAGAGAGCTAAAGGACAGTGCAATCTGATTTGGCTGGAAAATCTCAATCTCAGGGGCAGCTATAAGCCGGTTATCCTGAATTACATAAAAGAAAAGTATCCCCATCTGCTTCCCTTATATCAGGAAATTTATACCAGAAAAAACCAGAGTTATTGGGAAATGCTGGATGCCAGACTGAGAGATTTCACTGCAAAAATCGGCCTGGATTATGTAACCAATGACGACAGTATGAAACGTCCTTTCCAGGCACCGCCTGTAGTGGTAAATTATTTTTATCATGAACAAATCAAAAAATCTGCCAGAAAAAACGTAACAGCTAACTCATGTTCTGTTCACGCCGGAATCGGGAAAGGGGGAAAAAGCCATGCCTGAACTGCCGGAAGTAGAAGCCGTAAAGCAAGTGCTGGAGCCACAAATACAGGGACATTCCATTGAAACTATCCTAATCAGACGGCCGGAAGTGGTGGCCTATCCTGCTGCTGATGATTTTTGTAATAGGCTTATTGGACAGACCTTTGCCTCCATGGAACGAAGAGGCAAATTTTTGATTGCCCGCTTCACAGACGGACAACGGATGATTCTCCATCTGCGGATGACCGGTTGCCTGCTGGTAACGCCTTCCCAATACCCGGAAGAAAAACATACACATCTTATCCTTCAGCTGGAAAACAACCAGGAGCTGCGTTTTATAGACACCAGAAGATTTGGACGGTTCTGGCTTCTGGGAAAAGATGAGGCCGATACCCGCAGCGGAATGGAAAAATTAGGAAAGGAACCCTTTGATACAGGATTTTCTGCCTCTTATCTGAGCAGTCATTTAGGGAGACGAAAAAAAGCAATTAAAGAATGTCTGCTGGAGCAGAGTGTTATTGCAGGAATCGGCAATATTTATTCCGATGAAATTTTATTTAAAGCTGGGATTTATCCTCTGCGCCCTGCCAACAGTCTGACCATCCAGGAATGGGAACGGCTTGCTGCTGTGATTCCGGAACGGTTGTCCTTCTTTATTGAAAAGAATCAGATAACGCCGGAGGAATATTTAGAAACCAAAGGGCAGGATTACCGCAATACGCCTTTTTTGCAGGTTTACGGCCGTGAAGGACAACCCTGCTCCAACTGCGGAGAGGTCCTTTGCCGTATCACAGTAGGCGGAAGAAGCAGTACCTATTGCCCTCATTGCCAAAAATAAACCTTTTACATAGCCTGCTCTGTCTGTTTTAGCGATACATTGCCGGCTGCGGAGGGATTTGTCTTAGCTTCATTCCTCCGTGGCCTTTATGGCTCTCCATTCCTCCTCCAAAATTGCCATAAAAATATCATCCCCGTATATATCACCATCTAACACAGCATCCCGCCGGACTCCTTCTTTTTTAAATCCGGCCTTTAAATAGGCTTTTTCCGCCCTTGGATTAAAGGAATACACATCCAGCTCCAGACGGTGCAGATTTAACTTTTCAAAGGCAAAGTCTCGGGTAATCCTGACAGCCCATGTGCCAATACCCTGGTCCCGCTTAGTGGGCTGAAAAATAGCAATACGGAAATTAGCACATCTTAGCTCCCAGTCAATTTCATTTATTACGCTTTCTCCGATAATACTCCCGTCAGGAGCTATAATCAAAAAGAAAACCCTGTTTTCATCTTCAAGAGATGTCTCAAAAAAGGAAATCACTTCCTCTCTTGTGAAGCTTTCTTTGCATCCCGTCAGCCGGGCAATATCCTTATCTAAAGGACAAAAATTTTCCTCATAATATGTTTCTCCATCTTCTTTCCTTGCAAGCCGTATGATAAATCCGTTTTTTTCCCACTTTATATTTTTATTTGTTTTTATCATATTCTCCCTCCTCTCTTTTCCCGGAAATCAAAAAATTCATGGTAAACACCGTGCCCTCTCCCAACCGGCTGTCTGCCTCTATGGTTCCGCCCTGGGCTTCCACAACAGCCTTTGCTAAAGGCAGCCCCAGTCCTGCCCCTTGTGTATCAGTGGAAAAACGGCTGCGGTAAAATCGTTTAAAAATATGGGGCAAGTCCTCTGGATGAATCCCTTTTCCACTGTCTTTTACCACAATCTGCACCATGGAGCTGAAAGATTTCCATTCTATATCCAGAGAATCTCCCTTCTCTGTATGGTCAAGCCCGTTTTTTATCAGATTTCCCACAGCTTCTGTCAGCCATCTCCTGTCGCAGCACAGAGAAACCTTATCTCCTCCCAAAAAGCGCAGCTTTTTGCCTTCCTGCCGGGCCCGGTAGGAAAACTGCCTTTCTATGGTTTCCATCATCTCTGCAACGTTCTCCTCTGACCGCTCCAGAAGGATACTTCCCGCATCCAGTCTGGCCATTTTCAGAAGATTTTGCACCAGCCCTTCTACCCGCTCCAGCTCTTGCTCCGATAAATTGGAAAATTCTTTAATTGCAGAAGGATTTTCCGCTTCTTCCTGTATAATGCCATTATAAATATTCAAAGCAGCCAAAGGTGTTTTTAACTGATGGGAAATATCGGACAGCGTGTCTTTCATAAATTTTTTCCCCTGCTCCTCTTTTTCCCTATGAGCGTTTAATATAGCAGCCAGGGAGTTTACCTCATGAAAAAGTCTGTAAAGCTGTCCCTCCTCATCACAGGGAATCCTGGCGTTTGCGTTGCCTCCGCTGTATTCCTGTATCTGCTCCACAGCCTTCTCCAGAATTTTATGCTGCCCTATGAAGAAGTACAGCATAAAGCCCAGGATACCTGCCCCTTCTGCTAAAGCTGCCGCCGCTATCCAGCAAATCCTATGTTCTGGATTTGCTGCTGTAAGGATAATAAAAATAATAGAGGCTGCAGACAGACAACACCCTGTTTTTAAAAATAATCCCTTAATCTTTTTATCTGCGAATATTGTCATATACCACCTCAATCTCCGGTATTCCATTTATACCCCATGCGCCGGAGTGTCACTATCTTTTTCGGCTCTCTGGGATTATCCTCGATTTTTCTCCGAAGCCTTCGGATGTACACCGTAAGGGTATTGCTGTCTACATATCTCTCGTCACAATCCCAAAGTCTGGCTAAAATCTGTTCCCCGGAAAGCACAGTGTCCGGATTTTCCATAAAAAGACAAAGCAGCTTGTATTCCCCTGCAGTCAAATCCAGCAGTTCTCCGTTTTTCAATACCTCACCCTTTAAGCGCTTTACTAAAATACCGTTGGAGCTTAGTTCTGCGTCTCCCTGGCTAAAATCGCTGCTTCGCCTTAACAGAGCATTTATTCTGGATAAAAATACTGCCAGCTTAAAAGGTTTTGTAATATAGTCATCTGCCCCTATGTCAAGGCCCATGATGATGTCCGTTTCCTCATCGGCTGCAGTAAGGAAGATAATGGGCACCTTGGAATTTTTTCTGATTTGTCTGCATAAGTCATAGCCGGAACCGTCAGGAAGAGATACATCCAAAATCACCAAATCATATTTTCCTATTTCCCACAGTCTTCCGGCTTCTGCCCTGGTCCTTGCAATATCTGTCTCATACCCCTGTCTTTTCAAGGCAAAGGACAATCCGTTAATCAGGCTTAAATCATCCTCCACAAAGAAAATACGTTTCATTTTTCCACACCTCCGTCTGTCAGAATTCTTTTGCTTATACTCTGTCATTATATACGTTTGTTCCCGGAAAGGCAATGACAGCCCCAGAAACCATATCTGCCAAAAAGCAGTGATTTCTGGGGCTGTCTTATCTATCTGTTCACTCCCCGGACACCTGGGCAAACTCTTCCATAATGTCCTTTACATATTCTATTTTTTTACATTTATAGGCGTTCTCTCCGCAAAACAGCAGGGCTTCATCCAGTCTTCCCTCCGCTGCATTCACCAGAGCCTGGGTAATACAGTAAGGGATTTCCTTGGGATTACAGGTTGTAATACAGTGATAGCAATGGGTAATTTTGCATTTTTCCTTTTCCGTCTTTTGGATAAAAGCATTGCGGATGGCTCTTCCCGGCATTCCCACCGGACTCTTTACAATGCAAATATCCTCTTTTTCGGCCCCTATATAGGCCTCTTTATAAGCCATGGCTGCGTCGCACTCCCAGGTCGTTACAAATCTGGTAGCTACCTGTACGCCGTCTGCGCCCAGAGAAAAGGCCCACTTTATATCCTCTTTATCAAAAATTCCGCCTGCTACAATTACAGGAATGGAACGGTCCGCCTTTTTTTCATATTCCCTGACTTTTTCTACGATTGAGGTAATCACCTGCCCGTATGAGTCCTGTGTAAAGTTTTCCAGCTCTTCCGGAGAAAATCCCAGATGACCTCCTGCCTTGGGGCCTTCGATAACCACAAAATCCGGATACCTTTTGTATTTTCTCTCCCACAGCCGGGCCAGCACGGTAAAGGATTTCAAAGAGGAAACCACCGGAGCAATTTTTGTCTCGCTTCCTTCCACATAAGCAGGTAAATCCACCGGAAGACCGGCTCCCGAAATAATCACGTCAGCCCCTGCTTCTACGGCAGTTTTCACATATTCCTCATAGCGCTGGGTAGCTACCATTATGTTAAAGCCTACGATTCCTCCCTCAGCGATTTCTCTGGCCTTTTCCAGTTCCTTTTTCATAGCCCTGTAATTGGCCTCAAAGGGGTTTTTGAAAAAGTCTGGCTCCCGCCACCCAATCTGTGCTGTAGAAATAATACCGATGCCGCCGTTGGCCGCTACGCTTCCTGCAAGACCGGAAAGGCTGATGCCAACCCCCATGCCTCCCTGGATAACTGGCACTCTGGCCTCTAAATTGCCTATTTTTAATCCCTTACCCATACTCCGCTCCATTTCTATATATTTTTCCCGGTTTCGAATTAAAACTTCCGGAACCTGTCGTATCGCTGAGCTACTATCTCTTCTGCAGACAGGGCCTCCATTTTTTCCAGGAACTGGTGCATACGCTCCTTCATATCCAGAGAAATCTCCTCCAGGTTGTCCTGGCAGGCCGGTATATCCTCAGGGATTACCTGCTCAACTACACCTAAATCCATTAAATCCCTGGCGGTTATCTTCATGACCTCTGCAGCCTCTTTGGCCTTCTTACTGTCTTTCCAGAGGATAGAGGCAAAGCCTTCCGGGGAAAGGATTGAGTAGGTGGCGTTTTCCATCATCCACACTTCATTTCCCACGCCCAGAGCCAGGGCTCCGCCGCTGCCTCCCTCTCCAATAACAATGGAAAGCACTGGCACCTTTAAATCTGACATTTCCAGCAGATTTCTGGCAATGGCTTCTCCCTGACCTCTCTCCTCAGCCTCAATACCGCAGAATGCTCCAGGAGTATCAATAAAGTTGATAATCGGTCTGTTAAATTTCTCTGCCTGCTTCATCAGACGAAGGGCTTTCCGGTATCCTTCAGGAGAAGGCATACCAAAGTTTCTGGTAATGTTATCTTTTGTATTTCTTCCCTTCTGCACACCGATTACCGTCACCGGCTGTCCTTCCAGCACGGCCAGGCCTCCGATAATAGCTCCGTCATCCCGGAAAGCTCTGTCGCCGTGAAGCTCCATAAACTCGTCAAAAATTGTCTCTATATAATCCAGGCTGGTAAGCCGCTTAGAATCTCTGGCTATCTCCACTCTCTCCCAAGCCGTCAGTTCCTTTTCCTTTTTCCGTCTGTGGGATTTTTTCTCTTCCTTTTTCTCCTCCGGAAGTGTAATTCTGGAGAATTGGCAGTAACCGGTTTTTCTCTCATGGAGTTTCACAAGGCCTGCCAAGGTCTGCTTTAAATTCTCTCTCTTTACAATACCGTCGATAATTCCATGCTCCACCAAAAATTCTGCCCTCTGGAAACCTTCCGGCAGCTTCTGTCCAATGGTCTGGGCAATGACTCTGGGACCGGCAAAACCGATAAGGGCTCCCGGCTCTGCCAGGATAATATCTCCCAGCATAGCAAAGCTGGCTGTTACCCCTCCCGTAGTGGGGTCTGTCAATACCGGAATATAAAGAAGGCCTGCCTCACTGTGGCGCTTAATGGCAGCAGAGGTCTTAGCCATCTGCATCAGAGAAATAATCCCCTCCTGCATTCTGGCACCGCCGGAGCAGCAAAACAGGATAACCGGCAGTTTTTCCTCCACTGCCCGCTCAAAAGCTCTGGCAATCTTTTCTCCTACCACATGGCCCATGCTTCCCATAAGGAATCTGGCATCGCAGACTCCAAGTACAACTCTGGTTCCGTCAATTTTAGCCTCACCAATGCGCACCGCTTCCTCTAAATGGGTTTTCTCCTGAACCTGGGCAATCTTCTCCTCATATCCCGGATAGTCCAGAGGATTGTCGGTGGAAAGGCCGGTACACCATTCCCGGAAGCTTCCCCTGTCCGCCACCAGCTTAATTCTGGTCTTGGCTTTAATACGGAAATAGCCTCCGCATTTAGGACATACATAGGAATGTTTTACCACGTCCTCCTTATATAAAAGGTCTCCGCACTTTGGACATTTTACCCAAAGTCCTTCCGGTACGCTGGGCGCTGCTTCCGCCTGCTGTTCCTTCACTTCTCCCTGTTCTTCCTGAGTCTGCACATTGGCAGACTTTTTAAATAAATCCTTTAATCTGGACATCTCAATGACTCCTTTTCAGATGTATTACTGCATAAGTCCAATCCCTAAGCAGAAGCCCATGGGTTTCCCCATGAAGCTTTGCTCTAAAGACGGTAACTACTCCATATCATAATGCTGAGGAATGAAATGAGTGGTTACATTTCCCTCCACAAAATCTTTCTGGTTAAGAATATCGTACTGGAAATCCAGGTTAGTCTGCACACCTTCAATAACCACTTCGCCCAGGGTGCTTCGCATTTTTGCAATAGCGGAGGCACGGTCTTTATCGTATACGATAACCTTCATAATCATGGAATCATAATTGGGCGGTATCTTATATCCGTTGTACACAGCCGTGTCAATACGCACTCCGTTTCCTCCCGGCACATGAATATTCTCAATGGTTCCGGGACAAGGCATAAAGTTTCTGCCAGGGTCCTCTGCATTGATTCTACACTCAATAGCATGGCCTCTCATGACAATATCCTCCTGGTTTACAGAAAGAGGAAGGCCTGCAGCCACACGAATCTGCTCCTTCACTAAATCCACCCCGGATACAAACTCTGTCACCGGATGTTCCACCTGGATTCTGGTATTCATTTCCATGAAGAAAAACTCTCCGGATTTATCCAAAAGAAACTCTATGGTTCCTGCACTTTCATAGCCTACGGCCTTGGCGGCTTTTCTGGCTGTTTCTCCCATCTTCTCCCTGGTTTCCTGGGTAATGGCACAAGAAGGGGACTCCTCAATCATTTTCTGGTGCCGTCTCTGGATAGAACAGTCTCTCTCTCCCAGCTGCACTACGTTTCCGAATTTATCTCCTAAAATCTGTACCTCTATGTGCCTTGGCTCTCTCACATAGCGTTCCAGATACATAGTGTCGTCTCCAAAGGCATTAACGGATTCTCTCTGGGCTGTATTGAAATTCTCCGCAAAGTCTTCCTGGCTTTCGGAAATTCTCATACCCTTGCCGCCACCTCCTGAAGAAGCTTTTATCATAATGGGGAAGCCAATTTCCTTTGCAGCTTCAAGAGCCTCTTCCACTGTGAATACCGGTTCCTTAGTTCCGGGAACCACCGGGACTCCTGCTTCCATCATAGTTTTTCTGGCTTCTGATTTATTTCCCATTTTATGGATAATCTGTGCGGAAGGACCGATAAAGGCCACGTTGCATTTCTCGCACATCTCTACAAACTTGCTGTTTTCGGAAAGAAAGCCAAAACCCGGGTGAATGGCCTCTGCCTTGGTAGCTATGGTGGCGCTTAAAATCCGCTCCATATTCAGGTAGCTTTCCTGAGGAGCAGCCGGTCCGATACAGATGGCCTCGTCCGCAAGCTGGGCGTGAAGAGCGTCTCTGTCTGCTTCAGAATAAACGGCAACTGTCTGGATTCCCATTTCTCTGCAGGCCCGGATAATCCGTACCGCAATCTCTCCTCTGTTTGCAATCAAGATTTTTTGAAACATGATTTCACTCCTCTATCCAATCATAAAGGTCATTTCACCCATAACGGTGATTTTTCCCTCCTGGTTTCTGGCAACTGCTTTTCCGATGCCCACAGGACCCTTTTCCTTTATGATTTCTACTTCCAGGGTCAAAACATCCCCCGGAACTACTTTATTTTTAAATTTTGCGGAATTGATAGCTCCGAAATAAGCTGTCTTTCCCTTATTCTCCGGCTTACTGAGAATGGCTACGGCTCCCACCTGAGCCAGGGCTTCTACCTGAAGCACTCCCGGCATAACAGGTTCTTGGGGAAAATGTCCTGCAAAGAAGGGCTCATTATAGGTCACACATTTGGTTCCCACAGCCCTCTGTCCCGGCTCCAGCTCCTGGATGGTATCTACCAGCAGAAAGGGGTGCCTGTGGGGAATAATCTCCATGATTTCCTTGGTTGTCAGTTTCATATGGCACCTCCTATTTAATCACAAATAAAGGCTGTCCGTATTCTACTACTTCTTCGTTGGACGCCAAAATCTTTTCCACGGTTCCCTCAAATTCAGATTCAATCTCGTTCATCAGCTTCATCGCCTCCACGATTCCCAGAACCTGTCCCTTTTTGACCGTGTCTCCTACCTTGACAAAAGGCTCTGCATCCGGTGAAGGAGCGTTATAGAAGGTACCTACCAGAGGAGATTTTACCAGATTTCCCGTAAGGGCTTCTTCCTTCTCAGCACTCTGTACAGCTTCTGCCTGGACACTTGGAATAACTGCTGCAGCTGCAGGTATAGGAGCAGCCGCAACTTCTCCCTGAGAAGGAAGAACAGGTGCCGGGATTACCTTTGTCTGCTTGTCTGTTTTCATGGAAATCTTCAGATTTCCCTCTTCCATGGTAAACTGGGTCAGGTTAGACTCACTGACCGTGTGAATAAGCTCTATAATTTTTTCTAATTCCATGATTTTTCTCCTTACCCGATTATCAATCTTCCTGATATTTCTTAATCAATAAGCTGGCGTTGTGTCCTCCAAAGCCCAGGGAATTGGAAAGCGCATAAGTAATTTCCATCTCCTGTCCCTGTCCGGTCACATAGTCTAAATCGCATTCCTCGTCCGCTACCTGGTAACCTGCGGTTTCATGCAAAAAGCCTTCCTCTATTTCCTTTACACAGTCAATAAATTCCACAGCTCCTGCTGCTCCCAGAAGATGGCCAATCATGGATTTGGTGGAATTTATCTTCATCTTGTAAGCATGGTCCTGGAACAGCTTTTTAATAGCTCTTGTCTCAAATAAATCGTTATGATGGGTAGCAGTGCCATGGGCATTGATATACATTACATCTTCCAGGGCGATTCCTGCTTCTTTCACTGCGTTTTCCATGGCTCTGGCGGCTCCTGCTCCGTCCTCTGCCGGAGAGGTAATGTGGTAAGCATCACTGGTGGAGCCATAGCCCACTACCTCAGCCAGAATCTTGGCCCCTCTTTTTTTAGCGTGTTCTAATTCTTCCAGAACCACTACACCTGCACCTTCGCCCATAACAAAACCGTCTCTTTCCTTGTCGAAAGGAATGGAGCAGCGTGTTGGGTCCGGATTGGTGGACAGAGCTGTAAGGGCTGTAAATCCTGCGATTCCCACAGGGGTAATGCAGGCTTCCGTACCGCCGGCCACCATCACGTCAGCGTCTCCGCACTGAATGCTGCGGTAAGCCTCTCCGATACAATGTGTTCCAGAAGCGCAGGCAGTTACAACGTTAATGCTCTTTCCCTTTAAACCAAACTGGATAGATACATTTCCTGCAGCCATGTTGGAAATCATCAAAGGAACCATCAGAGGATTTACTCTTCCCGGACCTTTTTCCATAAGTTTTTTATGCTCTCTCTCTACAGTCTGCAGGCTTCCGATACCGGAACCAATGGAGCAGCCCACCATATAAGGGTCCTCCTGCTCTATATCCAGGCCGGAATGCTCAATGGCTTCCTTAGCCGCTGCCACGGCATACTGGGAAAACAGCTCCATTCTTTTCGCAGCTTTAAAATCCATATAATCTTTTCCCTGAAAGCCCTTTACTTCAGCTGCCAGATGTACTTTATAATCTGAGGTATCAAATCTGGTAATCTCTCCGAAACCGATTCTTCCTTCTTTTAATCCCTGCCAGTATTCCTCTACATTCAGTCCGATAGGGGTAATAGCCCCCATACCTGTTACAACTACTCTTCTCATAAATCCTCCTACATGCTCATGCCGCCGTCTACACTGATAACCTGTCCTGTAATATAATCTGCTTTATCGGAAGCCAGAAACGCCACCATCTGGGCAATATCCTTGGTCTGTCCGAATTTTCCCAGAGGAATCTGCTTACAAGCTGCTTCCTTGACTTCTTCTCCTAAAACCTCTGTCATCTCTGTCTCCACAAAGCCCGGAGCCACAGCATTTACTGTAATACCTCTGCTGGCCAGCTCTCTGGCCATGGTCTTGGTCAGTCCGATTACACCTGCCTTGCTGGCTGCATAGTTGGCCTGGCCTGCATTTCCCAGGATACCGGAAACAGAAGAAATGTTGATAATTTTTCCGCTTCTCTGCTTTAACATCTGCCTTGCACTGTGGCGGATAGTATTGAAGGCACCCTTTAAGTTGGTATTGATGACTGCGTCAAAGTCCTCTTCCTTCATCTTCATAATCAGGTTGTCCCTGGTAATACCTGCATTGTTGACCAGAATATCCAGACGTCCGTATTCCTTGATAATGCTCTGTATCATTTCCTGGCAGGCATTGAAATCTCCTACGCTGCACTGATATACAGCAGCCTGTCCGCCATTCTCCTCAATGGTCTTCACCACTTCCATGGCCTTTTCCTTTGAGCCATTATAATTCACTACTACAAAATTTCCCTGGGCAGCCAGAGTAATGGCAATCTCTCTGCCGATTCCTCTGCTGGCCCCTGTAACTAAAGCTACTTTCTTTTCCAGCATTTTCATACCTCTCATTCTTTCCATGCGCTGACTGCTTTCTGGAAATCCTCCACAGTCTGAATATTGATTACTTTTGCATTGCGGTCAATTTTTCTCATAAATCCACTTAAGGTCTTACCCGGTCCGATTTCCACAAAAGTATCTACGCCGTCTTTCAGCATAGTCTCTACGCACTGCTGCCACTTTACAGAAGAAGAAACCTGGGCTACCAAAAGCTCTTTAATCTGTTCCTTATCCTTCACATATTCCGCAGTCACATTGGTGGTATAAGGCACCTGAATGTCCTGAAGCTGCACCTGTTCCAGCACCTGTCCCAGCTTCTCCCCTGCTCCTGTCAGCATCTTAGAATGGAAGGGACCGGAAACCTTCAGCGGTATCACTCTCTTAGTCCCGGCTGCCTTCAGGCTCTCAGAAGCCTTGGCCACGGCTTCTTCCTCTCCGGTAATAACAATCTGTCCCGGACAGTTATAATTGGCAATGGATACGATTCCCTCTGTCTCCTGACAGATTTTCTCAATCACTGCTGCATCCGTTCCCAGCACTGCAGACATAGCGCCTCCAGTAGGCACTGCCTCCTGCATAAAGATACCTCTCTGTCTCACTACACGGAAAGCATCCTCCATGGACATTGCTCCGGAAGCCAGCAAAGCGCCGTACTCACCCAAACTTAATCCGCCTGCTGCGTCCGGCTTAATGCCCTCCTCCTGCAGTGCAGCCAGGATAGCAGCTTCCACAGCCAGCATGGCAATCTGTGTATATTCTGTAATATTTATCTTTTCGTTTTCCTCAAAGCAAATTTCCTTTAAGTCCAGACCGGAAATTTCAGAGGCCTTGTCAAATACTTCCCTGCAAACAGAAAAGCTTTCATAAAAATCCTTGCCCATGCCCACATACTGTGCGCCCTGACCCGGAAAAATAAATGCTGTTTTACCCATTTTATCCCTTCCCTTTGTTTGTATATAAAATATTTTGTTTTTCAAAGTATTTATCTAATGATATGGGACAGCCGAAATTATTCCGCCAGGGCGGTATAGCCTGCTGTCCCATTGAATCCCTGCTTTAAAAATAGGAAGCACGCTGTTGCGGCCTCCCATTTTATTTTTATTCTTCTACGCCTTTTGCCTTCAGATAGTCAATTACTGCTCCCACTGTTGTTAAATCCTGCAGCTCCTCGGAAGGAATCTCTACAGAATATTCATCTTCAAGAGCCATAACCAGCTCAAATAAATCTAAAGAGTCAGCTCCCAGGTCTTCCTTAAAAGATGTCTCCATAGTGATGCTGTCTGCCTCACAGTTTAACTGTTCTGCAATGATTTCTTTCATTTTTTCTAACATAATTTCCTATCTCCTTTAAATTACATATTAAATCCCTTGTGGGAATCTATGCTGTCATGAATACTTTGATGTTCAAAGTATATCTTCTTTCCCTATATTTGTCAACCCTTTTTATTCCACAAATTTTATTTGCCTGGAAACGCTGAGGGCAATGCCCATTTCCAGCATCAGGAACAAAATTGAGGTACCTCCGTAGCTGACAAAGGGAAGTGTGATTCCTGTGGTAGGAATCCAGTTTAACACCACGCACACATTCAGGATAACCTGAAGGGCTATGTGAATGAAAATACCACTGACCATAAGGGCCCCGTAAAAATCCGGTGCATTTTCTGCGATAAAAAACAGCCGGTACAACAGGTAAGCAAAAAGTCCCAGCACCACCAGTCCGCCGAAGACTCCCAGCTCCTCGCAAACAATGGAGAAAATCATATCGTTCTGGGCCTCCGGCACAGGTCCCAGCTTCTGCACACTGTTTCCCAGTCCCTTACCGAAAAATCCTCCGCTTCCGATAGCATAAAGAGCCTGCATAATCTGGTATCCTCCTTCACTGGAATACTGCTCCGGATTCAGCCACACCAGAATTCGGTTCAAACGGAAGTTGTCCACATTGGCATCTGTTCCGCTTAACATCTCCTGAAGGACGATACGTCCCACCACTACCAGGATAGCCAGGACAACCGCACCTATGATAAAGGGCCTTGTCTTTGGGTGGGCTACAAAAATCATTACCATGGTGATTCCCCCGATGATAATGCCTGTACTCAGATTCTCCGTAAGCCGGAAGGCTCCCATGGCCAAGGCTCCGCCAATAAGAAGTAATATGATAAAGCCCTTTGCAGTCTGTACGTTTTTCCCCATCTTCATAATCAGACAAGGGATAAAAGTAATGGCCGCTATCTTAGCCAGCTCTGAAGGCTGGAACTGCAAAGAAGTGTTTGGAATAATGGCCAGCCAGCGGGTGGCGCCGTTTACCTCCACTCCCAAGGGCGTGAACTTTACCATAGCCATCAGGATAATGGACAACACATAAATAAACCCACTAATATAATACAGCACATGATAGTCAAACCTGGAAACTATCAGGGCGCCTATAATACACACAAAACTGATAAGAGCCTGTTTTCCAAAGTAAAACATATCATTATTATATCTCACCTGGGAAATATAGGCGCTGGTACTATACAGAATAACCAATCCAAAACAGACCAGCAGAATTACCACCGCCACCAGATTATAATCATAGTATCTCTCTCTGGGAACGGCTTTCCTCCTTGCTTTTTTCGCCATATCTATCCTCCCGCTAAATTCCAAGAGCATACCGCAGCAGTTCCAGATAACCTGTCCCTGTTCCGCTCTCCTGGCTCTGCACTCTGCGGACCATCTCCGGGTCGTCGGTGATAATATTATCCACGCCCATATCCAGCATCCGCCTGGCATCTCCCCTGTAGTTGACCGTCCAGGCATGGACCTCCTTGCCGAGGCTGTGAGCCTCCTTTACAAAAGCTTCATCCACATAGGTATATTTCACACTGAAAAAATCAGCGGCATCTACCTGGGAAATGCTTCCGTAAGTCATGGTCATAATATAACCTGTCCGGATTTCCGGAGCTGTTTTCTTTATCTGCTCCAGAAATTGATAATTCATAGAGGTGACCACACAATGTTCTTGAAAATTATGCTCCCGTATGGTGCGGACCACCTTGTTTACAATCCCCTTATTTTTACCATTATACTTAATCTCGATATTTAAGTCCAGCCCTCTGCGGCAAAAATTTAATACTTCATCTAAAGTGGGTATCTTTTCCCCACGGAATTTGTTATGAAAAGAAATGCCGGCATCCAGCTTCTCCACCTCCGGATACTCCATCTCCCACACATTTTTATCTAATCCTGCGGTTCTCTTAAAAGAATTGTCATGAAGAAGTATCAGTTCTCCATCCTCTGTTTCCTGCACATCAATTTCCGCACAATCCGCTCCACACTCCCAAGTATATTCCAAGGCACTCAGCGTATTCTCCGGAGCCTTTAAAGCTCCGCCTCTGTGAGCGGTAATCTGGGTTTCTGCATTCAGTCCTTCTAAATCCGTGTCCTCATTCACCGCCAGAACAGCCAGATAACTGGCTTCCAGTACCAAAAACAGGCCGGTAACAACAGCGGCCGCTCTCCTCCTTCCCACACGGGAAAACCAGGCGTAATGTTTCACCAGACGGTAAAGCGCTACCTCTTCTGTCTTCTGCCGGTGAAACCTGGCATAAATCACATACACAAAGGCCAAGCTGAGGATGAGCTGCACAGCTCCGGCAAAAATCCCCAGAGCCATATCAATATCCCTGCTGTATATCAGGACGCTGCTGACTTTATTCTCCGCCGGCCTTCCAAAGGCCACCAGCCCGGTCATGGCCGCCATAACCAGCAGATAACCGGCTGCAGTAATAACCACTATGATAATATGGAGAATACCAAAGCCGGCCAATACCTTCTTTATTTGAGCCAGCAGCAGCCTTATTCCCGCCTTCATGCCTTTCAGGCTTTTCTCACTTTCCAGAAGACAATAGGGTAGAGCAAACACAAAGGAAAAGGATACAGCCAGCACAAGGCCCATGCCCAGATACAGAAGCCAGTGGGGCTCAACGGCTTTATATATTTCCCGGGCAGTAAATTCCAGGACATTGATATAGGACACTTCTCTAACCAGGAAATAAGCAGATAAAAAAGGTGCCGGAAGGGCAGCGCAGAAAATCCAGCCTACCTTCCCTTTTTTCAGAAAAGAAAAGGTAATCCGGATTCCTTCCGTCACCATGTCACTGGCATAAATTTTCCTCTTCTGGCTGGAATGCATAAAGCAGCACAGCAAAGCAGAAACTTCTATGAGAAAGAACAAAAGTAAAAAAAGCAGAAACAGAAACAAAAGCGCCAGGGAAACCGGGCTGGCCAGAAATTCCGTATAATTCTCGGCAGTCAGGTAGCTGAACCCCTGATATTTCAGAGAAAGCTCTACCGCCCTCTTAGCCCCCTGCATCATCAGGAAAAACACTGCAATCCGAAAGCCTGCTTCAAAAAGCAGCAGGCTTCCTATATTATATCTGATGGCTCTCCACGTCTGGGACAAAATCCCCTTCATAGCTTCTCCGTCCTTGCTCTTCTACATATTGCTGCCAGGTTTATCAGGCATGTCCGTTTACAGTAACTGATTTTTATTGTAACAAAAATATGCCCGGTTATGCAAGTTCCGACGGAATTGGCATTTTGCCCTGCTTTTCACCATTTATGCTTCTTTTCATAAGATATTACTGTAAGTGAAGGCAGGCTTTCTCCTGCAGTCACCAAATTATAAATGAAAGAGGATTGAAAAATGGAGAATTGTCCAATGAATTATACGTCCTCCAGGGCTTGCCGTATTCGTCCCAGGCAGTCTCAGGGGGGCCAGGGCTGCAGCTCTTCCTGTCCGGAAGCCTCCAGTCGGAATTCTGCCTGGGATAATCCGTCCCGTTCCGGAGATTCCCGTGGCGGATGTTCCTGTAGCCAGGATTTGCGTTCCGGAGAAAACCGCCAGGGTTCTGTCTGTGGTAATCATTCCCACTCCAGAGAAGCCCGCCAAGGATGTTCCTGCAACCAGGATTTGCGTTCCGGAAATTCCTGCCGGGAATCTTCCAGAGGAAACACTTCCCGTATGGGTGAGGTACGCCGGGGATGTTCCTGTGGAGGCGACCGCTATGAGGACCAAGGTATTTATGTTCATGCTGACCAGCTTCCTCTCACTATGGCCTATGTACCTATGCAGAGATTTGGAACGACATTCCCCTTATGCAAAGGCTTTCAGCTTGGAACCATTTTCCCTGACCTGTGCAAGCCTTTCTGTGGAAGGAGGTGTGCAAGCAGATGAGAAGAACTGAATCTGAAAACTGTTCCAGGGAACAACTGCTCAACACCATAAACGAAGTCAGTTTTGCCGTAGACGACATAAAGCTTTATTTAGACACTCATCCAGAAGACGAGGAAGCCTTGGCTTTCTATCGGGATAAGGTGATGGTCCGCAACGAAGCTTTAAGAAAGTATGCCCGGCTGTATGGACCGCTGACTATTGACACGGCCAACGAATCCAGCGACTGCCGTTGGGAATGGGTTCTTCAGCCCTGGCCCTGGGAAGGAGGCTGCTGATATATGTGGAATTATGAAAAAAGATTACAGTATCCTGTTAATATCAAAACACCAAATGCGAAAATTGCGAAGGTGATATTGACTCAGTATGGGGGCCCTGACGGAGAAATGGGCGCTTCTATGCGCTATTTATCCCAGCGTTTTGCTATGCCAAACCGCATAGCAATGGGAACCTTAAATGACATCGGCACGGAAGAATTGGGCCATTTGGAAATGGTAGCTACTATCGTTCATCAGCTTACCCGTAACCTTTCCATGGAAGAGATAAAAAATTCCGGTTTTGCAGATTACTATGTAGACCACACCGTTGGAATCTGGCCTCAGGCTGCAGGAGGAATTCCCTTTAATGCCTGTGAATTCCAGTCCAAAGGAGACCCTATTACCGACTTGTTTGAAGATATGGCTGCAGAGCAAAAAGCCAGAAGCACTTATGACAATATTCTCCGCCTAATAGATGACCCTGATGTTATTGACCCTATCCGCTTCCTTAGAGCCCGGGAAATCGTTCACTTCCAGAGATTTGGTGAAGTTTTAAGGTCTGTGCAGGAGGATTTGGATTCCAGAAACTTCTATGCTTTTAATCCCAGCTTTGATATGCCTTGCCAGGCCAGCTGCCAATCCTGCTCAGGTTCCGAAAAAAATAGGCGTTAAATCCAAGAGTTTGCTATTTTTCAGTGCTGTCTTTTTACAGAACAACAGAGCGCAGCTTGCGGCAACGCTCTGTTGTTCAATAGGAAGTACGCTCCTGCCCGGAGGGCTTTTTATTCTATAGGAAATTCAGAAGAATTTTCTATAGAATAAAAAGCAGTACCACGCCAAAAATACTGTGATACCGCTTTTTTCTTGTTTTTAATGTCCGCAGTGTCCCTGGCAGCCATGTTCTTCCTGATGGCCGCAGCTATGACCTTCCTGGTGATGATGGTGATTGCAGGTTGTATCCGGGTCGTAATTCAGGCTTCCGGCCAAAAATGCCTCTGCCTGTGCGTCTGCGTCTCCACAGGCACCCGGATACAGCCGGATTCCGGCTTCAGCCAAAGCGTTCCTGGCACCTCCGCCGATACCGCCGCAAATCAGCACTTCCACGCCTAAGTTCTTTAAAAATCCGGCTAAAGCTCCATGGCCGCTTCCATTTGTGTCCACCACCTGGGAGGATACAATTTTTCCGTTTTCAGCATCATAAATCTTAAAAGTTTCGGTATGTCCAAAATGCTGGAATACCTGTCCGTCTTCATAGGTAACTGCTATTTTCATTTTCTTCATCCCTTCCGGAGTCCTGTTATCCCATTCCCCTTCTTCCTTAAGACAGAAATTACCTCCACAGATTTTCAGCACCGCAGCCTCTGTGAGAAACCTGGCTGTTTTCTTTCTGGCCTCTGTATAAAGAGCCTGTACAGTAGCACGGCCAATTCCCATTTCTCTGGCACATTCCTCCTGGTTCATTCCCAGATAGTCCAAAAGACGGAGGGTTTCGTATTCCTCAACACTCAGGATAATTTCATGGCCCCCTTCTATTTTCGTTTCCGGATAGAAGGTACTGCACAGAGGAAGTCTTCCTACCTTTTTCGGCTTATTCGGTCTTGGCATAGGTTCTCTTTTCTCTTAGTTTATTATTAGCATATGTTTATTATACAGTTATTATTAACATATGTCAACAATATATTTCTATGGATAGATAAAAACATTTATTCTTTAGTTTTAGTTAATATTGAATGAATAGAATTGCCGTTAGTTGGTAAAAAAAACATTCATTCTTTCTTGTTCTCAGTGGTTGGCCATTCTCAGGATTTCCAGCACATCCTGCTGATGCAGTTCTTTAAATTTAGCTACTGTAAAGCTGTCGTTTCCTGTGGCCCTCCTGGCCATATCCAGAAGTTCCTCTTCTTTCAGGATTCCGGTCTCCAGCTCTCCGATAGATACAGGCATGTGAAGAGAACGGAAATATTCTACTGTAGCCTGGATACCTTTCCTGGCAGCCTCTATATCATCCTCCTCAGAGATGCCCCACACTTTTCTGGCATATAAGGCAAATCTGGCCGGCTCTTCCATATATACATACTCAGCCCAGGCCTCCCATACCGCAGAAAGACTGGCCCCATGAGCCACGTCATATTTTGCGCTCAGTTCATGTCCGATTTTGTGAGGCGCAAAATCCTTCTCAGCTCCCAGGCCGGTAATACCGTTGTGAGAAAGACTGGAACACCACATCAATTCACTGAAAGCGTCATAATCTTTGGGATTCTCCATTGCCTTTCTTCCGTTTCGTATCACCGTCCGCAGAAGAGCCTCCGCAATTTCGTCCGTCATTTCATTTCCCTTACTATGGGTAAAATACCGGTCTAATGTATGCATCATAATATCCACAATACCGCAGGTAATCTGGTACTTTGGCAGGGTGTAGGTCAGTTCCGGATTCATCACTGCAAATTTCACCCGGTTAAAGGGTGTACTGAGCCCTTGCTTCCTTCCGGTTTCTTCGTTAGTAAGAACCGCAGAATCGCTCATTTCGCTTCCCGCCGCTGCTATGGTAAGCACCACACCTACGGGAAGGCTTTTCTCAAGAGCTGTTTTCTGTGTCCAAATGTCCCACAGCTTCACTCCCGGATTGGCGGTGCCATGGGCGATTCCCTTTGCCGTATCAATGACACTTCCGCCTCCCACAGCTAAAATGAAATCTGCTTTCATATCCAGGGCTCTCTGCACTCCCTCCTCTGCCAGAGAAAGCCTTGGATTTGGCTTAACTCCCCCTAATTCCTCCCAGTAGATATTTTCATCCTCCAGGGCCTGCTGGATACGCTGCAGCAGGCCGCTTTTCCTTACACTGCCTCCTCCATACACCAGAAGCACCCGGGTGGCACCCCATTTTTTTGCTGCTCTTCCTGTATCTGCCTCAACTCCCTTTCCAAAAATCACTTCTGTAGGTGCATAATATACAAAATTTTGCATAAGTCTCCTCCTTCTCCCAATAAGAAACCCTGAACTACGGCTGTACAGAGGTCTATCCTGTTTGCAAAGATGTACAGCTATAAAAGGGATTTCTTTCTTCTGAATGCTCTTTTTCCATTATAAAATATCTCAAAAAAATTTTCCACAGCTTCTGCAGGAAATATTGAGGGCAATAGTAAACAGTGGTAAGATAAGTATAGGTTTGTATTTCACGGCCTGATTCGGCAAATCTGGTTCTTTTTATGTTTTTGAACAGGAACCAGCGCCGTACCGTAACTATACCGAAGCTTCACAGAATATAGAAGAAGCAGACAACAAAAAAGGAGAGATATTATGGAATACCGTACTATGGAAAAACTTGGGGTTTCTCCCTCACTTCTGGGCTTTGGCTGTATGCGTTTTCCCTTAAACCCAGACGGCACTATCAACCAACAGGAAGCTGAAAAAATGTTGGATACTGCCATAGCCTCCGGCGTCACCTACATAGACACTGCCTATCCCTACCACAATGGAGACAGCGAACCTTTTGTGGGTCAAGTGCTGAAAAAATATGACAGGAAGAGCTTCTTTCTGGCTACCAAACTTCCTATCTGGAATGTAAATACTCTGGATGACGCCAAAAGGCTATTTGAAGAACAGCTCCAGCGGCTTCAGGTAGACTATGTGGATTTCTACTTGCTCCATTGTCTGGATAAGGAAAAATGGCAGAAAACCCTGGATTTAGGTCTACTCTCTTATATGGAAGACATGAAGAAACAGGGAAAAATCCGTTTCTTCGGCTTTTCTTTCCATGATGATTTTGACACCTGCAAGACCATCCTGACCTACCGGCCCTGGGACTTCTGCCAGATTCAGTACAATTATGTGGACACAGATATTCAGGCCGGGGACCGTGGTTATGAGCTGGCGGAAGAACTTCAGATACCTATGGTCATCATGGAGCCTGTAAAAGGCGGTTCTCTTGCCACTTTGCCTTCTGAGGTTACCAATCCTTTTACAGAGTTCAATCCCAATGCCAGCATTCCTTCCTGGGCTCTTCGCTGGGTAGCCAGCAAGCCTAATGTAAAGGTGGTGCTAAGCGGCATGTCTGATATGGAACAGGTGGAAGATAACGTAAAAACCTTCAGTCCTTTTGTCCCTCTTTCTCTGAAAGAAAAAGAACTGGTAGCCGATGTAGCCGGGGCTATTAAAAGCAGGACCAAAAACGGCTGTACCGGCTGTGCCTATTGTATGCCATGTCCCTTTGGGGTGAATATTCCCCAGAACTTTAAGATTTGGAATGAGCTTTCCATGTATGGCAACAAAGCAAAAGCAAAACAAGCTTATTTTAAAGATTTATCGGAAAAAGAAAGAGCAGAACACTGCCAGAAATGCGGAAAATGTGAGGAAGTCTGTCCCCAGGCGCTGTCTATCCGCCAGAACCTGGAGGAGGCTTCCAAAGAACTGCTGCAGCTTGAAGACTAAGACCTATCTGTCATTAGTCAGTTTCAGCTTGTCCAGCACATAGAAAATCAAACTTAAAATCATACCTACAATGCAGGCCAGCACCATACCCGTCAGCTCAATCTGTCCCAGTTTCACGGAAATTCCGGAAAGCCCGGTGACAAAAATCACGGAAGTCAGGGCCAGATTTCTGGAACTGGAGTAATCCACTCTCCCATCCACCAGAATCCGGATGCCGGAGGTACCTATCATACCGTAGAGCAGGAAGGAAATCCCTCCGATAACCGGGCCGGGAATGGTGCTGATAAGCGCCGTCAGCTTTCCTGCAAAGGAACAGAGAATGGACAGCACCGCCGCTCCTGCAATAACATACACACTGTAAACCCCAGTCATGGCCATAACGCCAATATTTTCCCCGTAAGTGGTAGTGGGCACAGAGCCGATAAAGCCGGAAATCATAGTGGAAAAATTATCTGCAAAAAGGGAGCGGTGAAGACCCGGATTCTTCAGCAAATCCCGTCCTACAATCTTGCCGGTAACAATTTGATGTCCGATATGCTCTGAGGCAATTACTAAAAGCACCGGCAGGATGATGATAATAGCCTGCAAATTAAACTTTGGCGTAGAAAAGTTTGGAAGTGCCAGCCAGGCGGCCTGGGAAACTTCTGTAAAATCTACAATGCCGCAGATAATGGCAGCAGCATATCCTGCTATAATGGCAATGAGGATAGGGATTACACCCAGGAATCCACGGAAAAGCACAGAGCCAAAAACAGCCACGCCCAAAGTCACCAGAAATACTATTACATTTCCCGAAATCAGCTTCTCATCCAACATTCCTGCATTGCTGGCTGCAGTGCCGGAAAGCTCCAGTCCGATAAGCGCCACCACAGGACCCATGGCCGCCGGAGGCAGCACCACATCTATCCAGTCAGAGCCAAACTTATAGATAATCAAAGCCAGAATACAGCCGCAGAAGCCTACGGCCACAAATCCTCCCAAAGCATAGGAATATCCGAATTTGCTGATAACAATGCCCGCAGGCGCAATAAAGGCAAAGCTGGAGCCCAGATAAGCCGGGGCCTTTCCCTTGGTAATGAGAATAAAGAGAATAGTTCCCACTCCATTCATGAACAACACTACAGCCGGATTGATGCCAAACAAAAAAGGCACAAGCACCGAAGCGCCAAACATGGCAAACATGTGCTGGATACTCAGCGGTATAAGAAGTTTAGGGGGAACCTTTTCTTCTACTTGAATCAATTTACGTTTTTCCAATTTTTCTCCTCCATATCCACCCTCTTTGCTGTGAGGGTATTGCTATTTTTATGTACCCGCAGTTCGAAAACTGCATCTCTATTTAAGCACTATTCCCCAAATAAAACAAGTATTATCTTTACAGGAGGGCTTTTTGTTCTATAGGAAATTCAGAGGAATTTCCTAGGAACAAAAGTGTGCTTCGCACACCCTCGCAATTCCATTTTCTTCCAAGAAGCACA
>NHCFR01400__coassemble_708_pt1 | contig 23680 bp, 19 predicted proteins | sample NHCFR01400__metabat2_high_PE_048 | metagenome-assembled genome bin NHCFR01400
GCAATATCATTTATTTTCATATTGGTATTTAAAATCAAATCCTTGGCTATGCTGTTCTTGGTATTACTCAGGTACTGTGCAAAGGAACAGCCCGCTTCCTTCTGAAATATCTGCCCCAGGTAGGAAGCATTCATGTGATACTTATAAGAAAGAGTTTTCAGGTTCATATCCTCCCTGTAATTTTTCTGCACCTCCGCCATAATCTGCTTCACCACAGGAGTGTACTGGGAATCCTCTGTGTGAAGGTAGGTGATAATCTCCGAAATCTCCGAGATAAAAATCGTTTTCAGGCCAAAAATATCATCTGCCTGGTATATTTTCTCAATCATTTCTGACAAATCCTGGAGCCTTTTTTCCTGGGCCAGCTTATACTCTGCCTTAATATCCTGCAGCAGCATGGCGATTTTCAGGGCAAGCTGGTAGAGAACATCTACGCTTACCTCTGACTTCAGATTGTTGATAAACAAATCCTCCATATAATTCAAGGCACCTTCTCTGTCCTTTTTGAGAATCAGCTTTCTCAGCAGGGTCTGGTCAATCACCACATCCTTGGAGCTTCTGTCCTTAATATGTGCCTCATTGATACAGCTTCCGTAGCCCTCCAGCATCCGGTATTTCTGAAGCCTGACTCCCAGCTTGTAGCACTGGGGCAGCAGCCGGTAATCCTCCACACTAGAGCTGATGGTAACAAAACTCATAATGCCCCATAGGCTCTCCAGCCTGTCCTGGAATTCTCTGCAGTATTCCAATATCTGACTGTCCTGTGCCGTATCATCCCCAAATATCAGCAGAAATAGAGTGTCCGGAGACAGGTAGATAGCCTTCATCCTCCGGTTTTCCTTCTGAATCTCCATCAATACCTCATTCATGCCCTCCGCACCGTCCAGGGTATTGGCGTCTATTTTCATCAGCGCAGCATAAACCTTTTCCCCTGTACCCAGCTTGGGCAGCATAGCGCAGAACTCCTTTTCCTGCTCCCCATCCAGCTTTCCCTTTAAAAACCGGAGCCAGCTAATCTTATCCTCCATATTCCCGGCCATTCTCCTGTCGATTTCATCCAGACGTTCTCCTGCCCGGATAAGAGCCGTTCTAAGCTGCTCCTCATTGACAGGCTTTAAAATATATTCCTCCACATCCAGTTTCAGTGCCTTTCTGGCATACTCAAATTCATCATATCCGGACAAAATCAGGCACCTGGTCCTGGGACTTACCTTCCGTATTTCCTCCATCAGCTCTAATCCGCTCATAAAAGGCATTTCCACGTCGGTCACCACAATGTCCACCGGCTCCTTTTGGAACAATTCCAAAGCCTCCCTTCCGTTATGGGCCATGGCGGTTACTTCCATGGAAATGGCCTCCCAATCTATAATGTACCGTATTCCCTGGAGAATAAACTCCTCATCCTCCACTAACATTACCTTTTTCATATGCTTCCCCTTTTTCTACTTTTATGGTAATCCTTACCTGCAGCCCTTGGGGCTCTGCTGCCTGTATGAAAACGCCGTACTCCTCACCATAGACTGCTTTGATTCTTCTGTTTACATTAGATATGCCGATTGATTTATTTCCGGTCTCCTCCTGGCTGTTAGCCGCCAGTATTTTGTTCTTTTCCTCCATGTCCTCCCGGCTCATCCCCAGTCCGTTGTCCTCCACGGAGATAATAAGCCTTTCTCCCTGGCTCTGTGCCCGGATAAGCACCCGGTTATCCTTCCTGTCTCTGTCAATTCCGTGAATAAAATAATTTTCTATAATCGGCTGCAGTACAAACTTGATAATAGGCAGGGAAAGCAGCTCTACCGGGCACTCTACCCGAAACGTAAAGCTGTCCTGATACCGGTACTCAAACAATTCCATATATTGTTTGCAGTAATCCAGCTCTTGCCCCAGGGTAATGACATCCGCTTCTTTCAGCTGGCTTCTGAACAGCACTACCATGCTGTACAGCATGCGGCCTACCTCCCTGTCTCCGTTACAGATTGCCCTCATGCGTATGGCTTCCAGGGTATTATAGAGAAAGTGAGGATTTATCTGACTCTGAAGAGCCTGCATCTGGGCATTTTTCTTCTCAATCTCTGCCAGATAGCTTTTTTGGATATAAAGGTCCAGCTTTTCACACATTTCATTGAAATGACTTCCAATCATGTCCAGCTCATCCCGCTTATTTCCAGTCTCCAGCCTGGCCTGCAGATTCCCTGTGGTGACCTGGTTCATGGCTTCCAGGACAGCGTCCACTCTTCTGGTGAGCCTGCGCACATAAAAACCAATACACAGCACCCCTGCCAGCACCGCTGCGGCTCCGATTCCAAGGATAGCCCAAAAGGTGGACAGGGAAAGCCGGGAGGCCTTCTTGATATTTAAATATGTATAGACCTCATAGGGCCCTTCTGCTGTTTCCTGGGACAAAAATCTGTCATCCTCCAGCTTACTCTCCCAGTTCTCGTCCTCCTGCTGCTGAAAAACCAGTCCTCCCTTGCCGGCCCGTATGACCAGATTCGTCTGCCGGCTATCCCGGGCAAGTCTTTGAAAGCTCTGTTTTCCTTCAAAGGTGAATATCATACAGCCCTCATTTTCCATGGTATCAGGATTTCGAATCTGCTTGGTGTAAAGCAGCTTCCCCTCCTCTCCGTAGTCCGGGTTTTCCACCTGATACAGCCTGGATTTTCCATCTTTCCCCGGATAAAATTTTTTCTCCGGGTAGCACTGTGTCATCTGGCAATTTTTATAACCAATAAGCTCTACCTTTTCCAGATTGTCGTAAGCCTCAAAGGCCTCGTTCAAAAAATTATGGATGCCCTTATATACCTGACCTGCTGTAGCGGAATAGCGGTCCAGACTGTACTTTTGATACTCCTCCGGCTCCATGCTGAAATAGGCCAGTAAATCCTCCAGCTCTGAAGCTGACCGGTATAAATCCGAAAAAACATAGTCTGCGATTTTCTCTGTTTCCTCCACATATTCTGCGGCCTGACGGTTGACCTGCTCCATGGCCTGACGGTTGGCCTCCAGATTTCTCCGCTGCGAAGCCGACATAAAATAAAGCACCAGAACCAGTACAATGCACACCACAATGGCCGTATAAGTCCAGAATAGTTTAAAATACAGTTGTCTAGGTTTCTTTTTCTCCTCCATTGGCCCTCCCCCTCTCTTCTTTGGTATATTTTCGGGTATACACCAAGTCTTTCTGGAAATGCGGAAAAGAGAGCGCAAATCAATGGCTCTCTTCAATGGCACGCAGCACTCTCTGATTCATAAAAACTACCATAAATCCGTAAATGCTGGCTATAAACAGGATAAAAGTTCCTGCCTGTATTTCCAGGAGCATCAGCACCACAGCCAGCACGGCTGTGTTTCCCAAAGTCAGCACCGGCCTTGTGATGCACAGGGTAAAAGCTCCCCGGAACAAATCTTTTACCTTCATCTCATATCTGGAAGCCAGAAGGTAAAGGTTTGGAGTTACAATAACGGCTGCCCCAAATAAAAGGGCAAACAAAAGAGTCAGTGGAAGAATGGGAATCTGCAGAGAAAAAAACTCCACATTAGTCCAAAACACCCATATCAAAAGCAGATGTATGGCGGTGATTCCCATTTTCTTGCCCCAGGAATCCAGGTATCCGGTCTTGTAATCCCGAAAGGCAGTGGTATCCATTCTGTGCAGCACCCGGTTCATGGAAAAGAACAAAGCGCACAGAGCAGGACCTGCCCATAAAAGGCACAGCAGAAACAAAGGAAGATAGGTACGCACCTGACGGATTCCCACAAACAGGAAAAATAACAGTACCGGAAGATTGGAAAGCAGGAAGAAAAAATTTATCTTCAGGAAGTATAAAAACCGCTCGCAGGCTCCCAATATTTTTTCCATATTAAAAATCTCATTCAGCATGGCGTATTCCTCCTTGTATCTGCCAATATTCTACAATTCAAAAAGAATAGTTTTAATCTCATAAGGATGCAGGCTCAGCCTTGGATTCTCCGAAGTAAAGGCTCCGGCAGGCCGTTCCATCAAATCACCTTCTGCCCATGTCTTCCAGGAAAAGCCAGGGGTAAGTTCTACATTCTGTTTGGCTCCTGCAAAATCATGGAACCTGACTACCAGATATTTTCCGTCCTCTGATTTCTTCACTGCATCCACCTCTATCTGAGGATTATCCAGAGTAAAGAAGCTGTCAAAGCCAGTCTTATCTCTGCCCTTATATACCTCCATAGGGTTATTCAGGGCAAAGGCTTCCTCCACTACCCTGCCTTCCACAAAGTCTCCTTTGTGAGGAAGAAGGGAATAGGTAAAGGTATGTCTTCCCAGGTCCTGGAGATGGTCAGGCTGAAGCCCGGAACGCAGCAGGGAAAGACGCATCACATTATCCTTTATGTCGTATCCGTACTTACAGTCATTTAACAGGGCCACTCCGTAATTTCTCTCGGAGAGGTCTGCGAAACGGTGTCCTACAGATTCGAATCTGGCGTGGTCCCAGCTGGTATTCCAGTGATTTGGCCGCCGCACATTTCCATACTGTATGTCGTAGGTAGCATAGGTACTTCTCACATCTACCGTAAAAGCTGTTTTCAAAAGCTGCTGTCTTTCCTGGAAATCCACCTCTGTCTTAAAGTCAATTCTCTTGCTGCTGCTGTACAAGGTCATATCCTGGGAAATTGTTGTATTCATATAGTTCCATTCCATGTGGATAACCAGGCACAGAGGTCCGCACTGGGTTACCTCGAAGCTTGTCAAATCTGTCACTTCCCGCATTTTCTGCTGGTAGAAAATATCAATATCCCAGGCATCATTATCCAGAGGTTTGTCCTCAAACATCTGGAGTACATTTCCTCTTTCTCCCGGAGCCAATACCTCTCTCTCCTCTGCCTTATCGTAAAGCCTGGTTATCTGGCCGTAATCATTGAGAGCCACAGCATACCAGGGAGTTTCAATATTTCTTCCGTTTACCGAAAATGCACTGCTGCCCGGAGTCTGTTCCTTCTTTCTGAACAAAACAGTCTTATGGCCCATGGCCGGAACCTGGGGTACCTGCACATAATTTCCTGCAGCTGTTTTCTGGGAAAGCAGTATATTTCCCTCCCGGTCAGTATAAGAGCCTTCTTCCCTGCAGGGAATCAGAACCATCTCATCTAAATTCCATGCAGAACTATTGTATATGGTATAGCAATCCGGCTCTTCCTCCAAAGCCTGGGCTGCAAAGCTGCTTACAACCTCCTGTCCAATCTCTTCCACCTTTTCATAATCTCTGCGGCTGTCTTCATATACCTCATGGATAGAAGAACCTGGAATAATATCATGGAACTGATTGGTAAGAATCAGTTTCCAGCCCTGGGTCAGTTTCTCCTGGGCCGCCTTTCCCAAATCACCTGCAGCGGCTGCTCCCATGGCCGTAAGCCATTCAGCCCGGCGATAGAGCAGCTCCATTTTCCGGTTCATCCGCTTATTATAAGCCTGGCTGGTGTACGTGCCTCTGTGGTATTCCAGATACAGCTCTCCGTCCCAGGTATGTACATACTGGTCTGTATTCTTCACGGTTTCTTTCAGGTTTCTGAAATACTCTCCGGCCGTGGAGGTTTTCAGATAGGGAAGCCCCGGAATCTTATCAATTCTTCTTCTGGCCTCCAGCAAATCTCTGTTTACACCGCCGCCGCCGTCTCCGTATCCGTAGGAAATAAGCAGTTCCTTATTCATCTCCTTCTCACTGTAAGCCTCCCATACTCCCTTTACGGTCTTAGGGGTCAGCAGGCCGTTGTAAGTGTAGAACCAGGAACCCGGCTCGTTCCAGGGCTCCGGTGTGGTGATGAAATGTGTCAGCACTTCCGTACCGTCCATACCTTTCCAGCGGAAGGTATCATGGGGCATACGGTTAAACTGATTCCAGCTTATCTTTGTAGTCATAAACATGTCGATGCCTGACTTTTTCAGAATCTGGGGAAGAGCCCAGGAATAACCGAACACATCAGGAAGCCACAGGTATTCTACATCTTTTCCGAACTCTTCTTTTAAAAACCGGCTGCCCAGAAGAAGCTGCCGGGTCAAGGATTCCCCGCTTGTCAGATTACAATCTGCCTCTACCCACATGCCTCCGTCTGCTTCCCAGCGTCCTTCTTCTACTCTCTTTTTGATAGCCTCATAGATTTCCGGGAAATCTTCCTTCACATAAGCATAAAGCTGGGGCTGTGTCTGAAGAAAAATGTATTCCGGAAACATTTCCATCATCCGAAGAACCGTGGAGAAGGAACGGGATGCCTTCTCATGAGTATGCTTTAACCGCCACAGCCAGGCCATATCAATATGGGTATGGCCTACACAGCTTACTTTCACCAGAGAATGTTTCTCCATTCCGTTAATCTTTTCATTTAATAACTGGTCTGCCTGATGAAGGCTCTCATAGAAAGCCTGGCTGCCCGGATAGGACCAGTCAATACAGTGGCAGGCGCCGTCCAGCGCTGCCCGCAGCTCATATTTCACCGGATTGCCGTCTTCCAAATTTGCCAGGGTATCCAGTATCAGAGAACCCATGTAATAGAAATCATCTGCCTTCTCGTCCAGCCAGGCAAGCTGGGCCTGGCGGATTCTATGCTCCTGAATCCTGGGAACGCCGCCGCCCTCAAGGCCGGACCAGAGCCGGAAGGTAAGTTCTACGTCCTGTCCGTACAGTTCAGGGGAAAAGAATACTTCCTTGTGATTCACATCAACTCCCTGGTAAGGCTTTCCGTTCACATAACACATGGCCTCAAAACCGGAATTGTTTCCCGCACCTGTATTTCCGAAATCAAAAATTCCCAGAGCTCTTCTGCCTTCCCACTCTTTGGGAATATGTATTTTCTTGTACATCCACAGATACTTGTCACGGCCTTCCCAGCGGTCTCCCAGACTCATGGTTTCCCATCCTTCATGGTCTGTGGGCACCTGGGGATTCACTACGCCCTGCTCATCCTGGCAGACCAGGAATTCCTCTAAATCCAGGACGTCTCTGTATCTGTACTTCTGCGCTTCTGTAACTCTCCGCTCTAATTTTCTATCTGTTAAAAACAACTGCATCTCTACAAACCTCCTGCAATAGCCCCTTGGCCTTTTACAGCTTTTATTCTACTTTATCTTGCTCTCCACTACAATTTTCCTTTTTCTATGTTTAGTGTACAAATTCTATGAATCCCAAAAACCGCCTCATGAAGCAAGAAATTTCCTGTTCCATGAAGCGGTTTTCCTTTCTGTCTAAGGCCCTTCCGGGCCCGGCTTCACTGCTTTCCCGAACGCATGTGCCTCAAAAAGATACACAGGGTAATTCCAAAGGCCAGTATGTATCCGATTGCCCCGATTGCCGGAATCCCCCAAAGTTTAGGCTTCATATCCGTGGTACACAAAATACTGGAGCCGATAAGAAGTCCTGTGACTAAAAGTCCCATTACCAGCTTTTTTATCAGCGCCATCAGCAGTCCGGATAAATCCTCCCCAGCGTGAAGGTCCAGATTTATCCTGGTCTGTCCCTTTAAATACCCATGGAGAATATCTGCCGTCAGCCCCGGAATATCCACTGCCTTATAAAGAGACTGGGCCAGGGCTTTTGCCTCTTTCTTTATCTCTTTTTCCCAGTTAAGCCCGCCTAAAATCCGTCCTGCGCCTCTGGCTGAGGCAATCTTTACCATATTGATTTCCGGACTGATTTCCACCAGGACGCCTTCCATATGGGTCAGTCCCCTGGCCAGCATAGTAAGACCGTGAGGCATGGAAATTTTATTTTCCTTCATAACCTCCATCAGGCTTTCCATCACCTCTGCCAGCCGGATATTCCCCATATCAACGGTTCCATACTTGGACAGCAGGGTTCCAATATCCTGATATAATCGGCTCTGGTCCGGCTTTCCCCGGAATTCTCCCAGGGCCATGACGGATTCCAGTATGGCCCCGATGTCATTGACAGCCACACCCTTAACAGCCTTGGCTATCAGCTCCTTGTCCCGCTCTGACAGCCTTCCCATCATTCCCATGTCTATCCAGACAATCTTCCCTTCCCGGACCTTTACATTTCCCGGGTGGGGGTCAGCATGGAAAAATCCGTCTTCCATTACCTGCTTCATATAATTGTCTGCCAGCTTGGAGCCGATTTCCTTTAAATCATATCCTTCTTCTGTCAGGCCCTCCTTGTCATCTACGGAAAGTCCCTGGATGTATTCCATCACCAGTACCTTAGAGGTGGTGTACTGCTTATACAGAGCAGGCACAGAGATAAAGGCCACGTCTTTGTTTCTGGCGGCGAATTCCTCCATGTTGGCGGCTTCTATGAGAAAATCCATCTCTTCCCTGGCCACGTCCCACATCTCATCCAGCACCATATCCAGGTCCACCAAATCCTTCATGTTAATTGGCGGAAGGAGCTTTACCGCCCGGTGAAGAAGGGCAATATCCCTGGACATCAGCTCATACACGCCTTTCCTCTGTACCTTCACTACCACCTGCTCACCGGTTTTCAGCACAGCCCGGTGGACCTGGGCAATGGAAGCAGAACCCAAAGGCGTCTCTTCTATCCTGGCAAAAATCTCCTCCGCCGGAGCCCCGTAGGCCTCCTCTATTACCTGACGAACCTCCTGAAAGTCCATAGGCGCTGCTTCTGAATGAAGCTTCATAAGCTCATCGCAGTATTTCTTGGGAAGAATATCTGAGTGCATGGACATAACCTGGCCCAGCTTAATATAGGCCGGCCCCAAATCCTCCAGTATCAGACGCAGTTTTTCCGGGGTTACCCCTCTGGTAATCCCCCTGGAGCGAAGAACTGCGGTTATCTCCCTGAGCCTGGCTCCATATTCCTTATGCTTCTCCCTGCTCATTTTTCCGTCCCCCTGCTATACTATCCTACGTCTGGCTCTCTGCTATCTTCCAGGCTATTATTCTTCTTCACAGCCCTTCTGGCTGTCCGGTTCCCCCGCATCCTGGCAGCACTTTCTTTCCTCCTGCCGGGAAGCAGCTTCACCATCTGCCTGGCAGCCCTGGTCTGCACATTCCTGGCTTTCTGTCTGGCAAGCCTCTTCTGCGGATGTCTCACAATCCGGCTGGAAATCCTTCTCTTCACCATCCTGCCCGGCTGCCGCTTTTACCTGTTCCATTTCTTCCAGCTTCTGTTTCAGAGCCGCCACCTGCTCAGGAGTCATTTTATCCAGCAGCTTTTCCAGCTCCTCCGGGGTAGATGGCTTCACAGAAACCTTCACATTTTCTCTCACTTTTTCTTTGATATTATGCTTCAGCTCCTCATTGAGAACCTTCCCCTGCTCCACAGTCAGCTCTCCCTTTTTTACCAGCTCCTCTAAAATTTCTCCTGATTTTTCCGCAGTAGCTGCCACTGCTCCTATACCTGCCAGCAAAATTTTTTTTACATTATCTCCTAAACTATCCATAATCCAATCTCCTTTCCAATCAAAGCACCATAGCTGCAAGCTTTGGCAAAAAAATCAGACATCCCACAATAGCCGCAAAGATTGCTGCCGTCAGGACGGCTCCCGCAGCGGCGTCCTTGGCCTTCTTGGCCAGAGGATGGACCTCCTGGCAGGCCAAATCCACAACTGCCTCCAAAGCCGTATTTACCAGCTCCAGAGACATAACCAGGGCACAAAGGCCCAGGCAGATACACCATTGTATCAGGCTGATTCTAAGGAAAAAACCAAAAAGAATCACCAGCGCCCCGGCGGCGCAGTGAATCTTCATATTTCTCTCCCGTCTCACCGTCTCCAGGATTCCTGAAAAAGCATAGCCAAAGCTTTTATAAAGAGGATTCTTCTTTCCTGCCATATACATCACCTTTGCTTTTTTTCTATTATACTATACTTTTTCCAAAATCTCAGCAAATTTTCATACAATAATTATTTTTCCAATGTGTATCCCAAATAATCCAGAAACAGTTCCGCATACATGGCATTGGCCCAGGAAAACCATTCTCTGGTATATTTGGTGTCGTCATCCTTACAGAATCCCTCATGCATCATCCCTTTTCCTCCGGTAGTGGCTGCCATATTCTTCAGGATTCTCAGCTTTTCCTCCCTGCTCCCGGCAGTCAGACCCTCCATGGCCATAGCAATATGCCAGATATAACCAGCCGGAGTGTGGGGACTGCCTATGCCTGAAGCCTTTTTCCCCTGAAAATAATAGGGATTTCCGCAGCTTAAAAGGAATCTTCTGGTATTTTGGGCAGTCTGTCTATGGCCCTCGTAACCAATGTAATCCATAGCCAGCAGGCTGGGTACATTTGCATCATCCATCAGATTGTACATGCCCCACCCATCTGTCTCATAAGCATAAATCCAGCCGAAATCCTCTGTCAGAACACGGCCTTCTTTTTCAATGGCCTGTTTTACCTGCCGTCCCAGCTCTCCTGCTGTCTTTTCCATTCTCTTATCCTGAAAAATCTCCCGCTCAATCTCTTCCAGATACCCCAGAACCACTGCAGCGAACATGTTAGAGGGAATCAGATAACCATAAGTGCAGGCGTCGTCACTGGGCCGGAAACCGGACCAGATAAGGCCTGTATCCGGCTTAGTCAGGGCTCCCTTCCCCTCTCTGGAAAGGGTATCCCGAAAATAGCTGTTTTCCCGCACAAACCGGTAAGGTGATTTTTCCTCATGATTCTGTTCCGTGGTAAAGACCTCCAGGATTTTCTCCGCTCCTTCCTGGAATTTTCTCTGAAACTGGGAAGTACAGCCTGTGTTTTTCCAAAGAAGATAGGCCAGCCATATAGGGTAGCACAGAGAATCCACTTCAAATTTCCGCTCCCACACCCAGGGATTTTGGTCCGGGTCGTCCTTCTCCCAGCAGGCCCCGCTGGGACTGTCATTAAATGCATTGGCATAAGGGTCAATACAAATATAATAAAACTGCCGTCTCACCAAGCCTGCAATGGTCTCCTGTATTCTTTCATCTTCTTTAGCCAGAAAAAGATAGGGATGGAGCTGGGCTGCCGAATCTCTAAGCCACATAGCCGGAATATCCCCGGTAATCACATGGGTGGTATTATCCTCCATCTGTTTAACCGTGGTATCCAGGGTATTGGTATAGCAGGACTGGAATATATCCATCAGCTCCTGTTCTTCTCCTGCTTTTTCCCTTAATTCTCTGAAAAATTTTTCCATGGTATGTTTAAAATAAGGTTTTCTGTTTTCCTGTATGTCTGTATGCATGGTTTTTCTCCTTTTGACTTAGCTTAAAGGCCATTTGCCTCCGCTATTATTTTACCCCATGCCTAAAGCCGGAAAAAGTGGAAGAACTATGTAAACAGGGAACATATGGAAGTTTTTTCTTCCTGCAGGCCGAAAAGTTCCTTAATCTTTTTCCCAGACAAAGAAGAGGGCTGCTGCTGCCCCGCAGACGCCTCCTGCTACCTTTGTCACAAGAAGGGGAACTACCATCTCCTGATTCACGCCGAACACAAACCCCATATGTGCCGCCAGCATAGAGGCTGAGCAGACCATAAAAGCTCCGTTTACCACTCTGCCTTTGGGATTCATGTTTTTCATCAACACAATAGCAGGCACCACGCTGACAATACTGATGAGCAGTCCTGCAATACTGCTGGAATTCATGCCTGTCCGGATTCCCAGCCAATTCATAGGCCTTCTCAAAAGCCGCTGCAAAAGCTCTGCCACAGGCAGACTTCCCAGCATCACCACTCCGATAGATGCCACGATACCCATGGCCTCCTCTATAGGTGCCAGCATAGGAAGCAGCTTCCAGCCTGTCATATAGGCCACTGCCCCTGCTATAAGTCCGATGGTAGTAAGTGCCTTGATTCCCTCCGCAAAGAGAGAAAAACCGCTTATGGTTTTTCCCGGAAATTTCTGCAGCCCTGCCATAAGGGCCAGGGACAACAGAAACACCGGAATACTCTGAACCAGGGTCTTCAAAACTGGCAGGCCGCACAGGGCTCCTCCTATCAGAAGAGCTACCGGCAGCACTCCCAGTCCCAGAAGAATTCCCTTTGCAAAGGAAGGTCTTTCCTCCTCTCCTAAAATCCCCATTCCCATGGGAACAGTAAAGGTTAAGGTACAGCCGAAAGTAGCGGCTACCACAATTCCTCCGTAGTCTCCCATCCTGGTGTCCACTGCCAGCTCCCGGGCCAGTTGATAGCCGCCCATGTCAATAGCCAGCCAGCCGCCCAGCATAGCCGGGTCAAGGCCCAGGGCATTGCAGAAAGGCACTGCTCCCAACTTTAACAGCCAGGAAACCAGGGGGACCAGACAGATAATTCCGGCCATAGAAAGAGCAGTGGACCCAAGCAGCAGAAAAGCCTCTTCAAATTTCTCTCCTAAGCCCAGCCGGTTCCCTAAAAGCCGGTCGGCTCCTCCAATCAAGGCTCCGGCAGCCATTATCCACATAATCACGGTTTCCATCTTATCTTCGCCCCATCACAGCTTCAATATCTTCTACAGTTCTTGGAATATGCCTGGAAAGATTTTCGCATCCTGTCTCTGTCACCAGACAGTTATCCTCCAGTCTGAAGCCTATACCCCACTCCTCATGATAAATTCCTACATCAACACAGAAAACCATATTGGGGCCTATGATTTCAGGAGTCAATATTGCGTCATGGACATCAAAGCCAATGTGGTGAGCCCCGCCGTGCCACATATAGGTACCAATGTCTTGGAAAGAATGTACCACACCTGCATCTTTCAGACGTTCATAATTATATCTGCGGATGGTTGCGTCCACATCTTTCATTTTCATTCCCGGCTTGATGATGGAAAACATATAGTTTGAAGTAGCCAGGGCACATTCATACAGCAGCCTCTGTTTCTCTGTGAATTTGCCGTTGCAGGGAAAGCCTCTGGACACATCTGTAATCAGGTTATCATACTGGGCTCCCACGTCGTTCAGCACCATATCCCCGTCAAGAGCCTGGCCCTGATAGCTGTAGTAATGGATACAGAAATTATTCCTGCCTGCGGAAATAATGGAAGGAAATCCCGGACCCTCCGGACCGTGCTGAGTCAGGGCATAATCAAACTCTGCTTTATACTGATACTCATACATTCCCGGCTTTGAACTTTTCATCATAGCCAGAATTCCTTCTTCTGTGATTTTCTCTGCCTTACGCAAAGCCTCTATCTCACAGGGCTGCTTGATAGTCCGCTGTCTGCGGATTTGAATATTTCCGTTTCCGATTTCCAGATAAGGAAACTGTTCTCTTATGTGTTTAGACAGACTGTGTCCGGGTCTGTCCCTGTCAGATACCTCTTCTTTATATAAATCCAAATATACCTTCCCGTAATTCCCTGCAGATGCAAAGCCTGCAAAATCCTGGTAAAAGGTATCTATGTACCGGATTTCCTCTATCCCGGAAATCTCCTGAGCCTGGTCCGGCTTAATCCTGGTTCCGGTCCAGCGCTCTGTCATAGGGTCCGGAGGCAGAAGATATAAAATCTCTCTTGCCCCTCCGTCTTGGTCCTTCAGGGCCAGCAAAGCCGCTTCCTTGCAGGAAATTCCCGTAAGATAAACGAAATTCCGGTCGCTGAAAAAGGGATAGAATTCATCATTGGTCTTACGGACCTCCTCCCCGGAGAAAAAGACAGCCATGGAGCCAGGCTCCATGGACTGATAAAATCTGTTTCTGTTTCCTTGATAAAAATCTCTGTGCATGGTAGTTCTCTCCTTCTCATGGTAATTTTATTGAGTAATTTTATTTTTAACCTTTCATCCCAGAAACCTCTGCTTCCATTTTTCCAAACATGGGGCCCTTCAATTGCCTTATCTGTTCCATAGGAATGATGGTTTCATCCTTAAAAACAAGAGTATGTTCATAGGTATCTATTTTCTTTACAATACCGGAATAGGTGACATAGGCACCTCCGGCTTTTCGGTCATCCGGCACAAAATAGGTAACCGTTATGGTTTGTTCCCCTCCTATATTTGTTCCCATATTTTCTTTTATCCAGGTAAGCTGCTCATTGAGCAAAGCCTTTACATCCTCGCTAAGCTCCTGCTTCTCCTCCGTCAGGCGGGCCTTTTCCTTGATAGCCGCTTCATGTCCGGTAAGCGCCGCAAAAGGCGAAAACTGTGCGGCACGTTCATGCAGCGGCATAGGCGGATGGTTCCGTGAAGCAGGGCGGGACAGATTTATAATGTCATCATAGCAATGACTGTCTTTATAATCTTTATCGTCTTTCATTCAGCTCCCTTTCCATTGCACAGGCAATTAAACATTCCTTCACTTGCTAAGCCTTATGGCCGCCGATTTGCCGGTTCCGCTCTTTGGCCGTGGCTCCTTCCTGAAGGCTCATCCCCTTGAGAATAGCGTTCTTGCCGAACTTCTTTTTTATATCAAGCACTGCCTTCTGCATACGCTTCTCCCTCTCCAAAGCCGCTTCTTCCTGTGCTTCTTCCCTCTTTACGGCTTCATAATCCGTAAACAAGTCCATCTGCTGAAATTCCTCTGTATGTCTGGCCAGGCTTTCCTCCACCAGCCGGTTTGCTGTAACAGTTATCCTTCTCACCAGCAGATTTTTGTCTACAATCCTGTCATACAAGGCCAAAACGGCAGGGGTAATAAGCCTTGCCGAGGAGGTCTGTCTTTTCAGATTGGTTGTTCCACAGGCATGTTTCGGAACGCTGCGCCCATAACGGTCTGTTGTAATCTCTCCTCTATACTGTTTTCTTCTGTCAGGGTCTCTGAGATTTTCCAAATCATAGCCAACAGTCAGAACGATTTGGTCTGTTACCATTTCCTTCTCTACTAAATCCAGGACCATAAGGTCCGTCATTTCTTTCACCACTAATTTAGCTTTTTCAAAATCATAGGCACTTTGCAGTACCTGTCCGGAACAAATGCTGTTGGTTTTTGGCTTGTAGGCTTTTACCAGCTTCATTGTGCAGGGTTCGTATCCCCAGGCATGGTCAATAAGCAGCTCTGCATTTATCCCAAAGAGCTGATACAGCAGCTCCTCATTATGAAAATCATTGGGACCGCCTATAGAGCATCTGGCAATGTCACCCATTGTGTAAAGTCCATTTTCCTCCAGCTTCTTTACATAGCCTCTTCCCACTCTCCAAAAATCTGTGAGGGGCCTGTGGCTCCACAGCAGCCTGCGGTAAGACATTTCATCCAGCTCTGCAATCCTTACCCCGTCTTTATCCGGTTCAATATGTTTTGCCACTATGTCCATGGCAATTTTGCAGAGATACAGATTTGTTCCAATCCCTGCTGTGGCTGTTATTCCAATGGTCCTTAACACATCCCGGATTATGGTCATTGCCAGTTCCCGGGCCGTCATGCCATAGGTGGCCAGATAATCCGTCACATCCATAAATACCTCGTCTATGGAATAAATATGCATATCCTCCGGGGCAATATATTTCAGATAGATGTTGTAAATCCTTGTGCTGTATTCCATATAGCAGGCCATACGGGGAGGCGCCACAATATAGTCAATGGCCAGGGCCGGATTGGCTTTTACTTCCTCATTGTCGTCGGAAAAGCCGGAGAACTCCCGGTCCGGGCCATTCTGCAGACGTATGCGGTTAGCCTCCCTGATTTTTTCTACAACCTGAAAAAGCCGTGGCCTTCCTGAGATTCCATAGCTTTTTAAAGAAGGGGAAACGGCAAGACAGATGGTTTTCTCTGTACGGCTCTTATCCGCCACCACAAGATTCGTGGTCAAAGGGTCCCTCTTCCGTTCTATACACTCCACAGAAGCATAAAAAGATTTCAAATCAATTGCAATGTAGGTTCTGCTCTTCCCCATGAATCTGCACCTCCCTTGCCTGCGCCTGGCGCCCATTCTGCAGTCTGCGTCCCTCTCCTGGCAGGCGGCTTCTATCCTGGCTCGCTAAGGCTCATTATATCTTGAAATCAGGAAAGTTTCAAGGCGGAAGAATGAGGCGTAGCGGCGGCTACGTCGATTGACGACAACACAGCAGATGGAAATTCAGGCAAGTCATTTGTTGAAATGTGAACGTGTCAGTACACTAGCTCTCTCACCCACTGCCGGATTTCCTCCTGTGAATCCGGCGCATCCTCTTCATAGCAATCAAATATATTATCTGAAATTTCGCTGTCCGGAAGGGCTTCTGTAATTATCTCCACACTGCTTGCAAGTCCTCCGGTTCCGTGGGAACAGAACAGATACACCTGCTTCCCTGCCAAGTCATGATTTTCTAAAAAAGAAAGTAAAGCCATAGGAACGCCGTACCACCAGTTAGGGTAACCTAAAAACACCACGTCATAGTCTTCCATATTTTCCACACTCTCTGCAAGTTCCGGTCTGGCATCTTGGCCTCGTTCCTGGTTGGCCCGCTCTAAGCACTGGTCCCAATCGCTGGGATATGGCTCTGTCACCTGAATAGGAAACAGAGTTCCCCCGGTTTCCTCCTGCACCCAGCCTGCCAACTGCTGCACATTTCCCGGAGCTGTTACACTGGGAGAAGCCACAGCGTCCACATCCTCATCCAATACCGCATTATCCGCCCAGGAAAAATAGGCAATCAAAATATTTTCCCCGGAGCTCACCCTCTCTTTCTCTGTGTTTTCAAGAGTATCATCAGAAAGGGCTTCCTCCCTGTCCTTTCTTTTGTTATTTTCTTCGTTTTCTTCTCTGCTTCCGCAAGCGGTCAGAGATATAATAAATACTAAACATAATAATATCGCTGTAAATTTCTTCATATACAAACCTTTCCTCTGCTATAAAATCCAATTTACCACCAATCCCGTTATCATAGAAAATATCATGATATAAGCCAGGTAAAGAAAAAAGCCTTTGGCTCCAAGAATAATCTTCAGTGCCCCTAAATTTGTAATTTTTGTTGCAGGACCGGTAATCATAAAAGCCGCTGCACTGCCCATGGACATTTCCTCCCACAGCCAGCCCTGCAAAAGGGGTATGGTACCCCCTCCGCAGGCATAAAGAGGAACCCCTATTGTGGCTGCCATCAAGACTCCCCAGGCTTCATTGCCTCCCAGTAAGTCAGTCATGGTATCCGCCGGCACATAACGCTGAAACACAGCAGACAACACAATGCCGGCCAGAAAATACAAGCCGGTTGCCTTAACATTTCTTCCCAGATTTTTCAAAAAACGAAGGACCAGATTGGAATCTCTGTCCTTACTTTCCGGCAATGCAAAGTCCTGGAAATTGAAAAAAGATTTATCTCCATAGAAAAAACGCACCAGCAATCCTGCCATGACGCCACATACAAGACAAGCCAGAACCCGCACGCTCAAGGCAGCGGTTCCTAAGGCGGCGCTATAGAGAGCCAACTGAGGATTTAATAAAATAGAGGACATCATAAAGGCAGCCAGCCAGTCTTCCCTCATCCCACCTCTGGAAAAAGAAGCGGATACCGGTATGGTACCATACATACACAAAGGAGAGGCCAGTCCAAGAAAACTTGCCGCCATAATTCCCAAAATACCCAGCTTATTTTTCCCCAATATGCCAAAAGTATTGTGGATTCTTTCCTTGAAAAAAACCGAGACAACAGAGCCAAGTATCATACCAAGGACCCAAAAAGGAAAAAGCTGCTCTAACTGAACGCTGAAATAATACCAAAGATAAACAGCCTCCCGATTTATGATTTCAAAAATCATAGCCTCCGCCCTTTCCTTTCTTACCTGTCAATAGAAACCAATTGGTAAGTCCTGCTGCCCAGACCAATTTTTTCGGCCTGTTCCAAAGTATGTAATCCGTTACGGCTTTCTATTCGTTTCACAAGGGAATCCCCATCCGGTGCGTCATAGACCAAGTCAACGCAGGCCTGGTCCAGGGCCACAGGGTCAAAAGAGGCCAGAATCCCTATATCGTGCATATCCGGCTGAGCAGGATTCCCGTCGCAGTCACAATCCACGCTTAACCGGTTCATAACGTTGATATAAAGAATATTCCCCTCTAAAGCATCTGCTACTGATTTTCCCGCTTCTGCCATAGATTCCAGAAATGCATCCTGCTCCCCACCCCATATGCTTCCTCCGGTTCCGCCGGAATGGATATGTGCCTTTCCCTCTGAGGAAGCCAGGCCAATAGAAATATTTTTTATAGCCCCTCCGTAACCGGCCATAGCATGGCCCTTAAAATGAGAAAGCACCACATAATAATCGTAATTTTCAAAATGAGAGCCAACATAATTTTCCGTCAGATTGTCTCCTCCCTCTACCGGTAATGTAATGGAACCATCTTCATCCATAATGTCCACTTCCGCAATCGCTGTATAGCCGTGGTCCTCTGCCACCTGGTAATGCATGGCCGTATTAGAACGGGAGCCGCCGTAAGCTGTATTGCACTCCACAATTGCGGCGTCTAAAGACTGTACCAGATTTCCAATCAAATCCGTGCGCAGATAATTACTCCCCGGCTCTCCCGTAGACAGCTTCACCGCTACTTTTCCGGCGGGAGCAGCCTCCAAGGCCTCGTAAACAGCCATTAACCCATCGGCGCTAATCTCTGAAGTCATATACACCACCGGCCCTTCTTCCCCGGTCAAATCTTGAGAAGCCTGTTCTTCTCCCTCCTGTTGTCCGCCGCCCTGCTCCTCCTGTCCGGATACAGGGGAAGCCTCCTGGTCCTCCCCTATATCAGCTTCTTTTGTATGAACATCTCCTGTCTCTTTCTCCCTTACCGCCTTTTCTCCACGGCAGGCACTGAGAGAAGACAAGAGAAAAAATATTGTCAGGAAACAAAATACTATTTTCATAAGCACTCCTTTCTCACATCCGCTGTTTAATCCCTCCTAGTGTACTGGCACGTTCATTTTCAGCATAATGACGTAGAATGAATTTTCATTCTGCAAGGCGGAGGAATGAGGCGTAGCGGTGGCTACGTCGATTGACGACAACGCAGCAGATGGAAATTCAGGCAAGTCATTTGCTAAAATGTGAACGTGTCAGTACACTGGCCTTCTCAAGCCCTTGGACAGATAATGAGCCAGAAATATCCAAAGCCCCATAAGGCAAATATAGTCCAGATAAAACGACCAAACCGGCTCCTGATAGTCTAAAAACACAAACTCCGTCCTTAACAGCAGATAGGTTACCCAATCTCTTTTTATAAACACAACTGCTCCGTAAAGAGCCGTTACCAGCCCCAGTATAAACAGAAAAATCCCACAGACCTTCGAAGACTTTAAAAAGCCTGCTCTTTTCTTCCCCACAGCCAGGAACATGTTCCAATGTAATCCCAAGTGAATGCTCATCAGAATAAATCCCCAGTAAGCACCTAAAATGTGCAGCCTTCTAGCCAAAGCCATGCCTCCCTCAACAGGAAGAAATGCGAAAACGTGGCGGGACATAACAATCCCGCTGTACATCTGGGCAATCATAGCCAAAAACAGCAGCATATTTATCCCGGTCTGGGCTATCCGCATAGGAGACATTCTGGCTTTGAACAAACCTTTATACCACCCCCTGTTTAAAACATGATGTCCTATAAACAACAGCAGCATCCCGGCACCTGCCCATTCATGAGCCGTTTCTCCCCATAGCTGATAACCTGTCAAAAACAGCAAAAGCAGAGTCATCAGAACATCTACACCCATCCTTATAAATGTATGGGGTTTTTTCTTTTTTTCTCTATAAAATGGCATCTCATCCTCCTTGTGCAATTTTTTCAACAAAACAAACAGGGAGAAGGGAGCAAATCCTCCACTTCTCCCCAGCAGTTTTATGCCATAGGATTTTCCCAGGAACCTCTTGTATCTACATTAGCCTCTTTTGCCAATACTTCTAATTCTGCCATCTCCTCTGCTGTCAAAACAATCTGAGCAGCCTTCAGGGCGTCTTCCACATGGGAAGGCTTTGTGACACCAATAATGGGGCGTGTCCCTTTGGTAATAGCCCAGGCAACGGCTACCTGAGGCACACCTGCGCCATACTTAGCCCCAATAAGCCTCATGGCTTCTACCAATTTCTCCAGCTGCGGCAGAATGGGATTATAAGTGTCTCCTCTCTGGCTTCCCTCCGGCAGTGGATGCATTCTGTCATACTTGCCGCTTAAAGCTCCCTGCTCCAGCACCATGTAGGCATAGAAATCTATCCCTTTTTCCTTACAGTAATCCAGAATACCGCCCTCCTCAGAAGAACGGTAAAGAAGGCTATAATGGTTTTGTACCGCCGATATATGGATACCTTCCTTGCTCAAAATTTCCTCTGCACGCTTAATCTGGGCCAGGTTATGATTAGAAACCCCCACCTGTCCGACCTTACCGCTTTTTACCAAGGAAATAAGGCCTGGTGTCCACTTTTCAACATCTGCAGGATTATGTATCCAATAAATATCAATAAAATCTGTTCCCAAACGCTTCATACTGGCCAGACACATATCCTCCACCGGGTCAGCTCCTTGTCCTGCAATCTGTGGAGTAAATTTTGTGGACAGAATAATATTTTCCTGTGGGCAGGTTCTGGCAAAGGCTCCCAGAATGTCTTCCGATGCTCCCATACCATACACAGTCGCTGTATCCCAAAGATTCAATCCGCCTTCCATAGCAGCGTCAAAAACTGCTTTCAGCTCGTTTTCTCCTAAATGGCTTCCAAATACCTGGTCGCCTCCTACGGCTCCTACACCCCAAGACCATGTTCCAAGTGCAATTTTCGGTAATTTTTTGTTATTCATATTTCTGCTCCTTTCCTTTTATCCATTCTGCTTATTCCTATAAAATTTAAATCAATCTCCAATATCAGATAGCCACTCTGCAACATCTTTTTCCGGATTGGAGGCCGCCGAGCTTCCAAGAGAAAGCCCCTGGGTTATCTCCGCTTCCGGCTCCATTTCTCCTATAGTATCCAGAGTTCCGGAAAAACCACTGCCCCCGGAAGTTACAAAGGGCGCAATGGTTTTTCCGGAGAAATCATATTCCTCCAAAAAAGTATATAGAATCATTGGCATATCTCCCCACCAATTAGGGAATCCCAAATACACTCTATCGTACTGTTGAAAATTCTCTATCTCTCCCTCTATATCTGGTCTGGCTTCTTCAGTCTGCTCCTCCTGGGCCACATCCAGCAACGTGTCATAATCATCGGTATAAGGTTCTGCCGGAATAATCTCAAAAATATCCGCTCCTGTCTGCGCCTGTATCTCATTAGCCACAGACCTGGTATTTCCGGACCATGAAAAATACACCACTAACTCTTGGAATTCGTTTTCCCCATTTGCAGTACCAACCTCTGGGGAATCCTCACTGTCTTGTTCTTCCAAAGAATCCTGCTGTGCAGAAGACTCCTTTGAACCGGAGGCAGACTGCTCTGTCTCAGAACCTGCTTCCTCTCCATGAGCATTGGTGCCCTCAGTTTCCGAAGCAGTCTCCTCTTTCAGGGACTGTCCGGTAGTCTCCTCTGGGGAATTCTCTCTGCCACAGGCTGCGGTACCAATGGCTACGGTAAACAGTACAGTAAATACCAAAAATTTTTTTATCATATAAACTCCTCCTCTATTTCATTTCTTGAAATTTCAGAACGTGCCTTTTGAATCTTATACCGAAGGTAATCCAGACGGTCTAATTGTCTCTGCTTAAAATGTATTTCATCCAAGGTACTTTCACGGTGTCTGCTCAATATCTCCAGCCTCTCTTGTTCTGTGTGCCGGCCTTCTAACAGAAGCCGCATATAATTTTCTATCTCCTCCTTTGCAAAGCCTGCGTCATGCAAAGTTAGAATCATGCTCAAACGCTGAATATCTTCCTCATCATACTGCCAGGCTCCCATGACCTTTTTTACAGCTCCGCACAGTCCCCAGCTTTCATATTCCTTTAAAACCTCAACGGGAATATGATAACGACTGCTCGCTTCCTCCATAGTCATACCATCACCTCAAATCTTGATTTCTAACAGAGAACAAAGCCTATCCTATAAATAAGTGGACAGCACACCCCAATTCCCCATATACAACAAATACAGAATTAAAAAAGAATCCTGCTTTGCAGGATTTTCTGCCTGGATTGGGTCGCTTTAGCGACATAACTCCTTTCCGCCGCAGTGTACTCCTGCCCGGAGGGCTTATTTTTCTATAGTAAATTCAAAGAAATTTCCTATAGAAAATAAAGGTGCCCCTCTCGGAACACCTTCATTGTAACCTTATTCATCTTATATGTCTAATACCTATGATTCATGTAAAGAAATGCTTTTTAAGTATTGTGAAGCAAACTCAATAAAAGCCGTTGTGGCCGGTGAAAAAATAGAATCTTTTTTCCAGACCAGCGCAGTACGAGATTCTATTGCAGGATACAAAGGTACAAAACGAAGATTATCATAATGGCAATTTAGCTGAATACACAGAACAGCCCCTATGCCCTCATTCACCAGCATAGCTTCGTTGTACAATAAATTTCCTACTGCCGCAACCTCCAATTTATTATACAAATTTCCAAACCAGCCTCCCAGCTCTCCCTTAAAATCCCTTGATGCCATGACCAAAGGAATCCCTATCAAGTCCCTGGCCTGAATTTGTTCTTTTTTGGCCAGCTCTGAATCTTGTCTCACCATAACGCCCCATTTTTCTTTCACAGGCATAGGAAGAAAATCATACTTCCCTATATCCACAGGCTCACCCATGACGCCTAAATCTAAAAGTCCCCTTCCTATGTAGTCCTGGATGTTTTCCGCATTTCCACTGTAAATTCTATACTGCACCAAGGGATGCTTTTTCCGAAAAGCCACCATCATCTCAGCCAGCACCTTGGTACTAAGGAATTCCCCGCTGCCAATCATAATCTCGCCAGACAGACCGGTTTCCTTCTGAATAAACTCCCGCTTTGTCTTATCTGCAAGCGCCAACAGCTCCTGGGCTCTGCGCTTCAAAAGCAATCCTTCCTCTGTCAAAATAATTTTATGATTACTGCGGACAAACAGCTTCACACCCAGCTCTTCCTCCAGCTGCATCATCTGGCGGGAAAGAGTCGGCTGTGTAAGATGCAGCATTTGCGCTGCTTTGGTAATATTTTCCTCTCTGGCTATAGCTAAAAAATAATTTAAAACACGAAGCTCCATAAACTTCCTCCAAGTATGATAACTATCTTCATTCATGCACGGGCTTTCATGCACAGATATAACAAATTTTTATTTATTATACTATAAACGGTTCAGCTATGGAAATATCTTACGTCCAGTTATTTCTCCTTTGATTTTGCCGGTCTTTCTATGCAAATTTTATTTTGCGTTCTGTCTTCAGCCACTGAACCATGTCATGTAAGGTTTCCGCATATGGTCTAGTAAATATAATCGCAGTCAAAATACTGTCAATTACTTATTTTAAAAACATAAAAAGCGTTCATCTATCAAGATAAAACGCTCTTCATAAAAAGTATTCTAAAAACAAAGTACTGCATTAAAAAATCCCGCAAATACATACATTTGCGGGATTTTCAGCTCCCCCTGTTGGACTTGAACCAACGACACTGCGGTTAACAGCCGCATGCTCTACCGACTGAGCTAAGGAGGAATAAAAAAGAGGCGCCAACCAGATTTGAACTGGTGATAGAGGTGTTGCAGACCTTTGCCTTACCACTTGGCTATGGCGCCGTATATAATATATTATACACACATATTCGTAAAATATGCAAGTATTTTTTTTAGTGACTCCTACGGGAATCGAACCCGTGTTACCGCCGTGAAAGGGCGATGTCTTAACCGCTTGACCAAGGAGCCATTTTTCTGCTTCTCAGAGAAGCTAACTACTGTACCTTCAAAACCACATACACAAAACACCGAAACTCATGAGCAGCTTT
>NHCFR01400__coassemble_712_pt1 | contig 23514 bp, 16 predicted proteins | sample NHCFR01400__metabat2_high_PE_048 | metagenome-assembled genome bin NHCFR01400
AAGGCGGAGGAATGAGGCGTAGCGGTGGCTACGTCGATTGACGACAACGCAGCAATGTGTCAGATTCAGGTGGAAGGGGAATAAAAGAGATAAGGCAAGAGAGAATAAGGAGCTGTGGCAGGGAACTTATATGGAAAATAGCTGTATGGATAAATATTTTCCATATAAGTTTTGCGGCAGCTCCTTATTGTTTTATATCTGTGGTTTTAGAAAAGTTATTTCAACAGTAAATAAATCAGCGTCTATGAAAACCTCCAGTCTTCCGCCCTGAAGCTCAGTAAAGCTTTTAGCAATTGCAAGACCCAGGCCGCTGCCCTCTGTGTTTCGGGAAGCGTCGCCTCTTACGAAACGCTCGGTTATTTCTCCGGGGCTGAAATCCAATTCCGTGGCAGAGACATTTTTCATTGTGATTTTCACATGATTTTCCGTATCTTCCATAGTGATGTACACCCGGGAATAGGGCATGGCATATTTAGTGATATTTACCAGAAGATTTTCAAAAACTCGGTACGTTCTCTGGCTGTCCAGGGGAAGGATGATTTTATCCTCCGGAAGCTGCCAGCGGAATATCAAATCCGTGGATTCTATCTTATCCTGAAGCTCCAGCCTTACCTGCTTCAAAAGACTGACAATATCTATATCCATGATATTCAGGGACACAGTCTTGCTGGTAGCTTTGCTGATTTCGAATAAATCCTCAATGAGAACCTTCAGCCGGTTTGCCTTCTGGTCCAGAATACCAATGTACTTTTCCTGCTCTTCCTGAGTTATGCCCGGCTTTTTCAACAGGTCAACATAAGTGATAATAGCAGTCAGCGGAGTTTTTAAGTCGTGGGATACATTGGTAATCAGGTCTGTCTTCATTTTAGTGCTTTTCACCTCTTCGTCCACAGCCTTCTTAAACCCGCTTTGAATTTTGTCTATTTCATCCCGGAAGGGCTCGAAGATACCCAAGTCTTCGGGGATAGTTCCGTTTAAATTTCCTTTTGCCAATTCGTTGGTGGCAGATAGAAGAAGTTTATACTGCTCCTGGATTTTCCGTACATATTTCCGAAGCAAAAAGAAGAGCGCTACGGAATAAGCCGCCAGGGCGCCAAGTCCCCAGACCCACAGGAGACTGATAAAACCAAGGATGATAAAGTTTATCAGCACTATCTTCAGCAGGATTCGGGATGCATTGTCCCTCAAATCTATATGGAGAAGGCTGTATCGAATCTGTTGATACAGGCTGCGGCAGTTTTTTTTCAGCCAGGGCCAGATTCGGTAGATAAGAACCTTAGTTTTTATATATTCTTTGATTCCTAAGGTGAATATATGCCGGAAGCAGCCTATAGTCCAATAACAAACGGCAAAGATAAGCAGCCAGCCTATAAGTCCCCAGATATATTGCAGTATGGAGGCGGCCGTGGCGTTGAAGCCAATGCTGGTCAGTACAGCTTTGATGGATTGCTGGTTCATCACGCTGGGGTCTGCAGTCACTGAGGCGGAAATACTCAGGATGCAGAGTGCGATGAAGCATACTGGCTCAAAAGGCACCTGAAATATTTTCTCGTTTCCTGTCTGCAGAGGCTTAATAAGGGGCAGCAAAAGAGCTGCGGCACAGACAAAGCCCAGAAGGGTGAGAAACAGTATCAGCAGATTAGCGCCGGCGTCGTAATAGCTGCCGGAATTAAAGGTATAAGGCTCCAGATTTATAAAAGAAGCCATGGATTTCTGGGTCATGGCAAAGCAGTAGATTCTGTCCTGAGGAGGCTGAAAGTCACCGGAAAAATAATAGTTATTTTTTAATTCTTCGTCAGGCTGGATGCGTGCTATCTCATTTAGTGCCTGCGTGGTATTATCCTTCTCATGAGAAAGAAAGGTAGTAGATTTAATGTTACCGCTTTTTCCGTATTCAATAATAGCCACAAAGGCATAATCACAGTCGGATTTCAGCACAGAATCTTTTTTCATATCGGTTAAAGTTTCATAGAGAGTAGTGCTGGTATCTCCTAATGGACGATTGGTGTCCAGAACAGTTTTTTCCTGTCCGTCCAAAACCTCATATTCAATATAGGAACGGATGGCCGAGAAACTGTCTGTCCAGTTATCGTACATATTCTGGAAAGTGTCGGCAATCAGGTCCACCGGGTCTTCATATTCTCCGGTGTATTCTTCTGTATCGTCAGAGGAGACAGAGGAGGAAGAACGGGCGCCTTCTCCGGCAATTGTATCCCAGTCAGTGGAGACATAATCCGGAAAGAAAATGGAGAAGGCTTTCGTATCCTTACCTTGTTCTACCTTGTTTTCCTCACCGTATAATACATAGGTGTTCTTTACCAGCAGAGACAGGAAGTCTGTGTCTGCATATTCAATTTCACTTTTTTCGTTTTGTTTTGTAATATAGTGCGGCCTGATAAACATCATGGCCAATGAAGGCAGCAGTATAACCAGTAAAATAATGGCTACTGCCAGCTTATGATAGTTTCTCGATTTTGTATCCAACTCCCCACACCACCTTTAAATATTTAGGTTCCTTTGGGTTTATCTCAATTTTTTCCCGGATATTCCGAACATGGACCATAACGGTTTCTGTGTTTACTGCTCGTTCGTTCCATACACGTTCGTAAATTTCATCCGCTGAGAAAACCCGGCCAGGATTCTTGATTAACAACAGAAGAATTTTAAACTCCATGGGAGTCATTTTTACAGGATTATCATCTACCTTTACCTCGAAGGTGCTTTCGTTGACCTCCAGGCCTCCGATACTGTAAATATTGTCTGTCTGTGCATTTTCCTTTTCCTGGAGTTTTTCCATAAATCTCCGGTAGCGTCTCATCTGGGAATTGACCCGGGCCATCAGTTCCATGGGCGTAAAGGGTTTTGTAACATAGTCATCAGCTCCGATGTTCAGGCCCATGATTTTATCCACTTCTTCAGACTTTGCGGAAAGCATGATAACCGGAAAATCGTATTTTTCCCTTAGCTTTACGGTCATAGTAATGCCATCCATCCGGGGCATCATAATGTCTACAATAGCCAGATGGATTTCTTCTTCCTCCAGTACCTTCAGCCCTTCCAGGCCGTCGGCTGCCATAAATACCTGGTAGCCCTGGCTTTTCAGATAAATACCTACTCCTTCCCGTATATCCTTGTCGTCCTCTACGATTAAAATATGATTCAATTCCATGGTGTAACTCCTGTCTTCTGTTCTGTTACAGATAATAGTGCAAAATGTTAAAAAGTGACGGGTAAAAAAACGAAAGAATTTCTTAATTTACTGCGGCTAGTGTACTGACACGTTCACATTTCAACAAATGACTTGCCTGAATTTCCATCTGCTGCGTTGTCGTCAATCGACGTAGCCACCGCTACGCCTCATTCCTCCGCCTTGCAGAATGAAAATTCATTCTACGTCATTATGCTGAAAATGAACGTGCCAGTACACTAGTGGGGGGTCCTTTTTCTGTTCAGCCAAGAATTCACAGGAAAAGGAACCCCCACTAGCTTCTATTTTCTTATTGGAAGAATTTTTTCAGGTTGTCCATGCGGGTGGTCATGGAGGCCAGGAGGGCATCCAGGATGGTAAGGGCGGCCATGGATTCTACCACTACCACGGCACGAGGGGGAATGATGGGGTCATGGCGGCCTTTGATTTGGATTTGGATTTCTTCACCCTGGCGGGTTATGGTTTTTTGGGGGGCGGCGATGGAGGGGGTGGGCTTGAAAGCGGCTCTGAAGATGATAGGAGCGCCGTCGCTGATTCCTCCGGTGATACCGCCGGAATGATTGGTCTCTTTTTGGATATTGCCTTGCTGGTCTATATAGTAGGCATCGTTGTTTTCCAGGCCGGTGGAGGAAGCGGCTTTCATACCGCTGCCAAGTTCAAAGCCTTTTACGGCTCCGATGGAAAAAATGGCCTTAGCCAGGTTGGCATCCAGCTTGTCGAAGGCAGGCTCTCCCAGGCCAGATGGAACTCCGGTGATAACACATTCTATCATGCCGCCGCAGGAGTTGGTTTCTTTCATACACTGGGCCAGGTATTCCTGTGCTTGGGCAGCTGCCTGAGCATCGGGCATGTAAAGGGGATTGCGGAAAATTTCTTCTGCATCAAAGCGGTCTGACTCTATCTTTACAGGACCAATCTGACAGGTATAGGTCAGGAAAGAAATCCCCAGCTCTTTCAGGATTTTACAGGCAATGGCTCCTGCGGCCACCCGGCCTATGGTCTCTCTTCCTGAAGAACGTCCGCCGCCTCTGTAATCCCGAAAACCGTATTTTCTGTCGTAATTTAAGTCCGCATGTCCGGGACGGTAATAATTGGCGATTTCACTGTAATCCCTGGAGCGCTGGTCTGTATTGGGAACCAGCAGAGAAATAGGAGTACCGGTAGTTTTTCCCTGGAAAATTCCGGAAAGAATCTGGACCTGGTCAGCCTCCTGCCTCTGGGTGGTGAATTTAGACTGTCCCGGTTTTCTTCTGTCCAGGAATTTTTGGATGTCTTCTTCACAAAGCTCCAGACCGGCAGGACATCCGTCTATGACTACGCCGATTGCTTTTCCATGAGACTCTCCCCAAGTGGAAATGCGGAATATATTGCCAAAAGTAGAACCATTCATAATATGACCTCCCAATTCGTTTGTATGATATATACCCTCTCTGGACAAGGGCATACATGCCTCAAACCATGATATTTTGGTGTTTTGCGGCGTTATCCTCAATCGGTGTACGTCCAGTACACCTCAATCGTCTGCCTTGCAAAACGCAAAAATATCTATGGTTGAGGTCGCAGAGTTGAAAAGCGATAAATTTTGTGCCCTGCAAGGCACTTGAATGAAGCGTACCGGGCGGTACGCTGATTGAAAGTAACGCAGCAGGACGCAAAATTTAACCTTTTCAACCATGTGTGCCCTTGTTCAGAGAGGGTACCCTCTCTGCATAAGGCATATGTACTCTTGTACAGAGAAGGAAGCTGCAGTATTAAGAAAACAGGCTGTACAGGATAACCGCTCCTAAGCCTTGTGCGATGAGAATAGCCGGAAGCCCCAGGACGAATTTCGGATGCTGGGTTTTGTGCCGGAAAAAGCGCATACCCAGTATAGCGCCCAGGGAGCCGCCGCAGACAGCAATTCCCAGAAGGGTTTTTTCTGAAATACGCCATTGGTTTGTCTTGGCCTTATATTTATCTACGCCGAAGCAGATAAAAGCCAGAATATTTACTGCGGCCAGGTACATAAAAATATTTTTTATAGATATAAGCAAAATGAACACTCCTTTGTATAGCTGGTTTAAACAGGAATGGGGGAAGGGATACGGATTTCCCCGGCCAGGTTTTGGTAAAAGGCCTCTTCCAGTCTTTTTCTGTCCCAACCTCTGCCCAGAAGCCACATAAGTTTCGTCACTAAGGCCTCTGTACTCATGTCATAGGCCTGAAACACGCCTGCTTCCAGAGCCATTCGTCCTGTTTCGTACAGGGTTAAATCGCTTCCCTCATAGGAACACTGGCTTTTAACGGCTACCAGCATTCCTCTGTCTATCACATATTTCAAATCGGCCATGACTTCTTGGGATAAGGTAGGGACACCTCCTAATCCGAAAGCTTCAATAACCAGCCCACGGTAGCCCTGCTGATATAGAAAATGAAAAATTTTTCCGTCAAAGCCAGGAACCAGCTTAATAAGAAATACCTTTTCCTCCAAGGCAGTTTCCAAACTGCAGGGACCTTTGGGAGCCGGAATATAGCCGGGCTGCAAATCAAGTCCTCTGGAATTGATTTCACCTACATAAGGGTAATTGATACTTTCAAAGGCATGAAAGCTGGTGGTACGGACTTTCGAGGCCCTGGTACCCAGAATTACTTTTCTATTAAAAGCCAGAAATACTCCGGGAATCTGGCTTCCTGCCATGTGAATGGCACAGCGGCAGTTTTCCACTGCATCGGCCAGAGGGTTGAGAATGGATAACTGGCTTCCTGTAATCACCACAGGTATGGGGAGATTGGGAAGCATAAAGGACAGGGCGGAAGCCGTGTAGGCCATAGTATCTGTGCCGTGGAAGATTACCATACCCTGATACTTTGTACAGTTTTCATATATGGTTCGGGCAATTTCCTGCCAATGTGCAGGCTGGATATTGGCACTGTCCAGTTGGAAAAGTTCCAGGAAATCTACCTCATATAATCCGGTGATATGGGATATATGAGAGAGGATTTCCTTACCGGACAGACCGGGTAAAAGTCCTTTGTCATCCTGGACACAAGCCAGGGTTCCTCCTGTAGTGATAATCAACAGTTTCTTTTTCTTCAATAATATATACCTCTGTTTTCATTGAAATTAAATTTCTTAGATATTAAATTTCTTCCCAACGTCCGGAAGCTCCGCAGGGCAGCACCAGTCCTGATTCCGTTACAGGGAGGCCGATTTCCTGGGAATCTATTTTTCCCTTGTAGGCCTTCATCTCTGTGGCCAGCATATAGGTCAGCACTGCAGGAGCAAGGCCCGTGGTGTAGGAATTGATAAGGAAGAACAGAGGACGGTCTGAAAGGATTTTGGTACACAACTGAATCAGCGGATGGATAGCGTCCTCTATTTTCCAGATTTCTCCTTTAGGCCCTCTGCCATAGGACGGAGGGTCCATGATTATGGCGTCATATTTGTTTCCACGGCGGATTTCTCTTTCCACAAATTTCACACAGTCATCTACCAGCCAACGGATAGGCGCATCCTGAAGCCCTGAGGAATGAGCGTTTTCCTTAGCCCAGGTAACCATGCCCTTGGAAGCGTCTACATGAGTGACTGAGGCTCCGGCTGCTGCGGCTGCCAGAGTCGCTCCGCCGGTATAGGCAAAAAGGTTCAGCACTTTGACAGGCCTTCCTGCATTTTTGATTTTCTGGGAGAACCAGTCCCAGTTGGCCGCCTGTTCCGGGAAAAGACCGGTATGCTTGAAGCTAAAGGGCTTCAGATTAAAGGTCAATTCTCCGTAATGAATGGTCCATTGTTGGGGAAGGTTAAAAAATTCCCATTCTCCGCCGCCCTTTTTGCTGCGGTGGTAGTGTCCGTTTTTCTTTCTCCAGCCCGGATGGGTTTTCGGTGTGTTCCAGATAACCTGAGGGTCCGGACGTACCAGGAGATAGTCTCCCCAGCGTTCCAGTTTTTCACCCTGAGAGGTATCTATTATTTCATAGTCTTTCCATTTATCTGCAATCCACATAGAAAAATTCCTTTCTGTTAAATTTATCAGACCAGCGGAAGCGGAATTTTGCCGCTGGCAAGTACCTGAGGACTGCCTGGCTGCTGTTGATGTATAGCTGCTGCAATTCCGGCAGGTCTTCAGACCACATTTAGTATAACAGAAGGAAATTACAGGGGCAACAGCAAGATTGCGAAACCCGGCGGTAAAGCTTCGCCAGCGTTACTGTTCTCTCGTATCCAGCGTACATATCTGTCCCAGCCTCTGCATAGACTTTCATAGCAGATATGTCCCGCAGGGGGAGGTGCCACATGTATGAGACATTAAGAGAAAAGGAGTTGTGTGAAAGCCTGGGTACAGATTCCCGGCAGGGGCTTTCTCAGAAAGAGGCGGAAGCCCGCCTGGAGCGAGACGGAAAAAATCTTCTGAAAAAGGAGAAGGAACGGACGCTGTGGGATATGGTTCAGGAACAGTTAAATGAGCCTATGATTTTGATTTTATTTTTGGCGGCAGCCATTTCCATGCTTCTGGGAGAATTCAGCGACACAGGAATCATCCTGGCTGTTATTGCCCTGAATACCACAGTGGGGGTGATACAGGAAGGAAAAGCAGCTAAAGCCATGGAGGCTCTTCGGAAAATAACCGCTCCCATGGCTGTGGTGAAACGAGATGGGATTTATAAGAAGATTCCTGCTTCCCGTTTGGTCAAAGGGGATTTAGTGAAGGTTCAGGCAGGGGACCAGATTCCTGCGGACATCCGGGTCTTGAGATGTCAGGGACTGGAAGCTAATGAGTCAGCCCTTACAGGTGAATCACTTCCTGTAAATAAAATTGCCCTGCCTATGCAGGAAGGTCTTCCCATGGCGGAAAAACGGAACATGCTTTATATGTCCACTGAAGTGATGAAAGGAAGCGGAGAGGGACTGGTTACGGCTGTGGCTATGGATACGGAGATAGGGAAGATTGCCGGTATGATTCAGGAGGTTTCTCCGGAAAAAACACCTTTGCAGAAGCGTTTGGGAGACTTGGGGAAAATATTAAGTATTATTGCTGTGGCCTTGTGCCTGGGATTATTTCTCCTTGGAATCCTTCAGCACAGAAACTTACTGCACATGCTTTTGTTATCTATTTCTCTGGCGGTAGCCGCCATTCCGGAAGGACTGCCGGCAGTGGTAACAATTGTGCTGGCCCTGGGAGTGGCCAGAATGGTCAAGGTAAATACCATTATCCGAAAGCTGCCTGCCGTAGAAACACTGGGGTCTGTGGGTGTAGTCTGTTCTGACAAAACAGGGACTCTTACAGAAAATAAAATGAAAGTGGTGCAGCTTTATGGGGGAGATACACTGCTTCCTGCATCTAAAGTAAGAAAAAGAGAGTTTCCGAGATTGGTTGAGGGTTTTCTGCTCTGCAACAACAGCCTTCTGGGAAAGCAGGAAATCGGAGACGCCACAGAACTGGCCCTTCTCCATATGGGGAGGGAAATGGGATATGACAGGGAAAGACTTGTAAGCCAATACCCCAGAACCTTTGAAATTCCCTTTGACTCAGAGAAAAAATATATGGCTACCGTACATAAGGACAGCGGACATGAGACAGTCTATGTGAAGGGGGCCTGTGATTACGTTCTGGATTGTTGTACCCGGGTTCAGCTCAGGGACAGAATCGAGCCTATGACTCAGGCCAGAAAAATGAAAATCCGTATGGCAATGGAGAGCATGGCTAAAGACGGACTGCGTATTCTGGCCCTGGCTTACCGGGAGAGGGCAGGGGAAAAGAAAGAGTCGGCCCTGACAGAAAATCTTGTTTTCGCCGGCATGGCGGGAATGCTGGACCCGCCCAGACCTCAGGCTGCAGAATCGGTGAAAACGCTGAAAAGAGCCGGCGTTAAAGTTGTAATGATTACCGGAGACTATAAGGACACGGCTTTTGCCATTGCCAAGAGACTGGGGATTGCGGATTCCATGGAGCAGTGCATTACCGGTCAGGAGCTGGACGCCATGAGCGGGGATAACTTTGGTGCCAGAATAAAAAATATCCGGGTATTTGCCAGAGTCAGTCCTGCCCATAAGGTAAAAATTGTCCGTGGATTTAAAGAAAACAGGCAGATTGTAGCCATGACCGGGGACGGGGTAAATGACGCCCCTTCTCTCCAGGCGGCAGATATAGGAATCGCTATGGGTGAAAATGGAACGGATGTGGCAAAAAATGCAGCGGATATGATTCTTACGGATGATAATTTTGCTACCATAGAAAAGGCCATGGAGGAAGGACGGAGCATTTATGTAAATATAAAAAAGTCAATTCTTTTTCTGCTGTCCTCTAATTTCGGAGAAATTCTTACCATGTTCGGAGCAGTGCTGCTGGGACTTCCCACTCCCCTGCGGGCCAGTCATATTTTGTGGGTAAATTTGATTACAGATTCTCTTCCGGCTTTGGCCCTGGGCGTGGACAAAAACGACTCGAAGGCCCTGATGAGCAAGAGACCCAGAAATCCTAAGGAGGGGCTCTTTGCACACGGAGGCTGGCTTTTTACCATTTTTTACGGATTTCTCATTGGGTGTATCACGCTGTATGCCTTTCACCTGGGAGGACAGACTTATGCCTTCACGGTTCTGGGGGTATCTCAGCTTTTTCATGCCTGGGGTATGCGGGACAGGGAAAAATCTATCCTGCGCATGGACCATCTGGAAAATCCATTTATGATTCTGGCTTTTGTCCTGGGTATTTTCCTTCAGCTTCTGGTGACAGAAGTTCCCTGGCTGATTCAGGCCTTTGGAACTCAGAAATTATCCTGGGGAGAATGGCAGCTTTTGCTGGGGCTTTCGGCGGCTCCTGTGCTGGCCCACGAACTGCTTCTGCTGCCGGGAAGGCTGATTGGGATGAGAAAAAATCTATAGCCCTGTTGTCGTCTCTAAAGCAAGAAACCATTGGCCTGCAAGCAGTCCATGGCTTCTTGCTTTGAGACTGGATTTATGCAGTAAAATGCAAGTTGGAGGGTGGAAAGTTGCATATGAAATTTGAGGGACCTTTATTTTCATGGTGAAAAACGACAAAAATGAAGGAAGGGCTTGACATACAATCATATTCTACATTAGAATAGGAAACAGTGACGTACAGTAGTGTCTTCTGATGCATAAAGGGGCTGCTGCTGTCAATTATATTTAAAGAATAAAGAGAAGAAGAAAACCAGGAGGAGAGCCATGACACCGTACAGAGAACTTAGCAAAGAACAGTTACAGGCCATGAAAGGCGATTTGGAAAAGCAGTTTGAAGAAGTAAAAGCAAAAGGTTTAAACCTTGACATGTCCAGAGGTAAACCGTCAAAAGCACAGCTTAACCTGGCTATGGGTATGATGGAGGAGCTGAAAAGCACAGATAAGCTGAAATGTGAAACTGGCATTGACTGCCGGAATTACGGTCTTCTGGAAGGTATTCCCGAGGCCAGGAGGCTTCTGGGAGAAATGACAGAGGTTGCTCCGGAGCATATTATCATTTTCGGAAATTCCAGCTTAAATGTAATGTTTGATACAGTTGCCCGTTCTATGACCCACGGTGTCTGCGGCAGCACTCCCTGGTGTAAGCTGGACAAAGTAAAATTTCTCTGTCCTGTACCGGGATATGACAGACATTTCCGCATTACCGAATATTTTGGCATTGAGATGATAAACGTACCTATGACACCTACCGGTCCGGATATGGATATGGTGGAGGAACTGGTAAGTACAGACCCGGCTATTAAGGGTATTTGGTGTGTTCCTAAGTATTCCAATCCACAGGGAATCACCTACTCTGCTGAGACTGTGAAGAGATTTGCAAGACTGAAACCAGCCGCAGAGGACTTCCGTATTTTCTGGGATAACGCTTACTGTATTCACCATCTTTACGATGAGCATCAGGACTTCCTGCTGGAGCTTTTAGACGAGTGTGAGAAAGCAGGAAATCCCGATATGGTGTATAAGTTTATCTCTACTTCCAAGGTTAGCTTCCCCGGCTCCGGTATTGCTGCTGTAGCCGCTTCCCCCAGAAACCTGGAGGAGTTCAAGAAGCATATGGCAGTTCAGACTATCGGACATGATAAGATTAACCAGCTTCGCCATGTAAGATTTTTCGGTGGTATCGTTGGCATGCACAAGCATATGAAGAAACATGCAGAGATTCTCCGGCCTAAATTTGAGGCTGTGGAGGAGACTCTGGAGAGAGAGCTTGGCGGTGCCGAAATCGGAACCTGGATTAAGCCTATGGGAGGATACTTTATTTCCTTTGATTCTCTGGACGGCTGTGCTAAGAAAATCGTGGCAAAGGCAGCAGAGGCCGGTCTGAAGATGACTGAGGCAGGGGCTACCTATCCCTATGGAATCGACCCCCATGACAGCAATATCCGTATTGCTCCCAGCTTCCCGGAATTGGATGAGCTGAAGCTGGCTACTGAGATTTTTGTTCTCAGTGTAAAGCTGGTAAGTATCGACAAATTATTGGAAGAAAAATAAGAAATATACAAGGGAGGGCGCTGTGAGTAAATCATGGCGCCTTTTCTGCCATTTTATCCTTGTACAAACAGCAAAAGATAAGTCCGGATTTACCGAAAAACAGTCTATGAGAATTATTCCGCAGCTATGTCTTGGTAAGCAGGAAATTTTGTGTTATACTGAAACGCAACAGTAAATGGATATGTCTGCTGACGCAGGCATGACCATGCATGAAAGCCAGATTCCTCCGTGCTGTGTACGCACAGAATCTGCGGGCAGTAATTGAACTTATGGGTTTGCCTAAAGGCGTTTTCCGTACGCATACTGTCTTGCCTGTATTATGTCTGTGCATCTGTGCAAGCCAGCTTGCCATTTGCTCGGCTGCAGCCAGGGGCTTTCAAAGTAAAAAGATAAGGGGTAGATATTATGGCAAAAAAGAAAGCAAAGAAAGGAAAGTATAAGAAAGCGAAAAAAATTCTGCTGGGCGTTCTCATTGCCTATGTGGTGATTTTAGCCGTGGGATATGGAATCGGGGTGTTTTATTACTCCAGTCGATTCTTTTCCGGCTCTGTGATTAACGGGGTGGATTGCTCAGGCAAGACTGTAGAGCAGGTAAAAAAAGACATGAAGTCCCAGATAGCCGCCTATGCCCTGGTGCTAAAGGAAAGAGAGGATAAATCAGAGAGCATCTCCGCTTCCCAAATCAGTATGGAATATGTGGATGATGGTAAGGTGCAGGAGCTGAAGGAACAGCAAAATCCCTTTGCCTGGTTCTTATCCTTTGCCCGCAGTAAGGATTATACCATGTCCGCTTCTATGACGTATGATAAAGATGCAGTAAACCAGGTTGTGGAAGGCCTGGACTGTTTTAAAGAAGAAAATATCGTTCAGCCTGTTGACGCTCACCTGGAGGTGAAGGAGGGGGTCTATGAGATTGTGCCGGAAACCCAGGGAACTGCTCTTGATATGGACAAAGTGAAAGCGGCTGTAGTACAGGCTATAGATAGCGGAGAAACCCTCCTGGATTTGGATGAAGCCGGCTGCTATCAGCAGCCTCAGATATTAAGTACAGATGAAGGGTTGGCCCAGAAGAGAGACCAGGGCAATGCCTTTTTGAAAGCTACAGTTACCATTGATTTTGCAGACCGCCAGGAAGTAGTAGACGGAAACAAGATTAAGGACTGGCTGGCCACTGACGCTGAGGGAAATCTTTCTTTGGATGAGGCAAAAATAAAGGAGTATGTCCAGGAATTAAAATATACATATGACACCTTCGGGGCTTCCCGCCAGTTCAAGACAGCTTATGGAGAAACCATCACTGTCAGCGGAGGAGATTACGGATGGCTTATCGCTCCAAATGACACTACAGCTAAGATAGTAGAAGCCATAAAGAGCGGACAGCCTCAGACCATTGAACCTGCCTATACTTACACAGGATACCGCAGAGAAGCCGATGATATAGGGAATACTTATGTGGAAATCAGTCTGGACAGACAGCATATGTGGTTCTTCAAGGACGGTCAGCTGCTGGTAGATACTGACGTAGTTACAGGCTGCCACAATAAGGGCTGGGATACCCACACGGGAGTTTATGCCATTATGTATAAGGAAAGAGACGCCACTTTAGTAGGCGAAGGATATAATTCCGCAGTAAAATACTGGATGCCTTTCTATGCTAACACAGGTATCCATGACGCCAGCTGGAGGAGCAGTTTTGGGGGCTCCATTTATATGAACAACGGTTCCCATGGCTGTGTTAATACACCGGAGGCCAATGCGGAGAAGATTTACAATAATATTGAAAAAGGCGTTCCGGTAGTTGTATATTAAAAGAAAAACGCCGAAAAAGGAGTTATAGGATGAATATAGTAGTATTAGCAGGAGGAAACAGTACGGAGAGAGAAGTATCCATTGTCTCCGGTCAGGGAGTGTGCGGTGCCCTGAGAGAAAGAAATCACAGAGCCATACTTTTGGATGTCTATTTTGGAAAAGAATCTATGGATAAGGAGTTGTTTCCGGCAGATTATGACATAGAGCAGGAGGTTGCCTGGATGCAGGCCCAGAGCAGCCGCCTGGAGGCTACCATGGCCGAAAGAAGAGAATTTTTCGGACCAAATGTACTGGAAATTTGCAGGCAGGCAGATATTGTTTTCCTGACCCTTCACGGGGCTAACGGGGAGGACGGAAAGGTACAGGCGGTGCTGGACCTTATGGGAATCCGCTATACCGGTTCCGGCCATTTGAGCAGCGGCATGGCTATGGATAAAGGAATCACTAAAGTGATATTTGAAACGGCGAAAATTCCTACACCAAAGGGAGTGACCATAGACAAGAGCAGCGGAGCCAGTAATTTAGAGGCTTACGGAATGGAGTATCCTGTAGTTGTAAAACCCTGCTGCGGCGGTTCCAGCGTAGGTGTATGTATTGCCCACAACCAGTCAGAATTTGCCATGGCTCTTGCAGAAGCGTTTTCCTATGAGGACCAGATAGTGATAGAACAATTTATTGCAGGACGGGAGTTTTCTGTGGCTGTAGTAGACGGCAAGGCTTATCCTGTAATAGAGATTGCACCGATTGAAGGGTTCTACGATTACAAAAATAAATACCAGGAGGGCTCATGCGTAGAGACCTGTCCGGCTAAGATTCCCCTGGCCCTTTCTCAGGAAATGCAGAAATATGCGGAGATGGCTTATGAAGCACTGCACCTGGAGGCCTATGCCAGAATGGACTTTATTATGGACGAGCAGGGGAACCTGTACTGCCTGGAGGCAAATACTCTGCCGGGAATGACGCCTACCAGCCTGATTCCCCAGGAAGCCAAGGCTATTGGGATGAGTTATCCCCAGCTTTGCGAGAAGCTCATAGAAGTATCTCTTAATAAATACCAATAAAAGGGAGGCACAGGTGATGAAGAACCTGACACTTGCAAATATCGCCAAAGTCTGCGGAGGAATCTATAGAGGAAAAGATAACCTGAAAGATAAGGAAATAGACAGCATTTTTACAGACAGCAGAAAGGCCCGGGAAGGGGGCCTTTTTGTTCCCATTAAAGGGGCCAGAGTAGATGCACATGATTTTATAGAACAGGTTATGGAGAAGGGAGCCCTGGCTTCCCTGTCGGAGAAGGACCTGGGAGAGAAAGAGTATCCTTATATACAAGTGGAATCTTCTCTTCAGGCAGTAAAGGATATAGCAGAATTTTATTTAAAGCAGCTTGAAATTCCCGTGGTGGGAATTACGGGAAGTGTGGGAAAGACCAGTACAAAAGAAATGATTGCTGCAGTGCTTTCTCAAAAATACAGGGTTTTAAAAACCCAGGGAAATTTCAACAATGAGCTGGGCCTGCCTCTGACTGTATTTCGTTTAAGGGAGGAAGACCAGATTGCAGTATTAGAAATGGGTATCAGTGATTTTGGCGAAATGCACAGACTGGCTAAGATAGCAAGGCCTCACTGCTGTGTAATTACCAATATCGGACTGTGCCATTTAGAGTTCCTGAAGTCCAGGGACGGAATCTTACAGGCAAAAACAGAAATTTTCGATTTCCTCAGAGAAGACGGACACATTGTTCTCAACGGGGATGATGACAAGCTGATTACTATTGAGGAAGTAAAGGGAATTACCCCGGTATTTTTCGGGGTACAGAATCAGCAGGGGATTTGGGCAGATGAAATCGTACCTCAGGGATTGAAAGGGATTTCCTGCCGGATTCATGTGGGAGAGGAAAGCTTTTCCGTTTTGATACCTATTCCGGGTCAGCATATGGTATATAATGCTCTTGCAGGAACAGCGGTGGGCCTGGTGTACGGCTTGTCCCTGGAAGAAATCAGGGAGGGAATCCAGAGCCTTCAGCCGGTCAGCGGCAGGTTTCATATCATCGAAGGAGACAGATATACGGTAATTGACGATTGCTACAATGCCAATCCTGTGTCCATGAAGGCCTCTCTGGACGTACTATGCGACGCTTTGGGAAGGAAAGTTGCCATTTTGGGCGACATGGGAGAACTGGGAGCCAACGAGGCAGAGCTGCACCGGGAGGTGGGAGTATACGCTGCTTCCAAAGACGTTCAGGCTCTGGTCTGCATAGGAAGGCTGTCGGCCTGTATGGCTGAAGCTGCCAGACATGCAGCGCCCACAAAGGAAGTGCTGCATTTTGATACAAAAGAAGAGTTCCTTGAACATATTCCGGAAATATTAAAAGATGGCGATACAGTGCTGGTAAAGGCTTCTCATTTTATGGAATTTGAGCAGATTGTAAAAGAACTTCAGAAATAAAGAGAATAAAAAAGAAAAAGTAACTGCGGCGATAATCTTTGCTGTTTATACAGCTCGCCGCAGTATTGCATTTTATGCAAAATATTGTTTTTCTTGTGAAGAAGGCTGTTTTCTGTTATAATGTGGAAAGTATGCATGGCCCTGGTGTAGAAGAGTACACTAGGACTGTGGGAAATAATATCCAAGGAGGAACTTACATGCTGAATAACATTTTAACAGAAATCAATAATTGGATGTATACCTACCTGCTTTTATTTCTTTTGGTGGGGACAGGCATTTATTTCTCCATACGCACAGGCTTTGTACAGCTTAGGCTTTTGAAAGAGGCCTTTCATGTACTGGGCGAGAAGGCCAAGGAGGAAAACGGAAAGAAACAGGTATCCTCTTTTCAGGCGCTGATGATTTCCACTGCCTCCAGAGTGGGGACCGGAAATATTGCGGGAATTGCCACAGCCATTGCTGCAGGAGGGCCCGGGGCCGTGTTCTGGATGTGGATTATGGCTGTGATAGGTGGAGCTTCCGCATTTGTGGAAAGCACACTGGCACAAGTTTATAAAACAAGAGACGGCGGAGATTTCAGAGGCGGTCCTTCGTATTATATGGAGAAGGCACTGGGAAGAAGATGGCTGGGCGTATTGTTTTCCATCCTTCTGATTATCTGCTTTGCCTATGGCTTTAATGGTCTTCAGTCCTTTAATATGTCTTCTTCTCTGGAATATTATCTTCCGGGATATGGGGACAGCGTGTATCCTATGATTGTAGGGCTGGTTCTTACCATAGCAACGGCTCTGGTTATTTTTGGCGGTGTACACAGAATCGGCTTTATCACCTCTGTTCTTGTACCGATTATGGCAGGGGCTTATCTGCTGATGGGGCTGGTGACGGTTCTGTTTCATATAGAGGAGCTTCCCCATATTTTTGGAAATATATTGGCACAAGCTTTTGATTTTCAGGCTTTTGGTGGTGGAATGGCGGGAAGCGCTGTGGTAATTGGCATTAAAAGAGGATTGTTTTCTAATGAGGCCGGCATGGGAAGTGCGCCTAATGCTTCGGCCAGTGCTTCTGTCAGTCATCCGGCCAAGCAGGGTATGGTGCAGGTGCTGTCAGTGTTTATTGATACCCTGCTTATCTGTTCCGCTACAGCTATGATGCTGCTGGTATCCGGTGTGGAGGGAGTATCCGGTGTTTTAGACGGGATTCCTTATGTGCAGCAGGCTATTTCCGCAAATGTAGGAAGCTGGGGGATACATTTTATCACCGTGTCTATTTTTGCCTTTGCTTTCAGCAGCCTGATTGGAAATTATTATTATGCGGAGTCAAATATTCTGTTTATCAGAAACAGTAAAAAGTTGTTAGTTGTTTTCCGGATTACTTGTCTGCTGGCTGTATTCCTGGGGGCCCAGGCGGATTTCTCTATGATGTGGAATATTGCAGATATTACCATGGGCTGTATGGCCACGGTGAATATTATATCCATTCTTCTTTTGGGAAATAAAGCACTGAAGGTTCAGAAGGATTATGAGCGGCAGAGAAAGCAAGGCAAAAATCCTGTGTTTAAAGCCCGGGATGTAGGCATAGAGAACACAGAATGTTGGTAAAATAATATTTAGAAAAATAATGAGCATTTAAAAGACTGCTGTCTTTAGGAACAAAGGAGTTATTGAAAAACTCCAAAGTTCTAAAGACAGCAGTTTTCACTTTTGAGTAGCATTTCTTTGAAAATATTAAACCTCAATAAACCTGATTTCTTTCAGGAATAGGGCTTCTGGTTATATTGACAGTGCTATTTAGTGAGGACTATAATCAAAAGAGCCTTACCGTTAGGTATGTGTCATATTTCCATAATGAGAAAAATGAGGGCGATGACTAGTGTACTGGCACGTTCATTTTCAGCATAATGACGTAGAATGAATTTTCATTCTGCAAGGCGGAGGAATGAGGCGTAGCGGTGGCTACGTCGATTGACGACAACGCAGCAGATGGAAATTCAGGCAAGTCATTTGCTAAAATGTGAACGTGTCAGTACACTAGACAGCATAGGAAAAGAATAGGAGGAGAGAAAATGGACAAAAACTGGAAACTTCAGGTACGTCCAAAAGCACGGCAGGAGAATATACTGCAGGGGGAAAAATACCGGATAACCGTACTTACAGAAGGGCTTATCCGTTTGGAATACAGTGAAGAGGGGCTTTTTCGGGACCAGGCCACCCAATGTGTGTGGAATAGAGATTTCCCAAAAGCGAATTTCCGTTATGAGGAAACCCAGGATAAACTGGAAATTTTCACCGCTATGGTTCATGTTATTTATGATAAGCAGAAATTTTCAAAGAATGGACTTTCCATTCAGGCTGTAGGAAATTTCAGTGCTTACCACAGCATTTGGCACTATGGAGAAGACTTTCAGGATTTAAAGGGAACGGCCAGAACCCTGGATGAAGCAGACGGTGCTATTCCATTGGAAAGAGGGATTATAGGGAGAAACGGTTTTTCCCTTATGGATGACAGCAAATCTCTGCTTATGCGGGAAGACGGATGGGTCGAACCGGGAATAGGTAAGGGACAGGACCTTTATTTCTGGGGCTACGGGCATCAGTATAAAAGAGCGCTGAAGGATTTTTATTATTTGTGCGGCAAAAGCCCTATGGTTCCCAGGTATGCGTTGGGAAACTGGTGGAGTAGATATTACAAATATACTCAGGACAGCTACAAGGCCCTTATGGAGCGGTTTGAGCGGGAAGAAATTCCATTTTCTGTGGCTGTCATTGACATGGACTGGCATTTGGTAGATATTGATTCCAAATACGGAAGCGGATGGACCGGCTATACCTGGAACCGCCAGCTTTTCCCCCAGCCTCAGGAGTTCCTGGATTGGCTTCATGAAAAAAATATGCATGTTACTTTAAATATACATCCGGCTGACGGTATCCGGGCTTATGAAGAAGTTTATCCGGAGATGGCACAGGCCCTGGGTGTAGATTGGGAACAGGAGCAGCCTGTTAATTTCGATGCCTCCAGTCCGGAGTTTATGGAAGCCTGTTTTCAGTATATTTATCGTCCTATGGAAGAGCAGGGTGTGGATTTTTGGTGGCTGGACTGGCAGTCAGGAGGCATAAGTCCTGTAGAAGGCTTAGACCCTCTTTGGATGCTGAATCATTACCATTATCTGGATAGTGGGAGAGATGGAAAGAGGCCTATGACTTTTTCCAGATATGCAGGGCCGGGAAGCCACAGGTATCCCATAGGCTTTTCCGGGGATACGATTGTCACCTGGAAATCTCTGGACTTCCAGCCTTATTTTACCGCTACGGCTTCCAATATAGGCTACGGCATGTGGAGCCATGATATTGGCGGCCACATGAGAGGAATAAAAGATGATGTGATGGCGGGAAGATGGTTGCAGTTCGGCGTTTTTTCTCCTGTTATGCGTCTGCATTCCAGCAGCAGTGAATTTAACGGCAAAGAGCCATGGAGATACCGGGCGGACATCCGGGATATGATGAAGGAATTTCTCAGGCTGCGGCATAAGCTGGTGCCTTACCTGTATACCATGAGTTACAGAGCCTATCTGGAAGATATTCCTTTGGTGATTCCTATGTATTATAATAATCCGGAAGAGGAAGAAGCCTATGAGGTTCCTAATGAGTATGAATTTGGAGACCAGCTTATCTGTGCGCCTGTTACTACTCCTCAGATTGAAAAACTGAATGTGGGTAAAGTTAAGGTATGGCTGCCTGAAGGAAGCTGGACGGATATTTTTACAGGCATGAAGTACAGGGGCGGACGGAGTCTGAATATGTATAGAGGTATCACCTCTATTCCGGTTCTGGCTAAAGAGGGAGCAATCCTTCCCATGACGGAGGAACTGGAGAATATAGGGGAAAATCCCAAGAGCCTGCATATCCACCTGTATTCCGGAGGGGAAGGGGAATTTACCCTTTATGAAGACGATAATATAACAGATGAGTACAAGCAGGGAAAAGGAGTAAAAACCAAAATGCATCTTTCCTGGGAGACGAAAGGGGATAGCTTTTCTGCGGTGTTTACTATTGAGAAACCGGAAGGAAATACGGAACTGCTTCCACCGGAGCGGGAGTATGTGGTAGAACTCCACGGTGTTGCCTGCTGTGAGACAGAGGTAAAGGCAGAGGGAGAGGCAATTTCCGGCAGAACTACATACCATGAGGAGAGGGCCAGTGTTCAGGTGAAGTTAGAAAGGATTTCCCGAGACAAAACCCTTCAGGTATACTTCCGCAACGGAAAAGAGACAAAGAATGCTATCGCAGACCAGTGCTTTGCTTTTTTAAACCAGGCGGAGATTTCCTTTGCCTTAAAGGATAGATTGTATCAGCTTATTCTGGACACAGAGGATAAGACAATTCTTCTTTCCCAGCTCCAGTCCATGGAACTGGACAGAGATTTGCTGGGAGTTTTGACAGAAATCATTGCAGCCTGAAGACATAATTTCAGCCTGCAGCAGGAAAAGATTATAACAAAAAGCCGCCTGACGGAACAGATACAAGACATAACTTCCTGTATCATGCTCTGTCAGGCGGCTTTTTGGTTTGGAATGGTGTCATTGGCTGGAACCGGCTTCTCCGGCCGGATTTACTGCAGCCATGGACCCAGCCGAAAAAAGGGACTGGTTTTTCTTTAACATATCTAAAATAATACCCTGGGTATAGCTTCCCAGCCGTTTCTGGGTTTCCCTGGATAAATTTTCCGGCAGTATGGGCTCTCCATATTCCACCACCACTTTGCAGGGCCGTATTTTGGGAAAATGAGCCTCAAAGATTTCCGCTGAATTGCTGATGGCAATGGGAATAATGGGACACTTTGCCTTTGTGGCTATTTTGAAGCTGCCCTCATGGAAGGGGAGCATTTCCAGTTCGCTGTCTCCTTTGTTTCTGGTGCCTTCCGGGAAGATACAGATGGAAATACCATTTTTAACCTCTTCTATGGCAGTGAGTATGGTTTTCATTCCTTCTTTGATATTTTTCCGGTCTAAAAACAGGCAGTGAAGATACTTCATCCAGGTTGAAAGCAAAGGAATAGGCTCCATCTCTTTTTTGGCTACATACCCGGTCAAATCCGGACACAGCACATAGGTCAGAAGAATATCGAAAAAACTTCTGTGGTTTCCGATATAGAGTACAGCCTGGTCTTTTGGTACATGTTCATGTCCTATGACAGTAATCTGCGCTCCCGTAATTTTCAAAACAAGGCGAAACACGGCCTGGATAATATGCAGAGAGCTTCTGTCTTTTTTTTGTCTGTTAAATTTTCCGATTATCCATTCAGCGATTAGCAGGGGGATGGACAAAATTAAATATCCCACTACAATAATGCAGACAAGAATAAACCGAAACATATTGCACACTCCTTTCTGGGTTATTGGTCTCTATACCAATTGGTATAGAAGCCGCAAAAAAAATACACAGTAAAAGTATTATAATGAAAAACAAGAGGAAAGGCAAGTATTGTATGGAATATTTTTCAAGGTTTCCGCATAAATTAGGGATAAGGTCGGCGAAGTGAAGGCGGCAGGAAGAAAATGAAGAAATATGGGGCAGGAATCCTGCTTTTGGTGATGGCGGGCCTTTTCCTCTGGGGCTGCAGCATTGAAAAAGTCCGGGCAGGGGACGGGTTAAAGCCGGAATACACGGTGATGAAGGAAGCGGACTTTCCCGATAAGGTGAAAGAGCTGGTGGAGCAGAATCGGGAAAAGGAATTTCAGATGACTTACCAGGACGGAGGTTATCTGTACCTTCTCAAGGGATACGGTAAACAGGACACCGGCGGCTACAGTATCCAGATTGAGGACCTTTCCCTGTGGGATAATGCCATCCATTTAAAAACTATTCTTCTTGGGCCTGAGGATGGGGAAGAGCTTACAGACGAGCCGTCCTATCCCTGTCTGGTGGTGAAGATGAAGTACCGGGAGGAGCCGGTGATTTTTGAATAGAAGAGAGGTTGCGGCATGGAACTGATAATGAAAAAGCTATTTATGCTTCAGAGAAAATGTGAGGCTGTGAGTCAGATTACCTTTGATGAGGATATGAATGTGCCGGATGTGAAGCCGGATATTGGCAGGATGATTCAAAAGAAGGGAACTATTCAGATAGAGGACATTCAGATTTCTGAGGGAAGGGCCTATATCACAGGAGCCCTGTTGGTCTATCTTCTGTATGTCAGCGACAGTGAGGAGCGGCGGATACAGAGCCTTATGGGAACTCTGCGGATTGGAGAGACCCTGAATCTGGAAGGACTGGAGAACGGGGATAAGGTACAGCTTAAATGGGATATTGAGGATTTAAGCGTTCATTTAATCAACTCCAGAAAGCTGAATATCAAGGCACTGGTGACTTTCACCGCTTATGTGGAGGAGTCCCGGGAGACAGAGCTTCCTATAGGAGTGGAGGATGAGGATATATCCCAGAAAAAGCAGGATATTTCCATTATGGGGGCAGCCATACATAAAAAGGATACCATGCGGGTGAAGGAGGACATTGCACTTACCTCTAACAAGCCGGATATATTCGAGCTGCTGTGGAACACTACAGAGGTGAGGGGCCTGGATGTCCGGGCAGAAAATGATAAGCTGGCAGTAAAAGGAGAATTGTTTATTTTTGCCCTCTACAGGGGGAATGACGAAAATAATTCTCTCCAGTGGCTGGAACATTCGGTGCCCTTCTATCAGGAGCTGGAGTGTACCGGCTGCACCATGGATATGATTCCGACAGCAGAGCTTTCCATGCCCCAAAGCGATTTAAAGGTAAAGCAGGATGAGGACGGAGAGGAGAGGCTTATCAGCGTAGACGCAGTGCTGGAGCTGGAAATAAAAATTTATGAGGAGGAAGAACTGTCTCTGCTTCTGGACGTATACACTCCTTTGCGGGATTGCCAGGCTGTCCGGGAAAACCAGAGACTGGAAAGCCTGCTGGTGAAAAATTTTTCCAAATGCAGGGTCAGCGACAGAGTGAAGGCAGAGAACAGTCAGGGAAAGATTCTGCAAATATGCCACAGTGACGGAAACGTAAAAATAGATGATACCAGGATTGTGGAAAATGGTATTTTGGTAGAAGGAATTGTACAGGTGCGTATTCTTTACATCATCGGAGACGATGATATGCCTTTCTATTCCATGGAAACCATGCTTCCCTTCAGTCATACTATAGAGGCGGAAGGCATCAGTCAGGACTGCGCCTTCCATCTGCGTACGGATTTAGAGCAGCTTTCCACTACCATGATTGACAGCGATGAGATAGAGGTAAAGGCAGTTATCAATTTAAATGCACTGGTGTTCCGGCAAAGGCTTACAGGGATTATCCGGGAAATCCAGGAACAAGAGCTGGACCGGGAAAAGCTGAGGAGCATGCCGGGAATTGTAGGATACCAGGTGCAGCCTGGAGATACTCTCTGGGATATTGCAAAAAAATTTTATACGACCATAGAAAATATCAAAGAATTAAACAGTATGGAGGGTGAAGAGGTAAAGCCATACGATACCCTGCTGCTGATGAAAAAGGTAGAAAGATAAAAGTTACTGTTCACACAGGGGCTGTCGCACTAAATTGATGAAATGAATCATCATTCGTGCGGCAGCACT
>NHCFR01400__coassemble_729_pt1 | contig 22693 bp, 30 predicted proteins | sample NHCFR01400__metabat2_high_PE_048 | metagenome-assembled genome bin NHCFR01400
GAAGAGCTTTGCCAGGACTTGCAGGAATCTCTGGAAATAGCCCAAAAAGCCGGAATCCAAAAAGATAAAATTATTCTGGACCCGGGCGTGGGATTCGGAAAGACATACCAGCAGAATCTGGCAGTCCTTCACCGTATGGAGGAGCTGCAGAAATTAGGATACCCTATCCTGCTTGGAACCTCCAGAAAATCGGTTATCGGCCAGACTCTGGATTTACCGGCGGATGACAGAGTGGAGGGAACTTTGGTGACTACGGTTTTCGGTGTACTGAAAAAAGCAGCTTTTATCCGGGTCCATGATGTAAAGGAAAATCTTCGTGCCATCCGTATGACACAGGCTATTTTAAATGAGAGTGAGAAGTAACCATGGAGAAAAAATATGATGAAATACAGATTCAGGAATTAGAAATCTATGCCCATCACGGGGTCTTTCCTGAAGAGACGAAGTTAGGACAGCGTTTCCTGGTGTCTTTGGTTTTATATACCAGCACAAGGAAGGCCGGCCGGGCAGATGATTTAGAATTATCCATAGATTATGGGGAAGTAAGCCACTTTGTCACAGAATACTTTCAGTCCCACACTTACCGGCTGCTGGAAGCTGCTGCTGAAAATTTGGCCAGAGAGTTGTTGCTCCGATATAGTCTTCTGGAAGGACTCACCCTGGAAATTCAAAAGCCATGGGCCCCTGTAGGACTTCCCCTGAAAACCGTGTCTGTGAAAATCACCAGATTTTGGCATACAGCATACCTGGGGTTAGGTTCTAATCTGGGAGACAAAAAGGCATATCTTGAGCAGGGAATACAGGCTCTGAGAGAAGACAGGGACTGTAGGGTTCTGCAGGTTTCCTCCTTTCTGGAAACAGAACCTTACGGCGGGGTGGAGCAGGATAGGTTTCTAAATGCCTGCCTTTCACTGAAAACCCTTCTGCGTCCGGAGGAGCTTTTGGAGCTTCTTCATAAAATCGAGCATCAGGCTCACAGGGAAAGACTCATCCACTGGGGACCCAGAACCCTTGATTTAGATATTTTGCTGTATGATGATTGGGTAATTCAGCAGCAGGATTTGCAAATCCCTCATCCGGATATGCAGAACAGGGATTTTGTTTTAAAACCTTTATGTGAGATTGCACCGGCCAAGATACATCCTCTGCTTGGAAAAAGCATATGGAAATTAAAGGAGGAGCTTACTTGAAAAATACCAGCAGGAAGATTGGAATTCTCTCAGATACCCACAACCTTCTTCGGCCGGAGGTAATGGAGTTGTTGAAGGATTGTGACGGGATTATCCACGGCGGGGACATCAGTTCCCCAAAAATCCTGGAGGAGCTGCAGGTTTTGGACTGTCCCCTTTATGTTGTGCGGGGAAATAATGATAAAGAATGGGCCGGGGAGCTGCCCCAGGAGCTGTATTTTTCCTTATATGGGCTGGAATTTTATATGGTGCATAATAAAAAGCATGTACCCCGGGAGATAAAAGGTGTGGACGTGATTCTTTACGGCCACTCTCATAAGTACCAGGAGGAAACCAGAGATGGGGTTCTTTATTTGAATCCCGGAAGCTGCGGGCCAAGAAGATTCCACCAGCCTATCACCATGGCTCTGCTGCACATCCAGGAGGGGAGCAGGCAGTTCAGGGTGGAGAAAATTGATATTTTGCCTGAGATAAAGGCGGATAAGTATCCCAAAATCCAGGAAAAGGATATGGAAAAGCTTATCCGGGGAATTGAAAAAGAACAGAAGAAAGGGACCACCATCGCTGCTATGGCCAAAAAATTCCAGGTGAGCCGGGACTTTATAGAACAGGTCTGCCGGATTTTTGTTACTCATCCTGGTGTGACAGCCAGAGGCGTTATGGACAAAATGGAAGTAAATAAAGTTGTGACAAAGGCTGGAAAGGAGTAGACTATGGGATGTTTGGGTAATCTGCTTTGGTTTATATTGGGAGGATGTATCAGCGGCCTTAGCTGGTGTCTGGCAGGCTGCCTGTGGTGCATTACCATTGTAGGAATTCCGGTGGGGCTTCAGTGCTTTAAGTTTGCATCTTTAAGTTTTTTCCCATTCGGAAAGGAAATTCGCTACGGAGGAGGAGCCGGGTCTCTAATACTGAACATTTTCTGGCTTATCTTCTCAGGGCTTCCCCTGGCGCTGGAATCTGCGGTGATAGGTGGGGTTCTATGCATTACGATTGTAGGGATTCCTTTTGGGCTCCAGCATTTTAAGATAGCCAAGCTGGCCCTGCTTCCTTTTGGAGCAGAGGTAGTGTAGCGGTATTGACTGCTGCCATACTCATCCCATGCTTACGCTGCCAATTGGCTGCCAGGTGGAGCTGGATAGTGAGAGACAGAAGGTAACTCTGCTGGAGCGGCCCTTGTTGTAAGAACAAGGCAACTAAGGACAATGGATGGAACAATGGCAGAATTTTTATATTTGCATTTTCTAAAATTCTATGGTATGATAGCCCCGTAATATGAGAAAGACACTTCTTTGCCGCCGGGTAAAGAGCTAAGCGTCAGATTTTCTATCGATAGGCCTTTGAAGATAGAAATCTGGCGTTCTTTTTTTCTTTATCTATGACAGCGCAGTTTGCGGTTAAGTCTGAGAGCCGAAAGGTACAGCGTAGGCAGAGAAAGCGGAAAGCATTCTAAAAGAAATGGAAAAAACAAAAATACAGGAGATTATCACATGAAAACAGAAGTTAAGCTGAATACTTCTTACGGGAAAAAATTTGCCCGTTATGCTTTTTTAAGCGTACTGGGAACCCTGGGGGTTTCCTGTTATATCCTGGCGGATACCTTTTTCGTAGCCAAAGGACTGGGGACCAGCGGACTGGCAGCTTTGAATATTGCCATTCCTGTGTATAATTTTATCCATGGTATAGGACTGATGTTGGGAATGGGAGGCGGCACCAGGTTTTCTATTTGTAAAAGCGGAGGCGGCAAGGATAGAATTGATAAAATTTTTACCAATACAGTATATGCAGGATTGTTTTTTGGCATATTTTTTGCAGCTGTCGGCCTGTTGTTTTCCGGCTGGCTGGCCCAGCTGCTGGGAGCAGATGCAGAAATCCTGGATATGACTAAAACTTATCTGAAATGGCTGATGTTGTTTGCCCCGGCTTTTATTATGAATGATATACTGCTGTGCTTTGTTCGGAATGACGACCAGCCCTTTCTTTCAACCGTAGCCATGCTGGTGGGAAGCTTTTCCAATATTATTTTAGACTATATTTTTATTTTTCCCTTGGATATGGGGATTTTCGGAGCAGTTTTTGCCACAGGACTGTCCCCCATTATCAGTATACTTCTGATGTCACCCCATTGGCTGAAAAAGCGTAACAGCTTCCATCTTGTAAAGACTGCTTTGGAGCCGGAGATTGTGGGTCAGGATATTTCCCTGGGCTTCCCTTCTCTGATTGCCCAGCTTGCCTCCGGGGTTGCTATGATTATATTTAATATGCTGATACTGGGATTAGAGGGAAATGTAGGTGTAGCAGCCTACGGAGTGATTGCCAATATTTCTTTGGTGGTAGTAGCTATTTATACAGGTATTGCCCAGGGAGCCCAGCCCCTTATCAGTGATTCCTACGGTGCAGGCCACAAGCAGGAGATACAATTAGGGCTGCGGTACGCCCTGGGCTCTATGGCTGTTCTGTCAGCAGTACTGTATTTGATTATTTTTGTGTTTTCAGATTCTATTACAACTATTTTTAACAGTGAAAGGGACGTACAGATGCAGGCCCTTTCTGTAACAGGGCTGAAGCTGTATTTTACCTCTAACCTGTTTGTAGGTTTTAATACTATTCTTGCCATTTACTTTACTTCTATTGAAAGGGCCTGGCCGGCCCATGTGCTGTCTCTTTTGCGAGGGCTGGTTCTTTTGGCACCTCTGGCCTTTTTCCTGTCTGCGCTGTGGGAAATGACAGGTATTTGGCTGACATATCCTGTGACAGAGGGGCTTGTAGCGGTAATGGGGTATTTGTGGTATAGAAAGCTTGTTCGCAGTTTGTAGGCAATCCGGTATTTACAGAGGGACGCCTTGGTAGAAACCCGGGAGGTGGAAGCCAGGTTTTCCAAGGCTAGTGTACTGACATGAAGATATTTGAACTAATTATTTTTCTATGATATGATTTCCATAGATGGTAAAATATGTCTATGGAGGATATTACAAATGGCTCGCCCTAAGAAAAATATAGTTAAGCTGACTGATAATGAAGTAAAACAATTAAAAGGTATGTTGCAAAAAACAGATACATGCCAGACACTTATCAACCGCTGCCGGGTTCTTTTGGCTTTGGATGAAAATCATCCGCCTGTACGGACTTATGATGAATGCATGGCCCTGTTCGGTGTCAGCCGCCCAACGATTTCTAATACGGCTAAAACCTTTGCGAAAAGCGGCCTGAAAGAGACACTGAAAATCAAGCGGAATGCTAATTCCAACAATGCCCATCGTAAAGTTGATGGGCGCATGGAAGCAAGGATTATTGAAATTGCCTGTGGCCCTGTGCCGGAAGGGCACAGCCGATGGACGATTCGCCTCCTTGAAGGGCAGGCAAAAATAGAATTTGAGGAACCTGTCAGCCGAGAGGCCATCCGCAGGACTTTAAAAAAAACCGGCTTAGACCTCACCGCAGCCAGTACTGGTGCCTCCCAAACAAGGCAGACGCCGAGTTTGTAGCCGGTATGGAAGATATCCTTGATGTTTATGAAATGCCTTATAACCCTGTGGCTCCGGTAGTTTGTATGGACGAGAAGCCATACCAGCTTCTGGGCGAATTGCGGGATTCCTGGGCCATGCGTCCGGGGGACGATAAAAAGGTGGATTCTGAGTACACCCGTAATGGAACCTGTAGTATTTTTGCATTTATTGAACCGCTTGGAGGGATGCACCACATAAGTGTGCGGGAACACCGCACAGCAAAGGACTGGGCAGAAGAAATAAAATATCTGTCCGATACCCTATACCCTGATGCGGAAAAGATTGTCTTAGTCATGGATAATCTGAACACGCACAGCCCGGCATCTCTATATAAAGCATTTCCACCGGAAGAAGCGAGGCAGATATTAAAACGTTTTGAAATACACTACACGCCAAAGCATGGGAGCTGGCTTGACATAGCGGAAATCGAATTAAATGTAATGACACGGCAGTGTCTTTCCCGGCGGATTGATTCTATCGAACGACTTCGGAATGAACTGTCTGCATGGGAAAGCGAACGTAACAGCAGTCAGGTAGGTGTAGACTGGCAGTTTAAAACGAAAGATGCCCGTATAAAACTAACTTCTTTATATCCTGAACTGTAGTTTGGATACAAAGAAGTTAGTTCAAATATCTTCATGTCAGTACACTAGTACACTAATTCTGAGACTTTACCTCATACAATACAAGGTCTGTGTGGTACCTGCCATTCTGTATTTTTAGAGAAAGAATACCACTGTATTTTTGTACCTGGTTTTTCACATTTTTCAGCCCTATGCCAGGGGAAGGAAGAATGGAAGCTATGGTGGGATTGTCCATATGAAGCAGGAGGCATCCCTTCTGATAATGGAGGGAGAGATTGATTTGGCAGGTATGGGGAGGATAATCCAGGCAGGAAACAATGGCGTTATCCAGAAGATTTCCCAATATGGTCACAGTATCGGAAAAGTCCAGACATAGCCCCTCGGGCACTGAAATTTCCGGCTTGCAGAAGATGTGCTTCTTCTGGATTTCCTGAAGTTTTATGGTCAAAACCGTATCCAGATAGGGATTTCCGGTAGTTACAAGATTTTCCATAGAATCCAGCTCCTGACGGGCTGTGTCCAGGTAAGAAAGCAGCTCCTGAGCACGGCCCTGGCTGTATAGTCCTGCCGCTGCAGCTAAATGGTTTTTCATGTCATGCCTGAGACGACTGAATTCTTCCCGGGTATCCAGATAGTCCCTGTAATATTTTTCCTGACTTGCAAGCTGTTGCTGCAATAGAGCAGTTTCCTTAGACTTGCTTCCATAATCGGAGAACTTCCGGTATAAATGGAAAACCATGTAGTTTAAGACCAACAGCAAAAACATCATGGTAAAATGAAGCAGCATATTGGTGTTATATTCCATGGAAGAGGTAGCGGCAAAGGCCAGGGAACACATAGCCAGGAAAAGGAGGATTCCCAGAATTCCCAGCAAAAGCAGCCACAGGGAAAACGGAAGAGGGCTTTCCGGTTCACTGCTTTTACAAAGTCTTGCACAGAGAAATAAGACCAGCCACAGAAGGGCATGGTAAACCAGCAGAAATTCCAGGTCGTTAAAATAATAGTGCAGCTTATGGTGCATAAGGTTTGTCAGAGCATTGAGACTCATAATATAATAAAAGTCCAGACTTAAAAGTGCCAGGGAGAAGAACAGCTTTTTTTGCCAGCTTCCCTTGTAAAAGAAAAGAAGCAGAAGACTCAGAGGAATCTCTACCAATACAGACTGGAAAAACAGGTGGGAGTTAAAAAGGCCTAAGCAAAGCAGCAGCAAAATCAGTACCAGCCCTGCGGTAAAGTAAACCTTACGGTGTTTTCCCGGAATTCTCCCGAACATCCGGTTCATCAACTCAAAAGTAACGCATAAATCTATCATGTTTAAAAAAAGATGAAAAAGAAAAATCCATTCTGTTGGTACATATAATCCTAACATTCTCCCCACCGCCATTTCAAATATTCCAGATGCCGGAGCTTTACCTGCTCCTTCCATTTCCTGCTTATAGGTATAAGCTGCTGATTCCTTAAAATCAGGCGATTTTCCTTCACAGCCTCTGCATATTCCAGATTTACAAGATAGGACTTATGGGTCTGTACAAAAAATCTCTGGTCCAGGCCTGCTTTTATCTGTTCCAGCCTTCCGTAAAAGACATACTCCCGGTTGAGGGTATGTACGTGGATTTTCCGGAGTTCTCCCTCCAGATATAGAATTTCTCCCTGGGGAATTTCATAGACGGTCTGCTGTATTTTGAAAGAAAGAGGCCGGCTTTGGGCTCCCAGATGGCGAAAAGCGTCATGCAGCACCCGGGTAAAGGCCTGGGGACTTACAGGCTTTGTAAGGAACCGGAAGGGAAGAACCTCAAAAACCTGGTACACATATTCCTTGTAGTCTGTCACAAACACAAGAAGAGCCCGGGTGTCTTTTTCCCGGATTTTAGCGCAGATTTCAATGCCGTTCTTACCGGGAAGGGAAATATCCATAAAATACAGGGAAAAATAAGCGCCTTCTCTGTCCAGATAAGAAAGCAGTTCTTCTCCTGAGGAAAAAATTTCCCAGGAACAGCTGGTTTTAAACTTTTCTAAATACTTTTCCAATTGAAATTGGGTTTCCAGATTATCTTCACAGACAGCAATTTTCATATTCGGTTTTCCCTTCCCGCACTTGCATCTTTTTTCAGTACCCTTATTATAAGGGCGGGGACAGAAAACCACAAGATTTTTCCGTGGACAGTTCTTACAAAGTTTTCGTTAATTCTGACCATTCCAAATGCCCTCCTTTTTCCAATGTTATGATGAAGACAGAAAAAAGAAAAGGAGACAAAAAGGAGTATGAAACAAAAAAAGACTATATTTATCTGGAGCTTATTCTGCATGGCGCTATATTTGTGCCTGCTGGCTGTGGTTTCTCTTTCGCCTATTGCTGGAAAAAACACAGAATTTGGCACCCCAGCCATGCTGGGCAACCTTTTTTTGGTGGCTGCCAGCTATGGAATTCCCATGATTCTATATGGACTGGGAATTTCGGCTATGAGGTATTTTTTGGGTGTGGTACAGGTGTTTTGGAGTATTCCGCTGCCATTTCTGATTCTGTTTGGATTGATGGCCAATGCTTATTTTCAAGAAACAAAGGGACAAGAAAGTCTGGTCTTGCTTTTTAGTGTTTTTCTGTCTGTCCTGTGTCTGATGGCGAATATCCTTTGGTTTATTTTTTGCCTTCGAAGAAAAGAAGGGTCAAAAAAATAAGTTCTCTATTCCTTCCAAATCTGCTATGATAGTCATAGCATTTACAAGGAGGATAGACATGAAAGAAAAAATACTGATTGTAGATGATGAAAAGGAGATAACAGACTTGGTAGCTCTGTATCTGGAGAATGAAGGATTTCTGGTCTATAAATGCTATGACGGCAGAGCTGCCCTGGAGTGTATCCAGGGAGAGGAGATGGATTTGGCTGTTCTGGATATTATGCTGCCGGGAGTGGACGGTCTGGAGCTGTGCCGGAGGATTCGGGAAACTTATACCTATCCCATTATCATGCTGACGGCCAAGGGTACGGAAATTGACAAGATAAACGGGCTGACCCTGGGAGCCGACGACTACATGACCAAACCCTTTCTTCCTTTGGAGCTGGTAGCAAGAGTGAAGGCTCAGCTGCGCCGTTACAAAAGATATAATAAGAATTCCAGTCAGGATGAAATTTTTGTACACAGAGGGTTGGTATTGAATCCCCAAACCCATGAATGTACCTTAAATGAAAAGCCATTATCCCTCACCCCTACAGAGTTTACCATTCTTCTGATTCTTTGCAAAAATAAAGGAAAGGTGGTAAGTGCCGAGGAATTGTTTCACCAGATATGGAAGGATGAATATTATCAGAAAAGCAATAATACCATTACTGTCCATATCCGGCATTTAAGAGAAAAAATGCAGGATTCTTTTGAAAAACCAAAGTATATTAAGACGGTCTGGGGGTGCGGTTATAAAATTGAAGAATGACAAAAAATGGATAGTAAAGCTGATTTTACTGATTTTGGGAACTTTTCTTTTCTGCTATGCCGCTTTTTACCAGGTGGATTATCTGATGAACGGCATCTTTGTGGACTGGTTTGACAGGCATTTCGTCCAGACGGAAACCGGTTATCCGCCCTCTTTGGATACTATGTATATGACCCAGCATATAGACTGGAGCAGCCTGAAGGCTTTCTGCATGTTTGCCTTTGTTATCGTTACCTTGTTCTTGGTTTTAGTGACAGCGGTAACTGCTTATGTTTACAACCGGAGAAAGACCAGAAAAACCCTTTCCGATTTGAGCCAGAGAATATATCGGTACATGGAAAAGGATTTGGATATAGAGGATGCGTTTCCGTCTCCTTATGGAGAGGTAGGGGCTCAGATGGAGCAGGTAAAATTCCGGGTACAGAAAGAGGAGCAGAGGCTTCTCATGGAATCCCAGCGGAAAAACGATTTGATTACCTATCTGGCCCATGATTTAAAAACCCCTCTTACTTCTGTTATAGGGTATCTGAGCCTGTTGGAGGAGGCGCCGGACATGCCTATGGAACAAAAAGCTAAGTATACTCACATTGCCTTGGAAAAGGCTCAGAGACTGGAAGGATTGACAGAGGAATTTTTTGAAATCACCCAATATAATTTGCAGAATATTTTTCTGGAGAAAGAAAAGCTGGACTTGTCTTATATGCTGATGCAGATGGCAGAGGAGTTTTACCCTATTTTGTCTGCCCACGGAAATCAAGCTCAGCTTCAGGTTGGGGAAAATCTGGAACTGTATGCAGACCCGGAAAGACTGGCCAGAGTATTTCATAATATCCTGAAAAATGCCGTAGCCTACAGCGACCCGGGAACCCCTGTAAAAATCCAGGCCTTTCAAGAGCAGGGGCAGATGGTCATCCTTTTTGAGAATCAGGGAAAGGATATTCCAAAAGAAAAGCTGGACCGTATTTTTGAAAAATTTTTCCGCTTAGACGGCTCCCGAAGAAGCCATACCGGAGGAGCGGGCCTTGGCCTGGCCATTGCAAAAGAGATTGTGGAGCTGCATGGAGGCACAATTGCAGCAAAAAGTGAAAACCATAGGGTGAGCTTTACCGTGAAGCTGCCCCTTTCATCTTAACTTTTTCTTAGGAATTTAACATAGAAATATTAAAAATCCCCCGTTTCTTTTCTGGTATGTTAAGAACAGGAACCAAATGGAGCATATCATCAAGCAAAATTTGAGGTATATTTGTCATGGAACAGCTCCAGGTCCAAAAACAGAGAAGAGGCGGGATTTTTTATGGAATACAGAAAAAAGAAAAGAAGAAAGAAAAGACACATTTTAGGAGGTTTTCTTTTATTTTTAACTGCAGCCTATGTTCTTGTACTGTTGGCAGCTTTCCCAGGGAGCAGTAAAATTTTGAAGTCAGGGGAAGGAATCCTAGACAAAGGGCAGGACAAGGCGGACATGTCCTCTCTGTACAGTGCCAGCGCTGTGCTGGTGCAAGGAGAGACAGGAGAAACTCTGGGGGAGAAGAAGGGGAACAAACGTATTTATCCGGCTTCCCTTACAAAAATGATGACTGTGCTGGTGGTACTGGAAAATCAGGAAAGCCTGGATAAGGAAGTTCGGATTCCGGAAGAAATTTTTCCTTCCCTTTACCAGGAAGAGGCTTCTATGGCCGGGTTCCTTCCGGGAGAGCATGTTACAGTAAGGGATTTACTTTACGGCGCTATGCTGCCCTCGGGAGGAGAGTGCTGTGTTGCCCTGGCCTGGGACACTGCCGGCTCAGAAGAGGCCTTCGCAGATAAAATGAATGATAAAGCAAAAGAATTAAAGATGCATCATACACATTTTGTTAATTCTACAGGACTGCAGGATAAAGACCACTATACCACTCCAGAGGATTTGGCCAGGCTTCTTGCTTATGCCTGGCAGAATGAGAATTTCCGTATTATTTTTACTGCAAAATCTTATACCGTTCCTCCTACAGACGGACACCCGGAGGGCTTTACTTTTTATAATCTTATGTTTCAGGAAATGGAAGAAAGCGGAATTTCTTCTCCCTATATCCTGGGAGGAAAAACCGGGTATACTTCTGACGCCGGACTGTGCCTGGCCAGTGTGGGGCAGGTAAACGGGGAAACTTATTTTTTGGTTACAGCCAAGGCCAATGGTTCCCACGAAACCCAGCCTTATCATATTTTAGATGCAGTGTCTGTATACCAGGAGTTGGGAGATTCCGGTACATAAAGATAATGGGTAAATTCTACAATATGATACAGAACTTTTTTGTGTAAAAATGCCTTTGTTCCCATGAGGCGGCTGATGCTGTCTCTGGGACTTCCCATTGTCCTTTCAATGATGCTGCAGGCTGTCTATAACATTGTTGACAGTGCTTATCTCTCCAATATGAAAGAAGCAGGAGAAGAAGCATTGACCGCATTGGGATTAGCCTTTCCTGTACAGCTTTTTATGGTGGCTGTGGCAATCGGAACAGGAGTCGGAACCAATGCCCTGTTAGCAAAGTCAATGGGACAGGGAAACAGAGGAAAATCAAATAAGGTGGTTGGAAATGCAGGACTTTTAGGTTTTGTTATTTCTGTAATATTTCTTCTGTTCGGCCTTTTTGGAGTGCCGGCTTATGTAGAATCCCAAAATGCAGGCGGAAGCATCAGTGCTATTGTACTGGAAATGACCATTGACTATCTGCGGATTTGCTGCAGTATATCCTTTGGAATTGTTTTTTTCTCTGTTTATGAAAAAATACTCCAGGCATTGGGACGTTCCTTTTATTCGACTATTGCTCAGGTGGCAGGGGCTGTTGTCAATATTGTTTTAGACCCTATCATGATTTACGGATGGCTTGGCTGTCCCGAATTGGGGGTAAAGGGAGCTGCTTATGCGACGGTAATCGGTCAGATAGTATCGGCGGTCCTGGCGTTTCTTTTTCATATAAAGCTGGATGTGGAAATCGAAAACAGATGGAAATATTTAAAACCAGATGGAGCTATTATAAAAGAAATTTATGCTATCGGGCTTCCGGCTATCCTTTCCCAGGCATTGCTTACCGTCATGACATACGGATTAAATATAATTTTGAGCCAGCTTCCAAAAGTCGGAGAAAATGCAGTTACTGTTTACGGGCTTTGCTGTAAGATTCAGTAGATGATACTCTTTGCGGCAGTAGGCATGCGGGATGCCATCACTCCTATTGTATCTTTTAACTTTGGAATGAAAAATAAAAAAAGAATACGGGAAGGAATTATCTGGGGCTTATTTTTTACAGGAATTCTTATGGCCATAGGAATGATTGTCATTGAATTGGCAGCTTCCCCACTGACAAAATTTTTCTCCCTTTCGGATTTATCCTATTATATGTGTATTGATTGTATACGGATAATGTCTCTTGCTTTTCTTTTTGCAGGGCTTTGCATTGCTTTTCAGGGAGTATTTCAGGGAATTGAGTGCGGCATAGAATCGTTACTGATTTTTCTAGGCAGACAGATGGTATTTATTCCTTTTTTGACTTTGCTCCCCACTCGCCGGATTTCTTCCTCGGCTTTTGCAATCTTTTCTTCAATGTCTGTCATGGTTACAATCTCCATTCTGATTTCGGGCATAAGAAAAGCAGGAAGTCCGTTTCGGGATTTCCTGCTCGGTGGTGCTACTGTGAGGGTAGCAGTTATTAAGTTTTATTTTTTAAAGATTCATTTTCTACCAATAGTCCACGATAAATATAACCGCCTTTCTTTTCTTGTTCTTCTGACTTTATATTAGAAAAAAGAACGGGTAGACCGATAGAAGAATAAAAATGGTAAGTGTTTTGTATTTGGAAATGAACATGGGGTTCTGTTGTATTTCCAGAATTGCCACATTTAGCAATCACATCGCCTCTTTTTACTGTTTGTCCTACTCGTACAGTTATGCTTTTGAGAAGTAGATGACATATTGTGCTATACTCATTCGCAGAATGTTTAATGGTAACTCGGTTTCCTCCAATGTCCGGTGTGTTCGGGTCTGTTTGCCCGTTGCTCATAATACGGCAATCTGGAAAATTGTTTTTGATTGCAATGATTTCACCATCTGCCGGAGCAAGAATATCCAGCTCATAACAATAATAACTATGCAAGTTTTCCTTATCTCCGTTGTAACTGTTACCTTGCTCGTCTATAACGATAAAATCATACGCAAACCGCTGTGGTAGAATATCCCATGAATGAGATGTATCCTGCGTAATGCCACCATTAACTACATACCATTTTCCTCTAAATGGTAATGAATATTTTATTTCTGGTAAATAATCATCAACACTATCAATATTTTTTCCATTATATTTTATAATCGCATACATCAGCCCTGCTATTTGCAATAGACTTTGATATAAAAATCGTACTTTCATAGAACAACTCTCCTTGACAGCTTGGATAAGATGTATTTTACCACACCTCGCCTATGTTTCCTATCCCTATTCGACAAGGGCAATCAGCTTTTTTCTGACTGCCCCTGTCTGTCCTGCCGCCTTATCTGTTTATCTTGAAATTCTCCACGACAGCATGGATTAAGCGGCGTTCCATGAAGTCTTTTTTATCGGTGTCTATCCCGTAATGCACAAGCCCTCTTTCGTTATAAACCGTCTTGATACATTTGTTACGGATATAGCTTTCATAGGTTTTCAGTACCGTCTGAATGGCGGCGGCTTCTCCCTGTGTGGCGGCTATGATTACCTCAACGGGCAGATAGCGGTCTTTGTATTTCCTACTCATGGCGGCGCACCTCTATTTCTGCCCGTATCTGCCGGACAGCCCTCATTTTGTGGTAGCTGACATTTTTAGGGTTACAGCCGTAGAGGGCGGCAATCTCTTTATTCTTGAAGCCTAAGAAATAGGACAGCAAGATGATTTCTCGTCTGTACGGGGTAAGCCGTTCTATGGCGTTCCCCAACGGCTCACTCTGCACCTCGATAAGCCATTCCCTCACTTGGAAATGGTAAAGCATACAAGGATAGCGGTCTGTGGTACTGACCTCGGCTAAATCCTTTTCCAGTAGGGAAGAAAAGGACACTTCATGCGCCTTGCGGCGGCGGTTGGCATGGTAGTAGGTAATGGCGGCATACTTCAAGACTTTCGTACAGTATGCGTCAAACTGGCGTTGCAATATTTCTATGTTTTCGCTCATTCGGTTTTCCTCCTGTCTGATTGTGTGATAGTTACGCAAAGCAGACGGGAGAGGTGGGGAACGGCAAAGAGGAAAAGGCGTCTGCTCCCATAAGCAAACGCCCTTTTAAATGTGCCACTTAGTTAATATCTTTTGCTTTCATTTTCATAAGTTCCTCTTTGCGATACTGATGCCGCCCGTCTATCCAGATAAGAAGTTCTAAAGCAAGAAGAAATGCACTCACAACAATGTATTTTTCGGTTTGTGATACCTGCATAAAAAAGTACAGGATTATCAAGGTCGCAATCGAAAGCAGAGGAACAACAGCACCTAACTGCCATACCCTCCTTGTACTCAAATATTTCTGTACACCGTATATAATAAGTGTAATGGCAATCGTTCCTAAAAATTTCAACAACATAATCAGTTCTTCCTTTCCTGTTTATATTTTTCAATAATAATTTTAGCGGTTTCTAAGTCAATTCGGGAGTCAACCGCAAGCCCTTTGATGAATGTGGAAAATGGCTCATCTTCTTTCTGGTCGCTCAGTTCGATTTTCTGGATGAGTTTGTCAAGCCGCAGACGGACGGTAGGATAGGACACCCCATACAGCTTTGCAATCTCTTTCAGTGAGCCGGATTTTAAAACAAAGTTCTTTAGAAATGTTACATCTTCCTGCTCTAAAGCAAGTATCCATTGTGGGATTTTGTCTATCTCCATTTCAATCTCCTTTTCTGTTTAACTTTAATTTTCTTTAGTATAGCATAAATAATATTAAAGTCAATAGGAAATTAAAAATAAATTTTATCCAAAGTTGGATTTTCCAACAATGGCATAAGACAGACTTTCGGTTTCCGTAGTCCTTGAATTTCGATTATCAAAGTTCAAGAGTTTCGATTTTCGTAGTTCTTGAATTTCGGTTATCGAAGTGTATAAAGCTGATTATATCAATACAAGTATAACAGACTTATCTATCAATCCTATCCTTTCCCAAACCCTTTCCCTCCCACGCCTACCAGTCGTAGAGGGAAATATCGTCCATGAAGTTCTTGACATAGATGATGTTCGGCTTGCCTAAGCCCTGCCGGACACACTCAATCAGCCCGATACCTTTCTCGCTGTCCAGTTCGGCAAACAGCTTCACAATCTTTTCAGTGCCGCATTTCAGCCGTTCCCTTGCGTCCTCCAGTGTGAAGTGGATAAACACACGCCCGTCCTTATCCGTCCAACCGTTTTTCATGGAAAGCTCCATGAAAAGGCTTCACAGGCAAAGGAAAATCAATCGGTCAATCCTTTCCCTTCCGAGCGTCCAGAACAGCCGCCCACCCTTTTAGAATTGATTAACCGAGCCTACACAGAAGCCGCCAAGCTACCGAGCCGCACTGATTTTGTACCAGAGTGCCGAGCGTTATCTCAAAGAGCATTTAGGGAAAGAAAAGGTGCTGAAGCCGAAAGTATGGAAAGCCGAGGTTGCAGACCCTACCCAAAAGAAAAGCCGTTTGTATAGCAGTTTGCAGACCTTGAAAGCGGAGGTACAGGAAGCCGAAGCGGTCAAGAAGTGCGTGGAACAGGCGGTACAGCCGGAGCAGACCAGAGCCAAGACGCAGAGCAAACGGCGTGATATGGAATTGTGATTGCGCCGGATAAATGGTATAATGGCGGTATTGAAAGGCAACAAAAATAGAATTGAGGTAAAATAAAAATGGTTGAATTACATGGAAAAGCACCATATAAGACCGTTTTAATTCATGGAGGTCCTGGGGCAATAGGTTCTTTAAAAACCTGTTCAGAAGAATTGAGCAGATTGACGGAAAGGGGAATTGTTGAAGCATTGCAATCCCAATATTCTATAGCTGAATTGATTGAAGAATTATATTTGCAGATTATAGAATATTGCCAAGAAAAACCGACTTTAATCGGTCACTCATGGGGAGCATGGTTAGCTGTTTTATTTGCAGAAAAATACCCCAAGCTATGTAAAAATATTGTCTTAGTTGGTTGCCCGCCACTTGCAGATAAATATGTTAAAGAAATATCTTTGCGAAGATTGCGAAATCTTTCGGGCGAAGAAAGTAAAATCTTTCAGAGAATGATAGATAATGTGGCTACTGATGAAGATATAAAAAAGATACCCAGTATTTTAGAAAAATCGGATAATTATTACCTTGAAAGTAGCGAAAAACTCATAGTAGATAAAGCAGATAATGAAATGTATAACAGAATTTGGAACGAGGCTACTAAGTTAAGGACGAATGGAGCGTTATTGACAGCATTTAAGAATATTCAGAGCAAACTATTTTTAATACAGGGAGTGTGCGACCCTCACCCGATAGAAGGAGTAATTAAACCGTTAGAAGAAAATGGTATTTCATGCAAAACTTATATTTTAGAAAAATGCGGTCACAATCCATTCATGGAGAAATATGCAAAAGAAAAATTTTATGATATTCTTCAAGCTATTATATAACTCACTGTTTGTTACTTTGAAAATGCCTTGTATTGTTACGCAGTAGGCGGCTTGAAATGCCTATTCTACAAGGCTTTTTAAGCGTCAAAATCGCAAAGACGATATTTTATATCTTTACCCTCAAAAATGGGCTTCTATTGCGTAACGCAGCCACTAAAAAACTAAATAACTACTACCCTCACAGTAGCACCACCGAGCAGGAAATCTTGAAAAGGACTTCCTGTTTTTTCTTTTGCCAAAATCAGAAAGGAGAGCCTATGCATGAAATCACACAGACAGCCACGAAAACCACCACCGCCCCGAAGCCGCAGACCGTCAAGCGGAAAATCGGCAAGACCACCTATGAATTGTCGCTCCATTTCAGCCAGACAAGCACAGAGCGCATGAGTGATAAAGTCATGTGGTTACTGGAAAATGACCTGTCCGTAAAGAAATGAGGAAAACTTTTCTCTATGTCCTTGACAAGCAGACCGAAATGGCTGAATAGTTGCTTAATATAGAATATTTTTTACCGCTGCCTTTTAAAATCTCGGATTTTCTGGTATAGTAATTGCAGTGCGTATTATGCCGGCTGGACCTGAGCTGGCCGAGGATAATGCAGAAAATGAGCAAATGAAATAGCAGAGGCATTTGCCCTTTGTATACTTAGGGTAAGAAGATTGGAGGCAAAGTAGGATGAAGACAAAATTTACACATGAAAGCGCATTAGAATTATTGAGAAAGTATAACCAAGAGCCTTTTCATATCCTTCACGGACTTACGGTGGAGAGCTGTATGAAATGGTTTGCCCAGGAACTGGGCTTTGGAGAGGATAAGGATTTCTGGGGTATCTGCGGATTACTCCATGACATAGATTTTGAAATGTATCCGGAGGAGCATTGTAAAAAAGCTGTGGAGCTTTTGGGAGAGGCTGGTGCAGAACCGGAGGTGATTCACGCTGTGTGCAGCCACGGTTACGGGGCATGTAGTGATGTGGAACCGGAGCATGAAATGGAAAAGGTATTGTTTGCCTGTGACGAGCTGACAGGGCTTATTGGGGCGGCAGCCAAAATGCGTCCCTCAAAAAGTGTTATGGATTTGGAGGTTAAAAGCCTGAAGAAAAAATATAAGGACAAACGTTTTGCGGCAGGATGTTCCAGAGAAATCATCGCTAAGGGCGCAGAGGCTTTAGACTGGAGCCTGGAGGAGCTGATGGAAAAAACCATTGAGGCTATGCGCTCCTGTGAGGCTTCTGTCAATAGTGAAATGGAAGGTTTGGGATTATGAGCAATGTCATCACCCAAACCATTGTATATCTGGCACTGCTTTTTGTAGGCTATGGTTTTAAAAGAAAGGGGATTTTCCAGGTAAGGGATACAGAATTTCTGAAAAAAGTGATTCTGTATCTGACCATGCCTGCAGTAGCAGTAAACGGCCTGAAGGATTTAGAGCTGCAGGCTTCTTTTTTGTGGTGTTTTGTCATTGGATTTGCTACCTGCACCCTTTTGCTGATTGTCGGAATGGCAGCTTCCAGGAAAGGAGAGCCTTCCGGCAGGATTGTGTATCTTTTCAGCTTTAACAGCTTCAATGTAGGAAATTTTGCCATCCCCTTTTTGACAGGACTGATTTCTACCAATGGATTTGCGGCCCTGTGTTTGTTTGATATTGCGGTGGCTGTCTATCTTTACGGAGTGGATTACAGTCTGGCAGAAACCATAACCGGCGGAAAGGGAGGTTTTTCCCTGAAGCGCCTTCTGAAAAAGATTTTTTCTTCCCCTATTACGGACGCTTATCTGCTGATGATTGTCCTGGCAGCCCTTCATCTGCGGCTGCCGGAGCCTGTGCTGAAGCTGGCTTCTGTTATGGGAAATGCCAATGCATTTTTGGCTATGCTGAGTATCGGAATTCTTTTCGAGTGGAATATGGACAGAAAGAATATAAAGGATATGTTTAAATTCTTCTCTCTTCGCTATGTCACTGTGCTGCTGCTGTGCGGAGCGGTGATTCTCTTTGTTCCTTTTCCTCATGACATACAACAGGCTATCTGTGTGCTGCTTATGGCTCCCTGCGCCAGCATAGCGCCTCTTCTCACAGAGAATGCCGGAGGAGACGGAGCCAAGGCCGCCCAGGTTAATTCCATTAGCATTTTGTTGGGAATTTTAATGATGATGGTGGTTTATGCGCTTGTGTAGAAAATGCGCAAAATTTTGAGGAAAATTGGTCAAACGTTTGTACACTTTTCTCTTGCCCTAGAGTATACTCAAGGTGGTATAAAAGAAGGAGAGATAGATTCCTACAGGAAAAGACAGAATCATTCAGACAGAATAGGAGCGGATAAAAATGGATAAAAAAGATTTAGAAAAACTTTTGCAGGACGTTGCAGCAGGAGAGGTAAAACCACAGGAAGCTCTTCTTCAGATTAAGACAGAGCCTTATAAGGATTTGGGCTTTGCAAAACTAGATACCCACAGAGGTATTCGCCAGGGAATGGCGGAGGTTATCTACGGAGCAGGAAAAACAAAAGAGCAGATATTGAAAATTTCCCAGGCTATGGTGGAAGAGCAGGAGAAAACAGTTTTAATCACCCGTATGAGCCGGGAAGCAGCAGAGTATGTTTCTCAACACCTGGACCTTCGCTATGATGAACACTCTAAAACCGGTATTATCGGAGATATGCCGCCAAAAGACGGTATCGGGAAAATCGTGGTAGCTACCGGAGGAACCAGCGATATTCCTGTGGCAGAGGAAGCGGCTCTCACAGCGGAAATCTACGGAAATGAAGTGCTTCGCCTCTATGATGTAGGCGTGGCCGGTATGCACCGTCTTATGGACCACATTGAGGATATTATGAGTGCCAGAGTGATTATTGCCATTGCGGGAATGGAGGGGGCTCTTGCCAGTGTTATCGGCGGTATGGCGGACTGTCCGGTGATTGCCGTACCCACCAGTGTGGGATACGGGGCTAATTTCGGAGGGCTTTCGGCTCTTCTGTCCATGCTGAATTCCTGTGCCAGCGGTATCAGTGTGGTAAATATTGACAATGGTTTTGGCGCCGGATACCTGGCCAGTATGATTAACCATCTGGAGGGAAGAAAAGAATGAAAACATTATATTTAGAGTGCAATATGGGAGCAGCGGGAGACATGCTTATGGGAGCTCTTCTGGAGCTGATTCCCGACAGAGAAAGCTTTCTGGAAAAATTAAATCAGGCAGGCATCCCGGGAGCCAGAGTCACTGTGGAAAAGGGAATTAAGTGCGGAATTACAGGAACTCATGTAAGGGTAACAGTGGACGGACAGGAAGAGTACAGCCTGGATGCAGAGCCGGAGAATTACGGACACCACCACGGCAGCGGACATTCTCATGGCGAAGCTTCCCATGAAGAACATTCCCAGCACAGTCATGCCCATAATGAACAGCTTCACTCTCATGAGGGACAGTTTGATAAAGAGCATCTTCACTCCCATAAAGGGCATCTTCATCCCCATGAGGAACACATCCATGAAGAGCATTTTCATCCCCATGAGGAACACTTCCATGAAGAGCATCTTCACTCCCATGAGGGACATTCCCACCAAGGGCATCACCATCATGGGCATACTTCTTTGGAAGATATTTCCCGGATGATTGACAAGCTTTCTGTAGATGATAAGGTAAAGGAAGATGTGAAAACTATATATGGCATGATTGCAGAGGCGGAAAGCCAGGTACACGGACATCCTGTTTCCCAGATTCATTTTCATGAAGTGGGAACTGTGGATGCTCTGACAGATATTACCGGCTGCGCTATGCTGATGAGACAGCTTGAACCGGAGAAAATCATAGTCTCTCCGGTGACGCTGGGCTTTGGTCAGGTTCACTGTGCCCATGGTATTCTTCCCGTGCCGGCTCCGGCTACAGCACTGCTGCTTAGGGGCATCCCCTGTATGGCCGGAAATATCCGGGGAGAGCTGTGTACTCCTACAGGAGCTGCTTTGGTAAAATACTATGCCAATGCTTTTGGCAGAATGCCGGAGATGGTGATTGAGAAAATCGGTTATGGAATGGGAACTAAGGACTTTGAAGCAGCTAATTGCATTCGGGCTATTTTAGGAGAAAGCTGAAGGGAGAAAGCATAGCATGTGCGGACGGTATCATATAGACGATAACGGGATAGAGGAAATCAGAAGAATAGTAAAGATTCTGGAGGAAAAGCTGAAAACTCAGAAGGGCCGGGACATATATCCATCCCAGGAGGCACCTGTGATTTTAAGCAATAGCCAGGGAGAGCTGGAGGCAAAAGCTTTGTTTTGGGGCTTCCCCTCTCCTGCAGGGAAAGGACTTCTGATAAATGCCAGAGCGGAAACCGCTCTGAACCGTCCTCTCTTTTCTGATTCCGCCCGGCACAGAAGATGTATCATCCCGGCCCGATGGTTTTATGAGTGGACGCCCCAAAAAGAGAAAACCCAGTTTCGCAGAGAAGATTTTTCTCTTCTGTATCTGGCTGGGCTTTACCGTTACTTTTCAGAGGGCATTCGCTTTACCATCCTTACCACCCAGGCCAATGCTTCCACGGTTTCTGTTCATCCCCGAATGCCTCTTATTCTGGAAGAAGAGGAGATTTGGGATTGGATTTTAGATGGAGCCCAAACAGAAGCCTTTTTAAAAAAAGAACCTGCTCCTCTTATTTTAGAGCAGGAATATAGCCAGCAAAGTTTAGTGTTTTCGTGAACTCAATAAAGCGACCCGTCACAGGCGAAGAATCCTGCAAAGCAGGATTCTTTTCATTTTCCAAATAGGTCACTGTGTGTCCCGGTACGAGCCAGTGTTAGCACCAAGCTCGTTTCCTTCCCAGTTATCCCCTGTTGATTTTACGAACATACGTTCCTATAATAGAAGAAAAAGGAGGTGGAACGTATGTTCGCAGAAGGGAAACAGCTTTCAAAAAAGCCGAAGAATTCCAGAGAGAATTCCTCTCTTATTTTTCATATTGATGTAAATTCTGCATATCTAAGCTGGGAGGCAGTGTACCGGATGAAATGTCTGGGCGTAAGGGAGGATTTACGGTGCCAGGTCAGTGCTGTGGCCGGGGATACTGCCCTGCGCCAGGGAATCATCCTGGCAAAATCTATCCCTGCCAAAGCCAGGGGTGTTTCAACGGGAGACAGTATTTTCGAAGCCAGGAGGAAATGTCCCTCTCTTTTACTGGTACCCCCGCATTATGCTTTGTATGAAAAATGTTCTTTAGCTTTTCTGAAGATTTTAAAAGAGTATTCTCCGGCTGTGGAGCCCTATAGTATAGACGAAGCTTTTGTAGATATGAGCGGAACCGGGAAGATTTTCGGAGAACCCTTAACAGCAGCCCGGGAAATGAAAGAAAGAATAAAACAGGAGCTGGGCTTTACGGTAAATATAGGGATTTCTACCAACAAGGTACTGGCTAAAATGGCCTCTGATTTTGAAAAGCCGGACAAGGTGCATACTCTGTATCCCTGGGAAGTAGAGGAGAAACTATGGCCTCTGTCTGTATCCCGGCTGTTTTTCGCAGGAACAGCATCTCAGAGGAAGTTGAAAAATATGGGGATTTTTACCATCCGTCAATTGGCGGAAACAGACCCGGAAATTTTGAAGGCTCATATGGGTAAACAGGGAGAATTGCTGTGGACCTATGCCAGAGGAATAGACCCCTCCCTTATCCAGCCTCTTCCTCCGCCAAATAAAGGATATGGGAACAGTATTACCCTGCCCTGGGATGTGAAGGAACGGGAGATAGCCAGAAAGGTGCTGTTATCTCTGTGTGAAACCTTGGGAGCCAGACTGCGGGCTCATAAAGTTCAGGCCCGGGTATTCTGTGTAAGCATCAAAACCTGGGATTTCTCCAGAGCCTCTCATCAGAGAAAATGTCCCTGGGCTACCAGTCTTACACAGGAAATCTATGACCAGACGGTGCTTCTCTTTGACCAGCTTTGGAAAGGAGAACCCATACGCCATCTTGGAGTTCATTTATCCGGGATTTCCAGAGAGCAGGACTTCTTCCAGGAAAGCCTTTTTGCCCTTCCCAACAGAGAAAAGTGGCAGAGGGCAGAGGCTGCTGTAGACCAGATACGCAGAAGATATGGGGGAGATTCTGTGAAAAGAGCAGTATTCCTGAATACGGGAATGGAGCATATGGCAGGAGGAATTTCCAGGGAAAAATATGTGCCCCAGGATAAAAGAGCTATTAGCAGGGGGAATTGTTTATGAGTTTTCACACAGGAATCCAGGTGTATGAAAAGGATGAAGGAAGGCAGGAGGGAGATTTCCTGGAAGCAGCGGTAAAATGCTGGTTTACAGCTTCCGGAAAGGCGGTCCCCTTGTCCATGAAAATCAGGGACAAGGAAGGCCAAATCCTATATTTTTTCCCTATCCG
>NHCFR01400__coassemble_756_pt1 | contig 21684 bp, 16 predicted proteins | sample NHCFR01400__metabat2_high_PE_048 | metagenome-assembled genome bin NHCFR01400
CCACCACAGAGGTGGGCTTGGTTATCTTCCTGGAAAGACCGAAGAAACGTTTCTTTTCCAGCTTATACTGCATGGCATACATCATACCGTTTTCTGCGGCTGTATAAAGGATTTCCTCAGAAACCCCCCAGTTTTCTGCTACTTTCTTTTTGATTTCTTCCTGGGTAAGCTTTCGTTTCGTCAAATCCTTGGAGCGAAGCTCCGTGGTGCCTATAGCTATGGCCCGGACCATATTTTTCGTGGTATCTACTTCCACAGAAACCTCAACGGTTTCCGGAGCGGCTCCCGATTTCACAGCCCTTTCCTCTGCCTCTCTGCGGACAGCCAGTATATCCTTTTCTGTAGGATTGGCAATGGTTCTCTCTACAGTATCACGAATCATAGCCAAGGCCACACCTATAGTTGATATAACAGAACCGTTCTTAGCGTTCTTGCATTTTACCTCCATAGTTTCCGCCAAATGAGGAACCACTGCCGCAGCACCGCCGCCTCCGCCTACTAACACAGTGTTTCTTTTATCCATACCGTAATCCTCCAGCAGAGACTGGACAACCTTGGCATTCTTTACCGCAGACAGCCGCAGAGCTTCCTTTGCCGCCTCCTCCGGAGTCATGCCCATAGTATCAGCCAGAGCTTTCCAGGCTTTTACTGCAGCCTTTTTATTTCCGTAGGCATAGTCCTCTTCTTTTACATAACCTGCCACATTGGCAGCTCCCGCCAGAGACAAGGCAAACATCCTGCCGTTTTTGCATTTCACACATGCATATTCCGGGTCATTGGGCATAGGCCGGATTGTCGTAAGCACCGGCTCCTCTATCTGGGAGTCCTCCGTATATACTTCATAGTCCAGTCCGGCTATATGTACGCTTCTGGGGCCTACATCTGCCAGCTTCCCCTTTTCCAGTCTTATCATACTGCCGCCGCCGATTCCCACGGTACGCACATCCAGAGATGTAAGGTAGGTCTTATGTCCGCCTACCTCGGCGTATTTCACCATTACCTTTCCATCCTTTACACAGGAAATATCCGTGCTGGTTCCCCCTACCTCCAAAAAGATGCCGTTGGTAAGCTTCTCATACATCAAGGCTCCGGCCACACCTGCTGCCGGCCCGGAAAGAATGGTCAGTATGGGCCTTTTCCTCACCTCGTCAACCGTCATAACGCCTCCGTCGCACCGCATGACCATCAAAGGAGTTTTGATTCCCGCTTTCTTAATACTCTTCTCTGTCATATTTGCGGCTTCTAACATCTTGGGCATAATGCTGGCATTGACAACCGCTGTCCTTGTCCGGACCTTCAGCCCGTACAGCTTGGAAATTTCATTAGTAGCAGTGGCCGCTATCCCGGCCTTCCCGCATAATTCCAACACTTTTCCTTCATTTTCCGGATGGTCTACACTAAAAGCCTCGGCTCCTACAATTGCCTTGCACTCTTTTTCTGCTAATACATCTATCTGCTTTTTTATATCTTCTACAAAAGATTTTGTATCTGTTTCCACAAAAGCATTTTCTGAATGAAGAGCTTTTGTTTCTGTCAGAGGAATATCCCCCATAGTGGTGTCGCTTTTGGACTTTGTGCCTTCCAGTCCTTTTCCCATGGTAAGGATACCTACCTTCACCACATCCCCTTCCAAAAGGGCGTTGGTGGCCTGGGTGGTACCGTGGGAAATAAAAACCACATCCTCCGGCTTTACAGAATTTTTTTCCATAATATCCTGTAAAACCTGGATAATACCTTCTGCAACTCCGGTTTTTGCCTTATGTGTAGTGGGAACCTTTGCCGTACTGATTAGCTCAAAGGTATCATTATCAATCAAGGCTGCATCAGTAAAAGTTCCGCCTACGTCTATACCTATTCTAACCTTCATCATACTTTCCTGCCTTTTCTATTCTGTCATCCGCTGGATTTACATATAAAGAACCACTGTAACAAGAATACCCAAAATCACAACAGGCCATATCCAGGGTAAAAGCCTTTTTGTCACAGAAGTTACTTCCTCTCCTGTATAGCTGCATACCCACACGTTATGCGTATTGGTGGGACAGCAAAGAAGCTGCATGGTAGAGACCGCACAGAAGCCGCCCATTATCACGTTAATAGGAAGTACATTTAAGCTTACCATTAAAGCAGCAATCCCTGCGCCTAATCCCCACAGGTTCAGAGGCCCCCTGTACAGGCAAAGAGGCGCCAAAACAGCAAAGAATAAAACAAAGGTTAAGGTTGAACTGGGTGTAATCACCCGCATCAAAGGAGACAGAGATTCTGTAACTGAAGGCTGGTTAATGGCCAGCAGCAGCATACCGATTCCAATCATCAGGGTAGCCGATGGAGCCGTAGCCGAAAATCCGTCAAACAGTGTTTTGGTCAGCATATTCATGGTTCTTTTCCATCCTGCCTTAATACTGGTAAATACACAGGCCCATATAATTGAAACCATAAAAGCAGAAATCAAAGGAAACTTAAATCCAATAACAAGGACCAGCGGAATCAGAGGCGTTACCATGGCCAGGGCTCCCGTCACCCCTTTTAATTGGTATAATTCTTCTTCCTCCGCTTCCACCGGAGCGGAAAAAGCATATTTCTTTCCTGTTTTCCGATATCTGATTACACAGAAAATAACTCCGGAAACAAAAGCAGCTACTGCACAGATAGCTAAGATTTTAAATACATCGTCAAAATCTGCTCCGATAACTGCTGCTATGGAATTTACGTTAGACAGGTTTGCATTATTGCCCACGCAGTAGGCAAACAGCATAACAGCCGTAGCAGTAAACTTGTCTGCGCCTACAGATACCAAAATAGGAATCACAATGGTACCTATCATGATTACCGTGCCCAGTCCATTTACCGTGGTGAAAAGCAGGGAGGCCACAACAAACAGTACCAGGGTAACTATCAGAGTCTTATCTCCCCCTAATTCTGCCCCTTTCTTTATCATGGTTTCGCTGATTTTGGTTTTTTCCATCACCATGCCCAGCCATCCAGCAAAAACAGCAACCATAATGGCATCTCCTAATTTCAGGGCTCCCGCCTGTATCACAGTCTGTAAAAAGCCTGCGGCATTTCCCTCTGCATCTGTGGCAATCACCGGCACGCCGCCAATCACACAGATTCCCACTGCCAGGACAAAAAGTGCCAGCACTGTAGGCATTTTTCTGGTAACCATAAGTCCCATTACAACCAACATAAACAGTAAAATCAGTATACCTTGTATCATATATGTCCACCTCTCATTGTTTTTTGCCAATACCGATGTCTGCCTCATACTTTAGGAAAACATATATGTCCTTTTTTTAAAAGGTCTCTACCAGATATTTATAGTTTTCCATCCAAATCTGATGTGCAAACACCCCTCCAATATCTTTCCTTTCTGCTCCCAGCTTTCTGATAACCGGGTTTAAAGGAAACTTCTGCGCCACCATTTCCACTATCTTATCTAAGTGTTCCGCCTGCCCTCCGATGAATACATCACGGACAGGGAAAAACAGCAGCGCACTTTTAATTACCTGCGAAAGCTTTTCTGATAATATCTCAGGGGAAAGCTTTTTCAGGGCAAGCTCCTGAGCCAGCATAATGCTTCTGGAAGCCCCGCTTTCTGCTCCCGCATAGTTCCCTGTAAGCACAGCCGAGCTTATGTCGAAAACCGTATCATCTGCGCTTTTCACCAAGGTCTTATTTAAAACAAAGCTGGCTGTAATCCTCTCTCCCAGATTTATGTATGCATAATTCTTATACTCTGCATCCACAGTCCTTAAATAATAGTCTAAACTATAACGGTTTAAAAGCTCCTTTTTCACCCGGACATCACAGCTGGCCGCCAATGCAGTCTCCATACGGAGTACGTCTGAGGACAAAGATGTTGTGAATTCTGTCATCAAATCATATTCCGGAATATCATCCTGGCAAAGCAGCCCCACCCCTGTGATTCTGGCTGGAATGCCTTCTTCCCCCTTCTGGATACTCTTTACATATCTGCAGAGAACATCCAGAAGCCGGTTACCGGCAAGCATCTTACTGGCCAGTTCCTTTGTCTGCAGAAGCTGTCCGCATAAATCATATACACTGGCAATTACACCGTCTCGTTTCACAGCCAGGGTGACCACACACCCATAATCCGGCTTTATCCGCAGTAAAATAGGTTTTCTTCCCCCTGTAGATTCTCCTTCTTTTGTTTCCTCAACCACTCCTTTTTTCATCAGCAATGAAATTGCCTGGCTCACTGTACTTGGAGCGAGACCGCTTCTCTCAGAAATCTCGATTCTGGAAACCGGTTCCCAATCCATGACACACCCCATTACCTGAGCAACATTATTTAATTTTACATCTTTCAAAGATTTTTTAGCCATATTTACCACCTATTTATTTTTAATATCGAAATAAGTATACCCATGATTTTCCTATTTTTCAATAACCTACCATAGATTTTGCCAAAAAACCTTAGTGAATTAAGCTTACGGCCATAAACTTATTTTTTAATTCAAATTAAGTATATATAAAACAGGAAAGATTGTCAATTTATTTTAGTTTTCCAGCAAAAATTTAGGCAAGTTTTCCAGAATTCAAATCTTAGTTTTATGCAGTTTTTCTTTTTGCAGGAAAAGAATGAAGGATAAGCTTATTTCTTTGTGCAAAATAAGCACACTTACTCATTAAAGAATTGATATAAAATATGCAGAAATTCTCCCTCTATATCCTTGGGAAATTTCTGCATAAGCATACTTACCTCTCTGCACAAGAACACACGCCCTCATGCAGAGAGAGTATCCTCTTATTTTTCATAGATATAAAACCCTTCCCCTGTCTTCCTCCCTAATTTTTTCCCTCTTACCATTTTTCTCAGATAGGGATGGGGACGGTATTTGGAATCTCCTGTCTCTTTCTGAAGCACTTCCATAATGTCCAAAACAATATCCAGTCCAATCAAATCCCCCAATTCTAAAGGTCCCATGGGATGATTGGCCCCTAATTTCATGGCTGTATCAATGTCCTCCGCTTTCGCAGCCCCTTCTGCTAAGATACCCACAGCCTCATTTATCATAGGAATCAAGATTCTGTTTACTGCAAAGCCGGGAGATTCTTCTATTTGAACCGGAACCTTTCCTATGGTTTCCACTATTTTTTTTAGCTCTGCTATGGTCTGGGAAGGGGTATCTAAAGCCGGAATAATTTCCACTAGCTTCATAACCGGCGCCGGGTTGAAAAAATGCAGGCCTACAACCGTCCTGTTAATTCCGGCGCCAATTTCCGTTACCGATAGGGAAGAGGTATTGGTGGCAAAGATACAATCCCCGGAACAAATACTCTGCAGTTTTTGGAAGGTACTGCGCTTGATTTCCATATTTTCTACTGCGGCCTCAATAATGAGATTACAGTCTGTACAGTCTTCTGCCACCCCTACTGAAATAGCAGAAAGAATTTCCATGGCTTCTTCTCTCTTTATCTTTCCCTTTTCTACTCTGTCCTTCAGATTCCGGGCAATTTTATCTTTCCCTTTCCGGGCTAATTCCAAATTTAAATCACATAGCAGCACCTTATGAATTCCGCTCTGGGCAAACACCTGGGCAATCCCTGTCCCCATAGTTCCGGCGCCCATAACCCCAACTTTCATACACCCTTTCCCTCCTATTTGTTCCTGAAATTTTTCGTCTTTCTTTTTTCTAAAAAGGCTGTCATACCCTCTTTTTGGTCCTGACTTGCAAAACAGCTTCCGAATAATCTGGATTCTACAGCTACTCCCTGGTCTATCTCACACTCTATTCCCTGATTTATTGCTTTCTTACAATTTTTCACTGCAATAGGAGCATTTTTACAAATCTTATCCGCCAGATATAAAGCCTTTTCCATAAGCAGTTCAGCCGGACACACCATGCTGACCAGGCCAATCCTCAAAGCCTCCTCTGCATCTATATTTTGCCCTGTATAAAGCATCTGTTTTGCTGCAGAAAGACCTACTAAACGTGGCAGTCTCTGGGTTCCCCCGAAACCGGGAATGATGCCAAGTCCTACTTCCGGCTGGCCGAATACAGCATTTTCTGAGCAGATGCGTATGTCGCAGCACATAGCTAATTCACAGCCTCCGCCTAAGGCAAAGCCGTTTACAGCAGCTACCACTGGTATGGGAAAATTTTCTATCTTTCTGAAAACAGCATTACCTTTTTTTCCGAATTTTTCTGCCTCTTGGGGAGACAGGCTGCACATTTCTCCAATGTCAGCTCCTGCTGCAAAGGCCTTCTTCCCCTGTCCGGTCAGAATAAGGCAGCGGATATTACCGGTATCTATACCATCTAAAGCTGCTTCCAATTCTGTCAAAATATGACTGTTCAGGGCATTCAGCGCCTCCTGCCGGGAAAGAGTAAGAATCCCTATATTCTTTTGCTCCTCATATAATACATATTCCATTTTTTGCTCACCTTCTGTATCCTATGTTTCTCTTTCCACCACAGCGGCGCACCCCATACCCCCGCCAATGCAAAGAGCCGCAAGCCCTCTTCCGGCATTTCTTCTCTCCATTTCATAAAGAAGGGTAACTAAAATCCTGCAGCCTGATGCTCCTACCGGATGCCCCAATGCTATAGCTCCTCCATTTACATTCAATCTGCTGCTGTGAATTTCCAATTCTTTTGATACAGCTAAAGCCTGGGCTGCAAAGGCTTCATTGGCTTCTACAAGGTCGAAATCGTCTATTTTGTATCCTGTCTTTTTCATTATCTTCCGGACTGCCGCCACAGGTCCGATTCCCATAACAGCCGGCTCCACTCCGGCCAAAGCTCCTGCCTTCCATATAGCCATAGGCGTCACGCCAAGCTCTATGGCCTTTCGCTCACTAAGCACTACAACCGCAGCGGCCCCATCATTGATTCCGGAAGAATTAGCTGCTGTAACTGTACCGTTTTCTTTAAAAGCAGGCCGTAATCTTCCGATACTTTCTGCCGTAGTTTCCGGCCGGATTCCTTCATCCTCAGCAAAAACTATGGTCTGTTTTTTACTTTCTACTGTGACAGGAACAATCTCTTCTTTAAATCGCCCCTCTTGTCTGGCTCTTGCGGCCTTGGATTGACTCCAGGCTGCAAAACTGTCCTGCTCTTCCCTGGTGATATTCCATTTTTCCGCAATATTTTCCGCAGTAATTCCCATATGGTATTGATAAAAGGCATCTGTCAGTGCGTCTTTCACCATGGTATCCACCAAGGTTCCATCCCCCATACGATACCCATACCTGCCCTGGGTCACAGCATAGGGGGACATTGTCATGTTTTCCATGCCCCCCGCTACAACGATTTCTGCATCCCCTGCCTTTATCATTTCCGCTGCCTGATTTACACAGTTCAGCCCGGAACCGCATACAACATTCATTGTAACTGCAGGCACCTCCACTGGAATTCCTGCTTTTACAGCGGCTTGGCGGGCCACATTCTGTCCCTGCCCTGCCTGTATGACACACCCCATATACACCTGGTCCACTTCCTCCTTCGGTATATGGCTGCGGCGAAGAGCCTCCCGGATTACAATCGCTCCCAGTTCTGCTGCAGGCACCGCTTTCAGGGTTCCCCCCATAACGCCTATAGGAGTCCGGCAGGCGCCGGCAAGAACAATTCTGTCACCATCCTGTTTAAGCATTGGTATTTTCCTATCTGTTTTCATTCTCTTTTTGTCCTCTCTGGATTCCCGCAATAGCCTGGGCCAGCTTCTTTTTCTCTTCCAGCCCTCCCTGCCTGCCAATCATAATCCTTTGGGCCTGAGGGCTTCCTGCACCATGAAGAGACTCGGTACGATACCCCACAGCACCTGCCCCCAGGGTCATACTTTCTATCAGACGCAGTATTTTCATACGGTCCATCACATCTGCAGTGCTGCTTCCCTTAAAATATTTTTTACACAATTCTCCCACTTCCGGAGAATGAAAATCCTGTTCTGAAGGCATAGTCACCATAAGACCCCCGGCAATATCCTCTGCCAGTCTTGCAATTTCATAAGGGTATCTGGTAACATTCTGCTTGCACACATTAGCCAAAAGGGTATTTATCTGATAATTCCCTGACAGGGTAGCTTTTCCTTCTGCCGAACAGGCAATGCCGCAGCAATACAAGGTCTCATTCAAATGCATCATTTCAATGAGTTTATCTTTAATGTGAGAAGCCTTCTCCACACCGTTATACTCTGCCGCCACAGCCGCTGCTCCAATCAGCACATCTCCTACTCCCGCCTTACAGCCTCCATAGCTCTGTCTGTGGTAACCGGCAAAACGCTCCACCAAGACTCCGGCAAACTCATACTCCTCACATAAGAAGACTCTCTCCCAAGGCACGAAAACATTCTCAAATACAACCAGGGCTTCCTGCCCTCCAAATTTACAGTTGCCGCAGTCCATGCATCCATTGTCCTCTAATTTCCTTGTATCACAGGACTGGCGTCCATAAATCATGGTAATTCCCTGGGCGTCAGAAGGTACGGCAAAACATACTGCATAGGCTTTATCCTCTTCCTTCATGGCTATGGTAGGCATGATAAGCTGTTCGTGAGAATTTACCGCTCCGGTCTGATGAGCCTTTGCCCCTGTTACGACAATCCCATCTCTCCGCTTCTCTACAATATGCAGATACATATCCGGGTCTTCCTGCCTGCCAGGCGACAGGCTTCTGTCCCCCTTAGGGTCTGTCATAGCGCCGTCTACCGTTAAATCCTTTTCCTGTACATATCTCATATAATCGCAGAAACGCCGGTGATAAACAGTTCCATATTTCTGGTCTGTTTCATAGGTTGTAGAATAAACTGCATTAAAAGCATCCATTCCCACACATCTTTGAAAGCAGGCTCCTGTTTTCTGGCCCAATATCCTCTGCATTTTCACTTTATTTACCAGGTCTTCCCTGCTCTGATGAATATGACAAAAGCGATTGATTCTCTCCCCTGTCAAATGGGATACTGTTGTCATAATTTCTTTGTATTGGGGATTCTGGGCCAAGGCATAAGTCATGGCCACAGAGTTTACAGATGGGCGAATAATAGGATGGTCTACGAAATTATCCACCCTTTCCCCAAACAGATATACCACTGTCTTTAATTTTCTCAGGCTTTCTATATATTCCTGAGCCGTCATTAAACTCATTGCTTTCTCCCCTCTCTATGCAAAATTGCAGTATCTGGCCATGGAAACATCCTGAAAACCCAGCAGTTCTGCTTTTGGCTTTTCTCCCCGGGCCACTCTCAGTACCATCTCAAATAATTCCTCTCCGGCGGTTTCCAGTTCTTTTCCCTGGGTAAGAACCGGGCTGCAGTCATAATCTATGTTATCCGCCATCAGCCTGGCCGTCTCCTGGTTTGCCGTCAGTTTAATTACCGGGATAAGACCGGAACCCGTAGGCGTACCGTGCCCTGTAGTAAATACTGCCACCTGAGCTCCGGCAGCTGCCATTCCCACAATAGAGGCTACATCCTGCCCCGGTGTATCCATCACCACCAGCCCTTTTTCTGAAATAGGTTCACCATACCCTACTACTTCCCGGATAACCGTAGTCCCTGCTTTATGTACACAGCCAAGAGACTTTTCCTCCAAAGTAGTAATTCCTCCTGCAATATTGCCTGGCGTAGGATTTCCGTTTCTGGGATTCTCTCCTACACAGAGAAAATCTTCCTCAAAGTCTTTGATGGTTTTTAAAAGCTTTTCTTTTACATCCTGTTTTTCGCAGCGGGCTGCCAGGATTTTTTCAGCTCCAATCATTTCCGGAGTTTCTGACAAAATCACTGTTCCTCCATGGCTTACCAATAAATCACTGCACTTTCCCACCACCGGATTAGCTGCCAGTCCGGAGGTAGGGTCAGAACCTCCACATTCTGTCCCCATCACCAGCTCCGAAATATCCGCCTCCTGTAGCGGAAGCAAATCCGCCTGCTTTCTCATGGCTTTTGCCAGTTCTATGATATGTTCCTCTGCTTTAAGACTTCCTCCTTCTTCTCTCAGAACTAATACCTCCAATGGTTTGCAGGTTTTTTCTCTGATTCTTTCAGCCAATAACGAAGCCTGCACTACTTCACACCCATTTCCCACCAGAACAGTTCCGTATACATTGGGATTTGCCGCCAGCCCGGACAAAGTCTCCAGCGTCACTTTCAAGTCCCGCCTGCTCAAAGAACAGCCGCCCTGGTTGGCTACATAAACAGCACCCTCTGTCTTCTGGGCCGCAAATCTTGCTGTTTCACTGGCGCAGAGTGAACATGGCAGAATCAGCACATGATTCCGGATTCCAAACTTCCCGTCCGGCCTTCGATAGCCCTTTATCTTCATCTCTCTTCCTCCCTGCATCCCTTATCCTGCATCATGCAGGCACTTTGCAGATTATGCACATGAACCCATGCGCCCGGCAAAATGTCCTCTGTGGTCCTGCCGATTTCTTCTCCATATTTGCGGACCATCTGTCCCTTCTTCATTTCCTGAATGGCCATTTTATGATACTGAGGAATATCTTCTTTTGCCCTCTGGCTATGTATACTGCCGTCCATGGTATAGCAAACGGCTTCACCCGCCTTGGCTCCCTCGGTCAGGGTTATGACCTGGTCTGAGGGATGGATTAAAATTCCGGTTGGCTTCAACTTTCTCCCCCCTGTTTCTCCATGCTCCATTTTTTATATCTTTCATAACGTTCTCTGGCTTCCTCTTCTGCCTGGGCGAATAATTCTTCCGCCAGTTCCGGATTTTGTTTTGTCAGTGAAACAAATCGTACCTCACTCATAAGGAAATCCCTAAATCCGGCTTTGGGCGCCTTAGAATCCAGAACAAAAGGATTTTTTCCTCTTTGCTTTCTTCTGGGGTCATAGCGGTACAAATTCCAATATCCGGCTTCTACCGCTCTCTTCTGCTGTTCCTGGGTTCGCCCCATCCCGCCTTTAATTCCATGATTGATACAAGGTGCATAACCTATGATTAAAGACGGTCCCGGATAGCTCTCCGCTTCCTGAATGGCTTTTATGGCCTGAGACGGGTCTGCCCCCATAGCAATCTGAGCCACATATACATCTCCATACTGAGCCGCCATCATACCTAATTCTTTCTTTTTTCTTTGTTTTCCCCCAGCGGAAAATTTAGCTATGGCAGCCTTTGGCGTTGACTTAGAGGATTGTCCTCCTGTGTTGGAATAAACCTCTGTATCAAAAACCATTACATTTATATCTGCACCCGTGGACAGCACATGGTCTAAACCTCCATAACCAATATCATAGGCCCATCCATCTCCCCCGAATATCCAATTGGAACGTTTGATAAAATAGTCTGCCCTCTGAAGAACATCCCTTGCTCCTTTTATCTCCTGGTTTTTCTCCAGCTCCTTTTTCAACGCTTCTCCACGTTTTCTTGTGTCCTTGGAATCCGTGAATCCTTCCAGCCACTGCCTGATAGTTCTTTCCAGTTCTTTATCCTCGTTGTCAGAAGCCGAAAGCCCGGATAAAATTTCTTCCACCTGGTCTTTAACTTCCTCCCTAATAGCCTGGTATCCCAGATACATGCCTAACCCATATTCCGCATTATCTTCAAAAAGAGAGAAGCCCCAGGCAGGTCCATGTCCCTCCCTATCTTTCCGGTAAGGTACTGCAGGTGCGCTTCCTCCCCACACGGTTGCACATCCCGCAGAGTTGGAAATCATCATTCTGTCTCCGAAAAGCTGTGTAATCAGCCTGGCATAGGGGGTCTCCCCGCATCCCGCACAGGCCCCTGAAAATTCAAAGTAAGCCGGCAAAAACTGGCTTTCCTTCACACTGCAGCCGTTCTTCTCTACGGTTTTCTGCAAAGGGCGCTTTGAAATCCAATCCCAGCTCTCTTCCTCTTCCGCCGCTCTCTGTTCCAGAGGAATCATCTGCAAAGCAGAATTTCCCGCCGGGCATACATTGATACAGTTTCCGCAGCCTGTGCAATCCAGGGGAGAAAATCCCATATAAAAATACTGGCCTTTATACCCCTTAGCAGGACCGGCCTGGTTTCGTACTTTCTCCGGGGCATTCTCCCTTTCCTCTTCTGTCAGTAATTGTGGACGCAAAACCCCATGAGGACACACAAAAGAGCAGCGGTTGCACTGCAGGCAGGCCTGTGGATTCCAGTCGGGAACTTCTAAGGCAATTCCTCTTTTTTCATATTGTGTGGTACCAATAGGAAAGGTACCGTCTTCAATACCCTGAAAAGCACTAACCGGAATTTTGTCTCCCTGCTGCCGGTTCATGGGCATCATAATACGGTTTACAAAAAAATCCAGCTTATCTGACCCTGTATGAATTTCCTGTATCTGTTCCTCACAGACATTGGTTTTTAAAGCGCCGAGATTTACTTTATGTAAGCGCTGAACCGACTGACGGATAGCCTCAACATTCATATCTATCACTTTCTGCCCCTGATGTCCGTAATTTTTCCGTACTTCCTGTTCCAGATAAGACATGGCCTGGTCCAGGGGAATCATTTTCGTCAGGGCAAAAAATGCCGTCTGCATAATCATATTGATACGGCGGCCAAGCCCCAGTTCTTCTGCCAATTGTGCTCCGTTTATGGTGTAAAAGCGGATGTTTTTATTCAAAATAGTCTGCTTCATGGCCTCTGGCAAATGCTTGCTCAGCTGCTGCTCATCCCAAATACAATTCAGAAGAAAAATTCCATTTTCCTTTATTCCTTCCAGCAGGTCATAATCCTTTACATAAGCCTGGTTATGACAGGCAATATAGTCCCCATGTTCCACCAAATAGGACGAACGGATAGGACTGTCTCCAAAGCGCAGATGGGAAATGGTGATTCCTCCCGACTTTTTAGAATCATAGGCAAAATAAGCCTGCACATATTTATTCGTATGATTTCCAATAATTTTCACTGCAGACTTATTCGCACTTACCGTACCGTCTGAACCCAGTCCCCAAAATTTGCAGTTTATGGTTCCTTTTGCTGCAGTATCCGGGAAATTCTTTTCTGCCGGAAGGGAATGTCCTGTAATGTCATCCAGGATACCTACAGTAAATCCTTCTACCGGATACTCCTGTTCCCCATTTCTCAAAACAGCTCTCACATCACTTGGCCTGAAATCCTTAGAAGCCAGGCCGTAACGCCCGCCAATAATCCTTGGACTCTTATCCACAGCCCTAAATGCGGCGCATACCTCCTGATACAAAGGCTCTCCTGTTGCACCCGGCTCTTTCGTGCGGTCTAATACCACCACTGTTTTCGTACTTTTCGGAAAAGCCTGCAAAAAATCACAGGCAGAAAAGGGACGAAACAGGCGAACCTGGACCAAACCATATTTCTCTTCCTGTTTATTCAGATAATCCAGAGTCTCCTTAATTACTTCACAGACAGAACCCATAGCAACCAAAACAACAGAAGGATTGCCGGCACCATAGTAATCAAACAGATGATACTGTCTCCCTGTTTCCTCCTGCAGCCTGTCCATATATTGCTGTACCAGCTCCGGCAGCTTGTCATAGAATCTATTTACAGCCTCTCTCTCTTGAAAGAAAATATCCGGATTCTGTGTGGTTCCTCTTAAAACAGGATGGTCCGGATTTAAAGCCCTGTCCCTAAACTTCTTTATTCCTTCCCAATCCACCAGTTTTTTTACTGTTTCTTCCTCTATCACTTCAATTTTCTGTATTTCATGGGAGGTTCGGAATCCATCAAAAAAATGAACAAAGGGAAGTCTGGCACCGATTGCTGATAAATGGGCAATACACCCTAAATCCATACATTCCTGCACAGAGCCGGAGGCAAGCAAAGCCATTCCTGTCTGACGAATGCTCATCACATCCTGGTGGTCTCCGAAAATACTCAATGCATTGGAGGCCAGGGACCTGGCGCTCACATGAAGCACACCGGGAAGCAGTTCTCCCGCAATTTTATATAGATTAGGTATCATCAGCAATAACCCCTGGGAAGAGGTATAGGTAGAGGACAGAGCTCCGGCCTGAAGACTGCCGTGAAGAGTTCCTGCCGCTCCGCCTTCCGATTGCATTTCAATCAGTCTGACCGGCCTGCCAAAAATATTCTTCTTTCCCTGAGACGCCCATTTGTCCACAGCCTCCGCCATAGGGGAGGAGGGTGTTATCGGATAAATAGCCGCAACCTCTGTAAAGTAATAGGACGCCATTGCTGCCGCTGTATTGCCGTCCATGGTTTCTTTCCTGTTCTTCTGCATCATACTGCCTCTTCTCCTGAATTTTCCTTTAGTTCTTAAAGACAATCCTGCCGGAATAGGACGAGAATTCTTCTATGGCCTTCTCAAACTCTTCCAGCTTCATTTCTTTGGCTACAAACTTGCTCAGGTCAATCTTACCGGTTTTCAGAATATTCATAACTTCTGTCCAGGTCTCATACATGCGCCTTCCAAAGATACCGGTAACAATCAGCTCTTTATACACAACTCCGTACATAAAATTCTGATAGGTCAAGGTTCCTTCCACCATACCCACATGTACAATGGTGCCTGCTATCTTCACTGCTTCCACCTCTTGATTAATGACTCGTTCATTGCCTGTAAAATCAATAACCGCATCTACACCGCAGCCGTCAGTCTCACGTTTTACAATCTCCACCAAGTCTTCTCTGGTACCATTGATTAGTACATCCGCCCCTCTGTTTTTGCTTTCTTCCAGCTTCTTATCACTGACATCTACAGCAAACAATTTGGTACAGCCCAGATATTTGGCAATTTCCACTGCCATCTGGCCGATGGTGCCTACCCCTGCAATAAGCAAAGTCTTTCCCGATGGATTAGCCTTAGAAACAGCATGCATTGCTGTTGCAAATGGTTCCAAAATGGCTCCTTCCTGAAAAGAAACATTATCCGGAAGCCTGATTAACGCTTTTTTATCCAGGGCAATATACTCCGCAAAGCATCCGTCAACTGTTCTGCCTAAAACACCCATATGGTTGCCGCAGATATGCTGGTTTCCTGTTCTGCAGGTTTCACAATATCCGCAGGGAATATGAGTCTCACCGGCCACCCGGTCTCCCTCTGCATAGCCCTCTACGTCTTCTCCCACCTTTACAATAGTTCCTGCAAACTCATGGCCCATAATAAAGGGAAGGTCATAATTTGCCTTTTCCACCAAAGGTGTCCATTCATATACATCTACATCTGATTTACAAAGTGCAGATGCTTCTACCTTGATTAAAACCTGGTTTCTTCCAATTTCAGGAATCGGCACATCCGTCCATGTAAATCCGGCTTCTCTTTTATCTTTTAAAATCGCTTTCATCTTTTTTCTCCTTAAACTTTTTACAGCGGCAGCGAATATATGGCCACTTCGTCGGTTTCTCGATTAGCTGACAGCAGCTTTACCTGTCCCTGGGATTGAAACAGCATACAATTAGCGGCGCCAGCGCCCTTATCAATCAGGTTCTCCACATACTGTTGTTTCTCTTTGTGGTAGTAAAGACTGATTAGCTCCTTTTCACCGCCTCTTCCGCCTACAAAAGCATATTCCCGTCCTCTTATCCGGCCGCCCCATATAGCGTGGGCAAAAGGTATATTCTTCTCCCGCTCATACACTTCTTTAAATTGATTATTGCTATCTTTTTTGAAAATTTTTATAGTTTCTCCATGAAAAGGAGAAATAACCAGCAGCTCCTTCTGTCCGTCATCATCAAAGTCCCGATACAGCATATCGCTGACCGGTTCCTCTAAAATCCTTTCACATTTCCAGTCATCCCGGTGAGTCTCGGGGGGATATACCACATATACACCATTATCTGTTCCCACTACTCCATAGCTTTCTCCCTGCTCTTTGTTGATGCTAAATCCATGATTCTTATACAACCGGCGGATAATCGGCTGAAATTCCAGGGGATGTTCCTGATTGTATTGAAATATGTCTTCCGGAAGCTCAGCAGCCCACACACTTCCGGGGCTGCTCCAATCTCCCTCATATGCGCTGGCTGATTTCAGTGTAGCCGCTATCAGATATTTCTTCTCTTTATTTCCAACAATTCCAAACCGATGCAGAAAGGGCATATCACATAATATTTCACAGTGCCACTCCCCCTGCTTCCGATAATAATATACCAGCCGTGCCTGAGCTGCATTATCCGGCGAATAAAACCCCTGAGTGGCCAAAAGCACAGGACAGGAGGCATTGGGAAATTGCTGCAGAGTCATTACTCCTCCCGGCCCGTTCCACAGTGTCTCTATCAAATTCCCCTGAAGGTCATATGCTCTGCAAGGACCCTTTCCCTCAGCAGAACACAGCAGATAGTGTTCTTTGTTATATTCAAATGACGCAACAGCATAACATTTCTCGATACAATCTATGGTCTTTTTGGTAATTTTCATATGACATCCTATCTTTCTCTATCGTACTCCTTATAGGCCTCCACCTTAATCTGAGAAGAACTTCCCTTTATAAACTCATGATTTAAAAATACGGCTGTCAATTCTTCTCTCACCTTATTCCCAATAGTAAAAGCGCCCATACAGAGAATATTCGCATCATTGGACAATCTGGCTCTCTTTGCGGAATAGGCATCTGATACCAGAGCCGCATATGCGCCTCTTACCTTATTGGCTGCAATGGACATTCCTATGCCGGTTCCGCACAGTAGAATCCCTCTGTCATATTTTCCGTCAGCTACCGCCTGGGCCACCCGAAAAGCTACATGGGCATATATATTGTCTTCACTTCCAAAGTCTGTCACTGTCCCCAATTCTTCTTTTACGATAAATTTTACCAGCTCTTCTTTTGCTTCTCTGGCATTAGGGTCCCATCCTATGGCAATCTTCATCTTATACCACTTCCCTGTTTTACAATAGTTCCTCTATCCCACTGGCCATCGCCTCCAGCAAAAGGCAGCATGACACTGCCCCTGCGTCCAAAACTCCCACGGAGCGCTGTCCCAGCCGGGAGGCTCTTCCATATTTCGCAATGAGGTTTCTGGTTTGCTCCTTTCCATTCCGGGCTGCCCCGCACATCTCCTCCAGGCCTTCGCTGAATTTCCTTTTTCCCTTTAAAGCTGCAGCAAGGGCTTCCACTGCCGGAGACAAGCAGTCCACCAGTGTTTTGTCTCCTTCTCTGGCATCCACAATCTGAAAAAGTTCCTGTCTTGCATGCGTCAGCATAGCCAAAAATTCATCCAGTCCTATTTCTGCAAAGTCTTCTCCAGCCTCACACATACTCAGAAAAATAGTTCCGTAAATAGGTCCCATAGAGCCGCCTATTTCATTTAACAGAACATTTCCCAAAAGCTCCAGGCCTTCCGTAAAGCCAAAATCCTGTTCCCGGTACTTTTTTTCAAACAAGGTAAAACCTTTATTCATATTGGCTCCATGGTCTCCATCCCCTATTTCGCCGTCCACCTGTCCCAAATAATCCTTATTCTCTTGAATCACCTGAACCATTTTCAGCAAAATAGGCTTTCCCTCTGTGTTTTTAAAGGTCTCCATTTCTTTTCTCTCCATAATGGCTTATTTCCATCCAACACTGCTGACAGGATAATCTATCCACTGTTTTAGTTCCTTATCCAGCTTTATCATGGTCAGGGTAGCCCCCGCCATATCCAGGGAAGTAAAATAATTCCCCACATAAGAACGGTAAATTCCAATTCCCTTCCCAGACAGTAATTTCTCTACCTGACCGTACAATACATACAACTCCATAACCGGCGTAGCCCCCAGACCGGAAATCAGTACCGCTGTCTCTTCGCCTTCCTCATAGGGATAATCCTGAAGAATCATATTCACCATACGCTCTGCCAGTTTATCTGCTGTCTCTAAAGGAAGCACTGCAACTCCCGGCTCCCCATGATGACCTATGCCAAGCTCCATAGTCCCCTGGGCAATCTGAAATCCCGGCTGTTCCATAGAAGGAAGTATACAGGGTCTGAGCCCTACTCCTACGGATTTCGTATTATCAATGGCCTTTTGGGCAGCCCGGATAACCTCATCTAAGTCTCCGCCCTGGGCAGCTCTTGCCCCTGCTGCCTTCCACATAAATATTTCTCCTGCCACGCCTCGTCTTTTATGACTCTCTTCTCTGGGTGCAGAAGCCACATCGTCGTTAGCCACTACTGTTTTTACTTCTATTCCCTGCTTTTTAGCCATTCTCACTGCCATCTTTACATTCATGTTGTCTCCTGAATAGTTCCCATACAGGCAGGCAACCCCTTTTCCCTGGTCTGCAGACCGAATGGCATCCCAAAATGCTCCCGGGGTGGGAGAAGAAAAAATTTCCCCCACCGCCGCTGCATCACACATATTTTTTCCCACATATCCTATAAAAGCCGGTTTATGCCCCGAGCCTCCGCCTGTAACTACACCCACCTTATCCTTGGGCATATGTTTGGCCTTAACAACTCTTGCATTATCCGTGCCTTCCACTATATCACTATGTGCTCCTATAAAACCCTGCAGCATTTCCTCTACAATATTGTCCGGGTCATTCATAATTCCCTGCACTTTATCACCTCTTCTCCCCTTTTTGTTTCCTGTATTCTTCCAAACATGTTTTGGGATGCTCAGATGTGTCAATGCTGTATGGTTCCCGGGACTTTTTCAATTTAAAAGCCCAATCCCGGCATTGGGGATATTCCGGAAGAGGAATCATTCCAACAGAATTCACCCTCACTTCTATCTTTTCTCCCCATTTCCCGCAGCAGGGGTCAAACCATTGAAATTCATATTTTTCATAAGGTCTTAAAGCTCGTACTGCTGTCCTGGGGCAGTCTTTTTCTACATATCCCAGAATAAGGTCTCTTTTTGGGGTGGCTGAGGCAAAGGCCCAGCCTCTGTATCCATAAGGCTCCCCTGCCTTATTGGGAGTCACTAAATCTGCGTTAGGTATCAGCTCCTGGTATCTGCTACCCTCTGACAACAGAAAATCTCTTACATATCTCACCTGGTAACTGACAGGAAATGTCATGGTATCCCATATATTGTAAACATTTCCTTCTTCCACGTTAGCTCCCCAGCAGCCTTCAAATCCGGCCAGGACTCCTCCATAAGCCCCGCTTAATACGCTGCCATAATATCCGGAGCGGCAGTTTAAATGGTCTTCCTGGCTTTCTGCCGTAAGAGTCCCCAGCTCTGTAACGGTATTTCCATTTTCATCGATTTTCATAGCCGATTCAGGATACCCGGAATAGTAAGGTTCTCCGTTAATGGCCGGACAGGGCGGACTGGTATGATAAATATCCGTTAGATACCAATAATTCTCATGCTCTCTCCAGTTCCCGATTTGGTGAAAACTGAGCCAATGCTGCTCCTCTGGTCCTCCGTAATTGATATGGGTGCTGGGAGAGGGATTTGTTCCCATCAGCGTGCCAAAAGGCGGCTTTCCATAGGTATCTATAAACAGGTTAATGGGTTCGTTAAACTCACGGCTGTCTATGGTATTCATCTTAATATCAAAGTGAATAGGACTGAAAATACAGTTATTGGTCTGATAACGGGCAAAAATATATTGAATATAACGGGTGTATACCATAGGCCAATCATAATAATATTTCCATGTTTTTGAGCAATCCCTGCGGAGGGTTTCTATAAACACGGTTATGCCCTGTTTATTCAGCCAGTCAATTTTCTTATCCAGCACCTTAAAATATTCCGGATTTATCCTGTCATAATCCGGCACGATATGTTCATAGCCTGCAATTTTTCCCGGGAAAAAGAAAGGTCTCCCCCCCTCGTTGTGCATAGCCTTACAGGATGCCATATGGTTCCTGGCCCCCTGTCTGGAGGAACCGTCTGCAGTCCAGGCGTTTCTCAAGGTGGTCTCATGGCCGTCATCCAACATAATCCACGGGTCTTCTCCGTCATCTGCCCATGTAGGGAAGGCGGCAATCATACCAACCGTATTAAATCCCTGGCGAATCCTCTGTCTGGCCATATCTTTCATACTCATACCGCTTCCTATAGGCCTCTCTTCTTCGCTGTCCTCCCAGGGATAGCGATAGCTGGCCAGCCCCCACCAGGTATCCCCTACCATGACAAAAGGAGTTCCGTCTCCATATTCCAGGGCATGGCCATTTTCACTGGCTCTCACAATACCTCTGCGTGTCTGTATTTCCTGTTTCTCTTCTTCTGTCCAGGGAATCCCCACAAATGCTCCTGTGATTCCTGTAAGCCCCTTATCCTGTACATTGGAATGTATGGAATAGGTCCATAATCCCGGCGCTGTTGCTGTAACCCGAATTCTAAATACATTATTCCCATCCCAAAAACCAAAACATTTTTTGTCAAATCCCGGTCCTTTCAAATGCGCCCATACACAGACCTCTGTGTAGTAATTCTCATATTTATTTTCTGCGTATAACGTTATCTCGAAGGTTTCCCATAAGTGAATCACCCTATTCTCCATAATCCTTCTCCTGTTATCCCCAAATCATTTCTGCTTCCTGGCATGCTTCCCTATAGTACCAGTCTTCCTTTTTTCTGCTTATTATCTCCAGTGAGCAAATATCCACCTGTGTCAGCATTCCCTGCTTCTCCAGCTTACGGTAAAAACTGCCTATGGATTCCACAGTAAACTCACCGTCTTCCTGGGAAAAACAGGGATGCTTATCTCCGTAAAGAGGATTATTTTTATCCTTCATCACACAGTTTGCCAGATGAACATGATGTATCCATGGCTGCAGTAAGTGAAAACTCTTCTCTATATCCTCCTGCATCTGCCTGAAATGGCTGGTATCGAAGGTAAGTCCTACGTTATGAAATTGGCTGTCATGAAAAATTTTCCAAACCAAATGAGTATTTCCCACAGCAAGACAGGGTTCTGTTTTTGAGGGAAAGGGCTCCACTGAAATTTCCAGCTTCATCCCTTCAGCACAGCAGTCTAATTCTTCCAAAGATTTTCTGGTCTGCTCTGCAATCTGCTCTTCACAGCCCGGCCTTTTCCAGTCCGGCCCGCTTCCTATCACTATTTTCCCGCACCCCATACAGGCGGCATATTCTATATGCCTTTTACATGCATCTACACTTTCTTTCCTGACCCTCTCGTCCCTGGCCGAAATATCCACGACATCTCTTTTTATCGGTAAGCCTCCCAGATACACTGCCTCTAGCCCAGTGTTCTCCAGAATTCCCCGAATCCTGTTTCGCTCTTCTTGAGTACCTTCAAAATAAAGCTCCACACATTGGAAAAATTTCTGGTCACGCAGTCTCTCTATAAGCCGTTCCAGCAAAGTACAGTCCTGTATGGCCTGAGGATAAATGGGCGTAAGACATAGTCCAAACTTCATAAGTCTTATCTCCTAACCTGCCTCTTCCTGCATTATTCCATTCTTTTCAGCGTATCGTCATGTTCAAATCCCAGATTATCATAGTGTTCCGTGCGGGCCTGAATATCGTCCTCCAGCTGCATTTTTGCAAACATGATAACTTCCTCAGCCCGTTCTCTTGGAATAACTAAAACGCCGTCATCGTCTGCGCAGACAATATCCCCTGGCTTTACTGTTACTCCTGCGCAGTTAACCGGAATATTCAAGGCGCCCGGCTCTACTCTTCCATAGGCATGTGTAAAGGTTCTTTTCGTACAGAAAACAGGTGCGTTTTCCAGATTTGTCTCATAAGAATCACGGCATCCTCCGTCCAGCACAGTTCCCTCTACGCCACGCTCCATCATGGTCATTGCAATTTCAGAACCCCAAAGTCCTCCTCTTACACCTTCCATGTCTACAACAATAACTGTATCCTTGGCCCGTTCCGGAGTAATCTCACCTACAAAACTATAAATTTT
>NHCFR01400__coassemble_759_pt1 | contig 21622 bp, 21 predicted proteins | sample NHCFR01400__metabat2_high_PE_048 | metagenome-assembled genome bin NHCFR01400
CAGGGAGCCAAAAGACCAAAAGGAGGTACAACAAGCATGAACAAATACGAATTAGCATTAGTCGTGAATGCCAAGATTGAAGATGAAGCTCGTGCCGCAGTAGTGGAAAAAGCAAAGGGCTACATCACCCGTTACAACGGAAACATCACAGAAGTTGAAGAATGGGGAAAGAAAAGACTGGCTTACGAAATCCAGAAAATGCGTGAGGGATATTACTATTTTATCCAGTTCGAGGCTGATTCTACAAGCCCGGCTGAGATTGAGCGTCATGTCCGCATTATGGATAATGTGTTAAGATATTTAGTTGTGAAAAAAGAAGCTTAATTCTAAATTCCGCAAATCAGAATCCATTTAAAATTACTGATTCTGGTAATGATGTTGTGATATTGATTTATGAGGTGATTATATGAATAAAGTAATTTTAATGGGTCGTTTGACAAGAGACCCTGAGGTGAGATATTCCGCAGGGGAAAGTTCTATGGCAATTGCCAGATATACATTGGCTGTTGACCGCCGTTTTAAGAGAGACGGAGAGGCAACTGCAGACTTTATCGGATGCGTTGCTTTCGGGAGACAGGCAGAATTTGCAGAGAAATATTTCCGCCAGGGAATCCGCATTGTAGTAACCGGAAGAATTCAGACCGGCAGCTACACCAACAGAGACGGTAACAAGGTGTACACCACAGATGTTGTGGTTGAGGAACAGGAGTTCGCAGAGAGCAAGGCTGTCAGCGACAGTCATGTGGGACACGCTCCCGCAGGCGCCCCTGTCCGCCAGGAAGCACCGGCACCCAGCGCCGCCTCAGCAGACGGATTTATGAATATTCCCGACGGAATTGACGAGGAGCTGCCTTTCAGCTAAAGTGCAGCGAATATGGATAGGAGGTAAATAATCATGGCTTACGAAAAAGGTAACAGACCGGATTCTCCAATGAAGAGAAGAGGCGGACGCAGAAGAAAAAAAGTTTGTGTATTCTGCGGACAGGAAAATAACGAAATCAGCTACAAGGATGCAAACAAGTTAAAGAGATATGTCTCTGAGAGAGGAAAAATTCTTCCAAGAAGAATCACAGGCAACTGTGCAAAACATCAGAGAGCTCTTACTGTTGAAATTAAGAGAGCAAGACATATGGCTATCATGCCTTATGTTCAGGACTAATTGAATCTTAAAAAGCCCGTACAGTTTGGAAACTGACTGTACGGGCTTTTTTTGATTCTATAGGAAATTCTTCTGAATTTCCTATAGAATTAAAAGCACTCCGGAGTTATCTGTTATTTTGGCCTTTGGCCTTAAATAGGTGTATCACTGTTAGCTAAAGCACCGAAAGCGGATTTCTGGGCATTCAGAAGATGATTCCGCATAGCATCTGCAGCCTTGTTTACATCCTCCTGGAGTAGATACTGTAAAATTTGAGAGTGTTCATCTGCGGTTTCCCGGATGCGCTGCTCATTTAAACGTCCGCTTAACACCCGCAGCCGGAAATTTTGAGACTGCATATCATTGTAACTGCGTAGGAGATAGCGGTTTTTACATCTCTGGACAAAGAAATCGTGAAACTGGTTATCCAGTTCAAAAAAACCGGCCTGGTTTTTGTCCCGGGCCATGGTATAGGCGTTTTCGATATTTTCCGCCATTTTATCCAGAATTTCAGGAGGCATATTCCAGCAATAGCTGCGGATAAAGTAGGATTCCAGAAGGATACGGCCTTCGAAGACCATATTGATTTCCGCAATGGTGAGAGGAGATACCTGAAATCCCTTTTTAGGGAAAATAGTTACCAGGTTTTCTTGCTCCAACCGTCCCAGGGCGTCCCGGACAGGGGTACGGCTTACCTGAAATTCTTCACATAAAATATCTTCATTGAGGAATGCGCCGGGGGCGTATTCACAGCTTAAAATTTTATTTTTTATATTTTCATATGCATGTTGTTTTAAACTTTTCTTTGGCATGTTTCAGTTTCGCCTTTCCTAAATAGTGTTCTGTTTAATCATATCATTAAATAAAAATACCGTCAAATATCTGCTGAAAGAAGTTTTTCTGTATTAGTAAAAAGAAATATAGTTAAAATGTATAAATATATAATGTAAAAATTATAAAAAATGATGAAAATAACGTTTTAGTGCAAAAGGGCAAATAAAAAATGTTGACAAATGGAATGTTGGATGTTATGTTGTATACAACGATAAATATAACAATGAATCCAAGGAAAACGAAGGAGGTAAAAAATGCAGTCAATGGTGATTGAAAAGCCGGGAAAGCTGGTCTTGAAGGAAGGGGAAATTCCGGTAAGAAAAAAAGGGGAAGCTTTGCTGAAACTGTTGTACGGAGGAATCTGCGGAAGTGATTTGGGAACCTATAGAGGAACCTTTGCATATGCTTCTTATCCCAGGATTCCGGGCCATGAGTTTTCGGCGGAGATTGTAGAGATTGACCAAAATGACAGAGGATTAAAAAAAGGTATGATTGTCACCTGCAATCCTTATTTTAACTGTAAAACCTGTTATTCCTGCCAAAGGGGCCTGGTAAACTGCTGTACGTCAAACCAGACCATGGGCGCTCAGAGAGATGGGGCGTTTTCTGAATATATAACCATGCCTCTGGAAAGAATCTATGACGGAAAGGGGCTTCCGGCTAAAACCTTGGCGTTAATCGAGCCCTTTTGCATCAGCTATCACGGAGTTTCCCGAGGAAAGGTTGAAAAGGGAGATAAGGTGCTGGTTATTGGTGCCGGAACTATTGGTGTGCTGGCCGCTGCTGCAGCAAAAGCCAGAGGAGGAGAGGTATATATATCGGATATTGCAGAGCAAAAGCTGGATTATGCGGTGAAAAACTTCGGACTAAAAGGAAAGATTTTAAATGACAGCCCGGAAAATCTGGAAAAAAACGTAGAACAAATTACCAAGGGAAATGGATTTGATGTAGTTATTGAAGCAGTAGGGCTTCCCTCTACCTTTCAGAATTCTATAGATGCCGCTGCCTTTGGAGGACGGGTAGTGCTGATAGGTGTTGGTAAGAAAAACCTGGATTTTGATTTTACACTGATTCAGAAAAAAGAACTGAATGTATTGGGGTCCAGAAATGCCCTGAAAAAAGATTTTTTAGAGCTGATTGACTTAGTAAAGGCAGGAGAAATTGACTTGGAGAAAATTGTTACCAATACATATAAATTTCAGGAAGCGGAGAAAGCCTTCCGGGATTTTTCCGAAAATGCCGGCTCCATGTTAAAGGTAGTAATTGATTTTACAGCATAAAAGGGGGAAAGATAAATGTCTCATTCTGTATGGTTATTCTGTGCATTGATTCTGTCAATGGCAGTAATTTTATTTTTGATTTTGAAGGTAAAGCTGAATGCAGCTATTGCGCTGGTACTGGGAAGTATTTTAATGGGAATTCTTTCAGGGATTTCCACACTGGAAACTATCAACGGTATTAACGAAGGATTTGGAAGTATGCTGAAAGGTATGGGCCTTCCTATCGGTTTCGGTATCATCCTGGGAGAATTGGTCAGTGCCTCCGGCGGAGCCAAGGTGATTGCCGATGTGATTGTAAAGGCATTTCCCAAGACAAAATCTATTTATGCCATAGGGCTGGCAGCTTTTGTACTGGCTATTCCTGTTTATTTTGATGTTACCTTTGTAATTCTTATTCCAATTGGAATGGCTCTTATGAAAGAAATCCACAAGTCCATTGCCCATGTGGTAGGAGCTATTACCATTGGTGCGGCAGCAGCACACACTATGGTGCCGCCTACTCCGGCTCCCCTGGCCGCAGGTGAAATTTTTGGCTTTGATACAGGAATCATGATTGGAGTAGGTGCGGTAATCGGACTCATAGGCGTATTTGTTGTTATCTTTATTTATACCCGTATTTTGGACAAAAAGGCGGACTTCTGGAAGCCGGAGGCTGACCAGGCCAGAGAGGGCATTGTGCTGAAGGAAGAAAAGCAGACAGTGAATCCTCCCTCCTTCGCTCTGTCTATGGTGCCTATTTTATTTCCCATTGTATTGATTTTGCTGAATACAGTGACAAGCAGTGTTATGGGGGAGGCACAGCCTGAGGTATTCCAGTTCCTGGGAGATAAGACTACGGCTCTTTTGGCAGGCGCTATAATTGCTTACCTCATTGGTGTGAAATGTATGGGAGCTAAGGATGCAGAAAAGGCGGCTACAGATTCCCTTTCTTCTGCCGGAATCGTATTTTTGATTACAGGAGCCGGCGGTGCTTTTTCTAATATTATTACTATTACAGGGGTCAGCGATGCCATTTCTGAGATTGTCAGCGGACTGACACACAATGTATTTGTGGTTGTTATCCTGGCTTATCTGGTTGGTTTGCTGATTAAGCAGGTAACAGGTTCGGGAACAGTTTCTGCTCTTACCAGTATGACTATTATGTCCAGTGTGGCTCCTGCAGTTGCCCTGCCTCCGGTTTTGATTGCCATGGCTTGTCTGGCAGGAACTCTTTTTGGAGCAACGGTCAATGACAGCGGTTTTTGGATTGTTACCAATATGAGCGGTCTGACCTTTAAGGGCGGGTTTAAAACCTACACGCTTTCGGAGATGTTGGAATCTGTGATTTATCTTGTGATTATTCTGGTAGTAACAGCGGGATATGTGATAATCTTTTAAGTATACTGTTTCTGGACAAGGTGTATACGCCATACCCAGGGATAGTGAGAAGAGAGGTGCAGTATGAGAGAAAGACAATTAGTAGCGGATTTGGTCAGTGATGTAAGACTGCCGAAAATGTTCAAGGTAAAACAAAAATTTCCAAGACCAAAGATTGAGCCGGAAAAGATTCCGGACATCATTCATGAACTGCTGTCAGAGGAAAAATTTGCTAATCAGATAAAACCGGGAATGCGGATTGCTATTACAGCAGGGAGCAGAGGAATTGCAAATGTGGCTCTGACAACAAAGTGTATTGCAGACTTTGTGAAGGAAAGAGGAGGAAAGCCCTTTATCGTGCCGGCTATGGGAAGCCATGGAGGCGCCACAGCCCAGGGTCAGCGGGAGATTCTGGAAGGATACGGCATTAGGGAGGAGTATGTAGGGTGTCCTATTATTTCTTCCATGGAGGTGAAGAAAATCGGAGTCAACCAGGAGGGAATGGATGTCTTTATTGACAAAAATGCGGCAGAGGCAGATGGGATTATCCTGGGGTGCAGGATTAAACCCCACACTGCTTTTCGGGGGCCTTATGAAAGCGGTATGATGAAGATGATGGCCATTGGCCTGGGGAAACAGCAGGGAGCGGAGGTCTGTCATGAGGCCGGATTTAAAAATATGGCAAAGTATGTGCCTATGTTTGGAAAAGCTATTATTGAGAATGCTCCTATTTTATTTGCAGTGCCGACCATTGAAAATGCTTTTGACGAAACCTGCAAGATTGTGGCGGTAAATGCCGATGAGATTGAAGAGAAGGAGCCGCCCCTTTTAAAAGAAGCTTTTGCCAATATGCCCAGGATTCTGGTTGACTCCTGTGATGTGCTGGTGGTGGACCAGATAGGGAAAAATTTCAGCGGGGATGGTATGGACCCTAATATTACGGGAACATTCTGTACGCCATATGCCACGGGAGGTATTCAGTCTCAACGAGTCTGTGTTCTGGATTTAAGTCCGGAAACCCATGGAAACGGAATCGGTCTGGGATATGCCAGTGCCACTACAAAACGAGTATTTGAACAGCTGGACTTTGGGTCCATGTATCCGAATGCGATTACCTGCACGGTTCTTGGAGGTGTGAGAATACCTATTGTCATGGAAAGCGATAAAGAGGCCATTCAGGTTTGTGTCAGAACCTGCAATGAAATTGACAAGAAAAATCCAAGGATTGTCAGGATTCCAAATAGTCTTCACATTGAACATATTATGCTTTCAGAGGCTTATTACGGGGAGGCCTTACAAAATCCTGACTTAGAGATTGAAAGCGAGCCGGACTATTTACCCTTTGATGAAGACGGGAATCTATGGTGACGCAGATAAAACCTTTCATTTTTATTTGCCGTTATTATACGGAAAAAAGAGGCTGCCGCTTTGGCGAACGAAAGTTTGCCGGGCGGCGGCCTCCTTTTTTAAGTTGTATAATACTCGAAACAATGATATAATAAACCAAAATGTTCTTTTAATAAGATACCGTAAAAAACATTATCGGCAGGTGAAGAAATGGATGGAAAGATAAAAATTAAAGGCCAGCTTAAATTTTATATGCAGTGGCCGTTCATTCTGACAGTGTTGTTGATGGTCATGGACGTGCTGGTGTTTACCGTGAATGTAAAGGCGGGGGCTCTGGTGAGCATTTTTCTGGCTGCCTATATTTTAATTGTAGTGTTTTTATATTTCCACAGCAGAGCGGTGATAATGAATGAGCTGATTTCTTTTGCCACCCAGTATGGACAGGTGCAAAAGGTATTGCTGAAAGAGTTCATTGTACCCTATGCGCTGTTGGATTATAACGGAAAGCTTTTGTGGATGAACGATTCCTTTGCAGCCCTGTCAGGGAAAAACAGAAGATACCGCAAATCTGTGTCCTCCGTTTTTCCGGAGCTGACCAAGGAAAAGCTGCCTCAGGAAGAGAGAGCTGAGGTGACTTTCCAGTATGAGGAAAAAGATTACAAGGCAGTCATGCGCACTATTCCTATCCAGAAGCTGCTGGAAGAGTCTGGCCTGGTAGAGACAGAGGAGCATAATAACCTTATTGCCCTGTATGTGTTTGACGAGACAGAGCTGAACCAGTACATCCGCCAAAAAGAGGATGAAAAGCTGGTGACAGGCCTTCTGTATCTGGATAATTATGACGAAGCCTTAAACAGCGTAGAGGAAGTACGCCGTTCTCTTTTGGTAGCCCTGATTGAGAGAAAGCTGAACAAATATTTCAGCGAGGTGGATGGACTTATCAAAAAGCTGGAAAAGGACAAGTTTATTCTGGTGATGCGTCAGCGTTCTTTAGAAGAGCTGAAGAAAAAGCGGTTTAACATTCTGGAGGATGTAAAAACCGTAAATATCGGAAATGATATGGCAGTGACTATCAGTATTGGTATTGGTATCAATGCGCCTACTTATGCCCAGAATTATGAGTATTCCAGAATTGCCATTGATTTGGCTCTGGGCCGGGGTGGCGACCAGGTAGTCATTAAAGACAAGGACCAGATGACATATTTCGGCGGAAAGTCCCAGCAGATGGGCAAGAGTACCCGGGTAAAAGCCAGGGTAAAGGCTCATGCACTCAGGGAGTTTATGGTAAGCAAGGACAAGGTAGTAGTTATGGGACACCGTATTCCGGATGTGGATTCCATCGGTGCGGGCATCGGTATTTACCGGGCTGCCAAGTCTTTGAATAAGAAAGCCCATATTGTGGTGAATAACCCCACCATGTCTGTAAGGCCTATTATCCAGAGCTTTCAGGATAACCCGGATTACGACGAGCATATGTTCATTGACAGCGACGAGGCCAGAGGCATTGTAGACGCAAATACCGTGGTTGTAGTGGTGGATACCAATAAGCCCAGCTATACCGAATGTGAAGATTTGCTCCATATGACAAAGACCATAGTGGTCCTTGACCATCACAGACAGGGCAGTGAGGTAATCCAGAATGCAGTGCTGTCCTATATTGAACCCTATGCCTCTTCAGCCTGCGAGATGGTGGCGGAGATTCTGCAGTATTTTTCCGACGACATCCGTATTTATAATATTGAGGCAGATGCTTTGTATTCGGGAATCATTATTGATACCAACAACTTCACATCAAAAACAGGGGTCCGTACCTTTGAGGCTGCGGCTTTCCTGAGACGGTGCGGAGCTGATGTAACAAGAGTGCGGAAGATGTTCCGGGATGATGTGAAATCCTACCGGGCCAAGGCAGAAGCCATCCGTCATGTGGAAACCTACAGGGGAAGTTTTGCCCTTGCGGTTTGTCCCAGTGAAGGGATTGACAGCCCTACTGTGGTGGCCTCTCAGGCTGCCAACGAACTGTTAAATGTGGACAGCATTAAAGCCACCTTTGTACTGACTGATTACCAGAATAAAATCTATATCAGTGCGAGAGCTATTGATGAAGTAAATGTACAGTTGATTATGGAACGCCTGGGCGGCGGCGGACACATTAACATGGCAGGCGCCCAGCTGACAGGAGTGACAGTGGAAGAGGCCATAGCCACCCTGAAGGATACCATTGACCAGATGATTAAAGAAGGAGATATAGAAGCATGAAAGTAATTTTATTAGAAGACGTAAAATCTCAAGGCAAAAAAGGACAGATTATAAATGTAAGCGACGGGTATGCCAGAAATATGCTGTTTCCCAAGAAGCTGGCTGTGGAGGCTACCCCAAAGAATATCAATGACTTGAAACTCCAGAAGGCTCATGAAGAAAAGGTGGCTAAGGAAAATCTGGAAGCAGCCAAAGCTTTTAAAGAAGAGCTGGAGACCAAACAGGTAACTGTAGCTATCAAGGTAGGAGAAAACGGAAGAACCTTTGGTTCTGTGTCCAGCAAAGAAATTGCCGAGGCAGCTAAGCAGCAGTTAGGCTATGATATTGATAAGAAGAAAATGCAGCTTACCTCCCCTATTCGGGAGCTGGGTACGAATATGGTTCCTGTAAAGATTCATCCTCAGGTTACGGCCCAGCTGAAGGTGGTTGTTAAGGAAGCGTAAGAGAAGGGAGTTCCCTCAATATGGAAGAGGCATTGATTAAAAGAATACTGCCCCACAGCCTGGAAGCAGAACAGTCTGTTATAGGCTCTATGATTATGAGCAGAGATGCCATTGTGGAAGCATCAGAAATCATTACAGGGGCTGATTTTTATCAACAGCAGTACGGCATTATTTTTGAGACCATGGTAGAGCTTCACGACGAGGGAAAGGCCGTGGATTTGATTACCCTTCAGGAAAGGCTGAAGGAAAAAGATTTGCCCCCGGAGATTTCCAGTATGGAATTTGTCCGGGAGCTTCTGTCTTCTGTGGCTACATCTGCCAATGTGAAGTATTATGCGGAGATTGTCAGCGAAAAATCCATGCTGAGAAAGCTTATTAAGACTACGGAAGAAATTGCCAATACCTGCTATCTGGGAAAGGAAAAGACCCAGGATATTCTGGAAATCACAGAGAAAAAAATCTTTGATTTGGTGCAGAACCGGGGCAGTGATGAATTTGTTCCCATCCGGCAGGTAGTGTTGAATGCTATCGAAAAGATAGAGAAGGCTTCCAGAACCCAAGGCAGCGTCACCGGCATCCCTACAGGCTTTATTGATTTGGATTATAAGATGTCCGGCTTTCAGCCTTCGGATTTGATTTTGGTGGCAGCCAGGCCGTCTATGGGTAAGACGGCTTTTGTTTTGAATATTGCCCAGTACATGGCTTTTCATAATCATGTGACAGCCGCTATTTTCAGTTTGGAGATGTCAAAAGAGCAGCTGGTGAATCGTCTGCTGGCTTTGGAGTCTAAGGTGGATTCTCAGAACATCAGAACCGGAAATCTGGAAGATGAGGAATGGGCTAAGCTGATAGAAGGGGCCAATATTATTGGAAATTCCAATCTGATTATTGACGATAAGCCTGGAATTTCCATATCAGAGCTGCGCTCCAAGTGCAGAAAATATAAGATGGAGCATAATCTGGGAGTTATCTTTATCGACTACCTGCAGCTTATGACAGGAAGCGGAAGAAGCGAATCCAGACAGCAGGAAATTTCCGAAATTTCCCGTTCCTTAAAGGCTTTGGCCAGGGAGCTGCATGTACCGGTGGTAGCGTTATCTCAGTTAAGCCGTGCGGTAGAACAGAGGCCGGACCACAGGCCTATGCTTTCAGACCTTCGTGAGTCAGGGGCCATTGAGCAGGATGCGGACGTGGTCATGTTTATTTACAGAGATGATTATTATAATAAGGATTCTGAGAATAAGAACATAGCAGAGATTATCATTGCAAAACAAAGGAACGGCCCCATCGGAACCGTAAATCTGGTTTGGATGCCTAACTATACCAAGTTTGTGAATATGAAAAAATAGTCTTGTGTGAAAAGTCAAATACCCCGATGCAATAGAAATAAAAACCGGAGCAGCCTCTCAAATATAGAGAGACTTGCTCCGGTTTTTGCTGTTTAGGAGAACATCATTCGTCGTAAATGCTGACGATTTCTCCTTCCAGAATACGATTCATGTTTTTCACTGCACAGAAGTTACCGCACATACTGCAGGTATCTTCTTTTTCCGGTTTAGCCTGGGCACGGTAGCGTTTTGCCTTTTCCGGGTCAATGCACAGACGGAACATTTCATCCCAGTCCAGATTTTTCCGAGCCGTACTCATCTGGTAATCCCAGTCAGCAGCCCCGGGGATTCCCTTGGCAATGTCAGCGGCATGGGCAGCTATCTTGGAGGCAATGATACCTTCCTTCACGTCGTCCACATCCGGCAGACGCAGGTGTTCTGCAGGTGTTACATAGCAGAGGAATGCTGCTCCGCTGGCAGCGGCAAGAGCGCCTCCGATGGCCGCCGTAATATGGTCGTAGCCAGGCGCTATATCTGTTACCAGAGGACCCAGTACATAGAAGGGGGCTCCTTTACAGATAGTCTGCTGTATTTTCATATTGGCTTCAATCTGGTTCAGCGGCATATGGCCCGGTCCCTCGATGATAACCTGTACATCCTTTTCCCAGGCACGTTTTGTCAGTTCCCCTAAGGTTACCAGCTCCTCAATCTGGGAAATATCCCCTGCGTCGGCCAGACAGCCGGGACGGCAGGCGTCACCCAGACTCAGGGTAACATCATATTTCTGGCAGATTTCCAGAATGTGGTCGTAATGCTCATAGAAGGGGTTTTCCTGTCCTGTCATTTCCATCCATGCGAAAATGATAGAGCCTCCTCTGGATACAATATTAGTCAGTCTCTTATTTTCTTTGAAGCGTCCCGCTGTAGCCTTGTTGATGCCTACATGGATAGTCATGAAATCCACGCCGTCTTCTGCATGCATTTCCACAATTTTAATCCATTCCTCTGAGGTGATTTCCTTCAGCGGTTTGTGGTAGTATACCACTGCATCATAAATAGGAACTGTTCCGATGATGGCCGGACATTCGGCTGTCAGCTTCCGGCGGAATTTCTGTGTGTCTCCGAAGGAGCTTAAATCCATAATGGACTCTGCGCCCATCTTTACGGCGTCATTTACTTTTGCAAGCTCCATGTCCAGGTCCTTCCAGTCTCTGGAGGTACCCAGGTTTACATTGATTTTTGTCTTCAGCATAGAACCAACTGCGTTAGGCTCCAGGCAGGTATGAAGTTTGTTGGCCGGAATTACTGCTTTTCCCTGGGCCATAAGAGAACACAGCTCTTGGGGGCTGATATGCTCTTTTTTTGCAGCAGCCTCCATCTGTGGGGTGATGATTCCCTGCCTTGCGGCATTCATCTGTGTGGTGTAACTCATACTAATTCCTCCCATAAAAAAATGTCCATGCCAACAGGGCAGGGACATATAGAATCCATATGTAACATGCTCCCTACGCTGGCATAATCCAAATCAGGTATTACAGGTCGAAGTCTTAAACGCTTCCTCTCAGCCCATCAGGGCTCCCTGGCTGTTTTTCTCAGTGTATCACCTGTTTTGGGACTTGTCAACGTTTTTTGTCGAACATATTTTCTTGCAAAACAGGACAGGTCTGCTATAATGATTGAGAGAGAAAATGTGAAAGGGGTCAGTATATGGAGGAGACCAGTTACTCGGTTTCTCAGGCAGTAAAGCTTTTGGATGTTCAGTCTCACGTGCTGAGGTATTGGGAAGAAGAGCTGGACCTGCCTATTCAGAGAAACGGGATGGGACACAGATACTACACCCGATGTGATATTCAGACTTTTCTGAGTATAAAAGAACTGAAGAAAAAGGGGTACTCTCTCAAAGAAATAGGGGAGCTGACTCCTTTTTTCTATAAGAATCCCAAGGCGGAAAAGGAGAACAGGGAAAAAGAAGAAATCCCTGGAAAAGATAAGCTGAAAAAAGAAAAATCCAGAGAGGGAAAGAGCGGGAAAGAAAGACAGAACCAGACCAGGGGAGAACGGAGCGTCAGGGGAAAAGGAAAAGCACAGAAGGAGGGAGCTGACAGGCTTCCGCCGGAATTTATGGATATTGTAAGCAAAATGGTGGCGCAGCGGATGAAGGAGCAGAGTACGGAGGAAGCCAGGTATAAAAGGCTGGATGAACGTATCCGCAGCTTCCAGAAATCACGGCGGGAGGTGGCTGCTGCCGCTGAAAAAAAGAATACCAGGAAAAGGAGACTGAGAAAACGGCCTTGACAGGCCCGGTCTTCGAAAAAAGAGCAAAAAGAAAAGGGGCTGCCAGTAAATGGACGCCCCTTTTTCGCTTCCTTGTATATTAGCCCTCTACAATAGCTTCTGTAGGACATACACCAGCGCATGTTCCGCAGTCTACACATGTATCAGCATCGATTTCATACTTGGAATCTCCTTCGGAAATTGCCTCTACTGGACACTCAGCAGCGCATGTTCCGCAGCTTACACATTCATCAGTAATAACGTATGCCATGACTTTATCCTCCTTATATATTTCTGAATCTCAGGATTCAGTTCTTACGCTTATTCTAATATATTTGTCCCTATATTACAAGTCTTTATTTTCAAACAATCCTACCTTCAGTGTACAAGGGGCCAAACGGTCGGAACGGTTGAATATGCACTTCTGCTGCGTTACTTTCAATCGGCGTACGTCCAGTACGCCTCATTCAAGTGCCTTGCAGAAATGCATATTTAGCTCCTTCCGACTCTTCGACCTCTGCCATCGAAATTTTGTCCATTTTCAAGGCAGAGGATGGAAGCGTACTTGGACGTACGTTGACTGAGGATAACGTAGAAAATGGAGAAAAACAGTTGAATATGGAAAAGAAAAAGATTATAATAATGTTGTTTCTAAAGCATATTTTTATGGGACTGCAGGCAGCCCATGAGTTTCTGCTTAGAGACTGAACTTATATAGTAAATTTTTAAAGGAGGAAATATCCATGAAGGTTACACCGGATATGACTATCGGCGAACTGATTCGTTTAGACGAAAACATCGTTCCTATTCTTATGAGAGCAGGTATGCACTGCATCGGCTGTCCTTCTGCTCAGGGCGAATCTATTGCAGAGGCCGCAATGGTTCATGGAATTAACGGAGATATGCTGGTAGCTCAGATTAACGATTTCTTAGAGAATAAGTAAATTCTGAAAGCTGCACATCAATAAGCAAAGCGGAGCAAGTACCTCAGTTCTTGAGAGACTTGCTCCGCTTTGTTTCTAGAAAATTGAACATCTTAGATTTCAGCCAGTTTCTGTAATGCGTCATCCGGTATCAGGCAGCCTTCATGTTCCATAAAATAGGCTTCCTTGGCCGGGGAGGAGGAGTGGCCCTTTCCGTACTCTGAGAGCATGTTGCAGACTTTGTTGAAATCCTCAGGTGAGGTTTCTGCCTGATGGAGAATCAGAGAATATACTCCTTTTTTCTCATCCTTGTACAGAGCGCTTTTGCCCTGGAAGAAATGATTCAGCCCATGGGCCGCATCAATTACTGTATCCAGAGTGGGGAAAATATATTCCCGCATTAAGTCCACATGAATAGGAGTTTCTCCGGTTTCCTCCTTAGGTGAGGAGGTGTCTTCCTTTTCTTTCGCTTTCTTTCTGCGTTCTGCGGCTTTGGTCTTGGCCTCATAAATTTTCTGGAATATATCCAGAATATCATCGGCACCTTCCAGTTCTATGGAAGGGGAAGCAGAGGAGCCTGCGTCCTGATTGCCGAAAGGTGTAAATTTGGAAAAGCGTGTGTCCAGCTCTTCCGGGTCCTCCACCTTGGAAATTATAAGAATAATGCTGTCCGCTGAGACGGGAATAGCCTCAATCATCAGGGGCATGTTGTCAGCTTCAAACCCAAATTCTGAATTAGCCTGCTGCATCATATCACGGAAAAGGTCCTTAGCCTTTTCACTGCCGTAAGCCAATTCGCTGAGGCGGATATGCCGCTCCTCTAAATCGGATTTGGTAAGTGTACAGCGTATCTGGTTTTCATTGATTTTTTCTATTTTCATATCATCACATCCTATCTGATTTCTATGGTAACCGAAATATAAAGATGCTATTTTCCTTTGTATATTATATACTATGCGGCCCGAAATTGTAAAGAAGGAAATACTTGCTAATATTTCCGGATGGTGCTATAATGTTCCAAGATAGAGAGGGCGGTTCTGCAAATCTTGCAGAAGGAGGTGAAAGCTTCAAGGCCTTCGGAATCATTCAGATATTCTTTTAAGCATTCAGTAATGCAGTGTTCTGCTGCAGCGGTTGGATATGTTCTGTATCACCGCAGGTTTCCAGGTTTTAGAAACGGAAATATTATTTGCAGATTTATGTCATATGGAATCAGGCAGATATTTTCAGCGTCAGGACAGCCTTTCTCTATCCAGTATATTTAAATGGTGACAGTTTATGCGGGAAAGGAGAAAGCGGGGAAAATAATATATCACGACAAAACCTGCTGAAAAAGTATGAAGAAAAAAGAGCGGCAAAAGCTGCACTGTGAACTGAAATCGTACCGCAGCCAAGGAATTATACTACTGTTAAACGGGGAGGAAAGTACGCCCAGAAGAATTGAAAAAGCCTGCAGTATTGCAGAAACCGGAGAGTATATGCGGGACTATATCCAGGATGAGGAAGGAAGGCTTCAGGGGCTGTCCTTTGATTATGTCAGGGCACTGTGATAAAATAAAAAAATAAAAAAACTGAAAAAATCATGAAATAAGGGAAGAAACTAATGACGGAAAGAAAAAATATGCTATAATACACATGAGCCTAAAGAGAAAATAAGAGGAGCTGAAGCATGGCAAAAAGAAGAAAAAAAAGACGGAGAAGGAAAGGCAGCAGGCTGGCCCCTGTGCTGGTAATGCTGTTGTTGCTCATCGTGGTGGCCGGGGCAGGCATCATAACCAGTATGCTGAAAAAGTACAGTCCTTCCGATGCGAGAATGAGTCTGGCGGATTATTACGGACAGGAGACAGAAGGAGAGCTGGTGTTGATTCTGCAGGACAGGATTCTTGAGGAGAGAGGAAAAATTGCAGATAATATAGCTTATATTCCCTACCAGGTAGTAGCCCAGGAGATGGGCGGCAGATTTTACTGGGACCAGGAGAGCGGACAGATGCTGTACACCACCCCTACTCAGATTCAGCGGATAGACCCGGAAACCAGTTCTTATGAAGCCGGAGATGAAACAGTTTCCCTGGATTATACCATTGTAAAGGAAGTGGAGGGGCAGTATTATATTGCTCTGGATTTTCTGGAAGAGCATATGGAAATCAAAGGAACCCTTTATGAAAATCCTGACCGGGCAGTGATTATCTGTGACTGGGGAACTGTAAATACAGTGGCAGCCAGAGAAGATACGGTTATCCGCTATCAGGGAGGAATCAAAAGTCCTATCCTGTCAGATGTGCAAAAGGGACAGGAGTTCATTTTGCTGGAACAGCTGGACAACTGGTCCAGGGTCATGTCTGCAGACGGAATAGACGGATATGTGGAAAACAAGGGTCTTGGGGCAGCCCAGGAAACCGAATATGTGTATGACGGTCCATGTGAGGAGAATTTCACCAGTCTTACCAGAGACTATAAGATAAATCTGGCTTGGCATCAGGTGACCTCGGAGGCAGCCAATCAGGCCTTGGGACAAACTATCCAGAATGTTACAGGCGTAAATGTGATTTCCCCTACCTGGTTTTCCGTGGTAAGTACAGAGGGAGCGATTTCTTCCCTGGCCAGCAGTGATTATGTAAACCAGGCACATGCAAAAGGCATGGAGGTATGGGGACTGATAGATAACTTTAATGACCAGGTCAGCACCCTGGAAACCTTGTCCTCCGGAAGCGCCAGAGCCCATATTATAGAGAAGCTTCTGGAAGAAGCCAGACGGGTAGGTATGGACGGCATAAATTTAGACTTTGAGGCCCTGACACAGGAGGAGGCCCCACATTTTCTGCAATTTGTCAGGGAGCTTTCCGTGGCCTGCAGAAACAATAAGCTGGTGCTTTCCATTGACAACCCGGTGCCTCAGTATACGGCCTTTTATAACCGAAAAGAACAGGGGATTCTGGCGGATTATGTGATTATTATGGGATATGATGAGCATACAGTGGGTTCTGAACAGCCAGGCTCTGTGGCTTCCCTGCCTTTTGTGGAGGAGGGAATTGTCCAGACTCTGAAAGAGGTTCCCAAGGAAAAGGTAATAAACGGGGTTCCTTTCTATACCCGGTTGTGGACCCAGTCCAATAACGGAGTGGTTACCAGTGAGGTTTTCGGTATGGACGAGGCCGATGCATATGTACAGGAACACGGAATGGATGTATACTGGAACAAGGATGTATCCCAGAATTATGCGGAAGCACAGATAGATACCGGAGTGCTGAAAATGTGGCTGGAGGATGAAGAGTCTCTGGAAGAGAAACTGAAACTCATAGAACAATATGAGCTGGCCGGAGTGGCTGCATGGAAGCTGGGCTTTGAGCGGCCGGATGTTTGGGGAGTTATCAGTAAATATATACAATAGAAAAAATGAGAGGTGGAGTATCATGGCAGAACACGATATGTTAAAAACAACCTTAATGGGAGGATATGATAAGGAAGAGGTACAGGAGCTGGTTCAGAAGCTGAGAGACGAACTGGCGGAACAGCAGACTGCTTATAAAAAGCAGATTGCAGAGAAGGACGCTAAAATCGCAGAACTTCAGAAAAGAATTGAGCTGAAAGACGACACCCAGATGCGCCTGGAGGAAACTATCCGGGAAAAATACCAGAAATATGTGGATAACTATGAAAGCATAGGAAGTTTGGTGTTTGAAGCAAAGCTCAGAGCAGACAGCATGGAGAAAGAAGCTGCAGAGAAGTGCCAGAGCATGATAGCCGAAGCAGAGGCGGAGGCCAAAAGAAGGGTAGAATCCGTGCAGTCAGAAATTGACGATAAGCTTATGGAAGGCAAGAAAAAATATTTAGCTGTCCAGGAAGAAATGAACGGTATTGTGGAGCTGATTAACCAGGCTCAGAAAAGATTTATGTCCTCCTACAAAGAGGTACATCAGATTATCAGCAGTATGCCCACCTCTCTCAATGATATTGAGGACGAGATGGAACTGGAAATTCAGAAGATGGAGCTGGAGAACAGCCAGCCTCAGGAAGAGGAAAGTCAGGAAGAGCTTCATCTGGGAGATACCCAGGAGCTGGACTTGCTGGATGCTATGGATGATATAGCACAGCTGGAGGAGTTTGACGAAGAAGATGAAGAAGAGGATGAGGACAGCAGACTGGCCCTTCAGATTTCCAAGCTTTTAAGTGAGGAAGACGACGCTATGCTGGATGAGGAACTGGAAGACATGTAGCAAAAACTTGATGCAGGGGTGGAAAATATGGTTACTATAAAAGAGATTGCCAGTCAGCTGGGGGTCAGTCCTACCACGGTTTCCAATGTGATAAACGGCAAAACGGAAAAAATGTCAGAGACAACCAGGAAGCGTATCGAGGAAGTTCTGATAAAGAATCATTATGTTCCGGAGCAAAAGGGAGGACGGGGAACCCAGGAGGAGCTGCGCCTGGTAATTGTACAGTTCTTTTTCGAGGAAAGGGAGAGGATATTTACAGACCCTTTCTGTGCCGAGCTTTTTGAATCCATAGAGAAGGAGCTGGGAAAGGCAGGAAGGAGCGTGGTCTGCAGCACGACCAAGACAGAGGAGGAGCTTTTAAGAAAGCTTCTTATCCACAATGTGGAGGGCGCCATTATCCTGGGCTGCGACCCGGTGCGATGCGAGAAGCTGTGTAAGAGAACCGGCAAACCTATGATTTTTGTGGATTGTGGGGAAGGCGATTACGATAATATCGGCTTGAGGGACAGAGAAGGGGCAAGAGAAATTGTTTCCTATCTGATTAAGCAGGGACATAGAAAGATTGCATTTTTCTGTGACCAGGAAATTCCCATTGCCAGCAACAAGGCCCGGCTTATCGGCTACAGGGATGCACTGAAAAAATATGGGATTCCCTATGAAGAGGAGGATTCCTACTTTCTTCCCCAGGACAATAATCTCAGGTATGAAGTTTTGAGAAGCTTTGCAAGACATGCCGGGGAAAAAGGATACACGGCTGCATTCTTTGCCGCTGATTTATATGCAAACGAGGCTATCAATGTGTTCTTTTCTAAGAACCTGAGAGTGCCGGAAGAGATGTCCGTGGTAGGCTTTGATGACAATGTATATGCCAGATTATCCAGACCCACTCTTACCACGGTAAGGCAGTCGCCCAGGCAGAAGGGAGTGGAGGCGGTACGCCTGTTTTTAAAGCGGCTTTACGGGGAAGAGGTTCTGGCCAGGAGCATGGAGCTTCCTACAGAGCTGATTGTCAGAGAAAGCGTGAGAAATATCTGGAAGAAAAACTAAATATTGGTTAAATTAAACAAAATGCGTGGATAGAAATTGTAAAATTATGCAGTTTTGCAAAAAACTTATTGTAAAACCTCACATAACTAATTAAAATAACTAACATAGGATTGTGCGAAAGGAGTGAGGGGAATGGAAATAAGCACAAATAAGTGGTGGAAAAATGCAGTAATTTACCAGGTCTATCCACGCAGTTTTTTTGACAGCAACGGAGACGGCGTGGGAGATATTCAGGGCATTATCCAGAAGCTGGACTACCTGGAAAACCTGGGAATTGATGCAATCTGGCTTTCACCGGTCTACAAATCCCCCCAGGATGACAACGGCTATGATATATCCGACTACCAGGACATTGATTCCCTTTTCGGAAACCTTCAGGATATGGACCAATTGATTCAGGAGGCAGGAAAGAAAAATATCCGGATTATCATGGATTTGGTTCTGAATCATACCTCAGATGAGCATCCCTGGTTTTTGGAGGCCAAAAAGGGGAAAGACAATCCCTACCATGATTATTATGTGTGGAGAGACGGAGAGGAGGGGACTTATCCCAACGAACTGAAATCTGCTTTCAGCGGCCCTGCCTGGCAGTGGGTGCCTGAATGCGGCCAGTATTACCTCCATCAGTTTTCTAAGAAGCAGCCGGATTTAAATTGGGAAAATCCCAAGCTGCGGCAGGAAATTTACAAGATGATAAACTGGTGGATAGACAGAGGGGTGGGAGGCTTCCGTCTGGATGTAATCGACCTGATTGGCAAGGAAACCGATAAGATGCGGATGGCGGAGGGGCAAATGCTCCATCCTTATCTGAAGGAAATGAGTAAGGCCACCTTCCAGAGAAAGGATTTAGTCACTGTAGGCGAGGCCTGGAGTGCAACGCCGGAAAGTGCCATGCTGTACAGTAACCCGGATGGTTCTGAGCTTTCCATGGTATTTCAGTTTGAACACATGGTGCTGGACCAGGAGCCTGGAAAAGAAAAATGGGATTTGCGTGAGCTGCCCTTTGTACAGTTTAAGAAAGTATTTGAGAAGTGGCAGACAAGCCTTTACCAGAAAGGATGGAACAGTCTTTTTATCAGCAACCACGATTTACCCAGAGCGGTTTCTCATTTCGGGGACGACGGAAAATACAGAGTGGAATCAGCTAAAATGCTGGCTACATTCCTTCATGGTATGCAGGGAACCCCTTACATATATCAGGGTGAAGAGCTGGGCATGACAAATGTACAGTTTGATATTAACGAATACAGAGATATTGAATCTCTCAATATGTATAAAGAACGTCTGGAAGCCGGTTATAAAGAAGAGGATATTATGCGTTCCATTTATGCAAAGGGCAGAGACAACGCCAGAACACCTATGCAGTGGAACGAGGAGCCAAATGCCGGTTTTACTACAGGGACGCCCTGGATTCGCTGTAATCCCAACTACACGATGATAAACGCCAGGGAGGAGCTGATTGACCAGGATTCGGTTTTCTATTATTATCAGAAGCTTATCAAGCTGAGAAAAACAGAGCCGGTTTTAACAGAGGGAAGGTTTCAGCTTCTTATGGAAGAAGATGCTTCGATTTTTGCTTACACCAGAGAGACCCAGGAGGAGAAGCTCTTAGTATTATGTAACTTTAAAGGACAGGAGGTTTCCTATGAGCTTTCGTCATGTTGGAAAGAAAAAGAGGTACTGATTTCCAATTATGAGGAAGAAGGGGAATTTGGAAGGCTTCGTCCTTATGAAGCTAAAATGGTAATCAGAAGGAAAGGGGAATGAGGAAATGAGAAGAAAGAAGATTGCCGCTGTAGGCCTGAGTATGGCCGCAATTATGGCAGCAGCAGGAGTGATGTCCGGGTGCAGCCTTGGTTCCGAAAACAACGGAAAAATCCAGATTGAAATGATTCAGTACAAGATGGAAGCAGTAGGCGTGTTTGAGGAGCTGGAAGAGAAGTTTAATGCCACCCACGATGACATTGAGCTGAAAATTGATTCGCCAAACGATGCCACTACAATTATGAAAACCAGATTTATCCGGGAGGATTATCCGGACATTATAGGAATCGGTGGAGATATGAACTACTCCAATTTCCTGGATGCAGGCCTTTTGATGGATATTTCTGACTATGACGGCTTAGAGGACGTAAAGCAGGTTTACCTGGACATTGATAAGGAACTGGAATTTGTTCCTATGGACGGAGTTTACGCTATGCCTTACGCAGCTAATGCAGCCGGCGTGTTGTATAATAAGGATATTTTTGACGAGTATGGATGGGAAATCCCCACCACATGGGATGAATTGATTTCTCTTTGTGAAGATATTCAGGCAGCAGGACTTCAGCCTTTCTATTTCGGCTTTAGAGATACCTGGACCTGTCTGGCTCCCTGGAATGCCATTTCCGTAGACCTGGCTCCATCTGATGTCTGCGCACAGGTAAACAGAGGAGAGACTACTTTTACAGAGAATTACCGGGAAGTGGCAGAGAAGACAAGAGCCCTTCTGGACTATGCCCAGGATGACCCCTTTGCCTACAACTACAACGATGCATGTACGGCTTTTGCTAACGGAGAGTCTGTTATGTATCCTATCGGAAGCTATGCAGTGCCTCAGATTCAGTCCGTAAATCCGGATATTAATATTGATTCCTTTGTAATGCCTGCAGGGGAAACAGAAGAAGAGAATATCCTGAATTCAGGAAATGACCTTCAGTTCTCTGTTATGGCAGAATGTGAGAACAAGGAAGCTGCTTATGAAGTTCTCCGTTTCCTTCAGGAAGATGAGAATGTGCAGCTGTACCTGGATGACCAGAACGCAGTTCCCTGTAAAGAGGGAGACTTTGAGCTGGCACCTATGCTGGACGGCATGAAGACCTATATTGAAGAGGGCAAGATGGCCGACTATCAGGACCACCACTATCCAAGCGAAATGGCTGTAGACGCTATGATTCAGACATATCTGCTGGATACAGGGGATAACGCTACGGATACCTTCCTGAAAAGATTTGATACAGAGTGGGAGCGTTACAACCGTGACATTATCCGCAAGGTGCAGGAATACCAGGAACAGAATCCTGATGCAGAATAGGAGGAGAGTTTAGAATGAAGAAAAAGATGGGAAACAGACAGAAAACCTTTCTGTGTATCACAATTCCGGTATTGATTTTGTTCTTCATGTTCAATACCCTGCCGCTGAT
>NHCFR01400__coassemble_760_pt1 | contig 21596 bp, 20 predicted proteins | sample NHCFR01400__metabat2_high_PE_048 | metagenome-assembled genome bin NHCFR01400
CAAAGCATTATGATGGCTTTACCCTGGATAACATTTCCTTCCAAGTTCCTCAGGGAAGTATTGTAGGCCTTATTGGAGAAAATGGTGCCGGAAAAAGCACCACAATCCGTACGATTTTAGGTCTTACAAGCAACGACAGCGGAACTATCCGTCTTCTGGGAGAAACAAATATAGAAGCTGTAAACAAGGATAGCATCGGTGTAGTATTTGATGGAAATAATTATCCGGATATGCTCACACCAAAGCAGCTGGGAAAGGTCTTTGAGCATATATACAAAACCTGGGATAATAACATATATACCGGCCTACTGGATAAATTTCAGATTCCCATAAACAAAAAAATCAAGCAGTTTTCAAAAGGCATGAAGATGAAATACTCCATAGCCGTAGCTTTTTCCCATCATTGCAAAATGCTTATCCTGGACGAGGCCACCAGCGGCTTAGACCCCATTATGCGGGAAGAAATTCTGGATATGTTTTTAGATTTCATTCAAGATGAAGAAAACTCTATTCTGGTATCCTCCCATATTACAAGTGATTTGGAAAAAGTGGCTGACTATATTGTGTTTATCCACAAAGGAAAAATTGTATTTTCAAAACCCAAAGACGAACTGTTGGAAAACTACGGTATTCTGAAATGCGGCGCAAGTTTTCTTGAAGAAATGGATAAGGAAGATATTGCCGCATATAGGAAACAGGACTATGAATGGCAGATTTTAGTAGAAAACAGACGGGCAGCCCAGAGAAAATATCCTAATGCTTTACTCATACCTGCAACTATAGACGAAATTATGCTGATGTATGTAAAGGGGGCAACAAAATGAAGGGATTACTTTTAAAAGACTATTACATCATTCGTTCATTACTGGCTATTATGTTTGTGGTATACTTGGTTATCGGCGCCAGCTTATCCTATCTGGTAAATCCCTGGGTCCTGACTGTTCTTGCAACAGTTATGTCAGGAATGATTACTACATCTACCATAACGGTAGATAAAACCTCCGGCTGGCTGCAAACTGTGGTAACCACCCCGGTCACCAGAAAAACTTTTATCGACAGCAAATATACCATGTATTTACTATTAAGCCTGGCCGGACTGTTCTTTGGGATTTTGTTGGGGCTCCTTGCATCTGCTATTCTTGGGGCAGATAGAGAAATGTTTGGGCTTTTTATCTGTATAAGCATCACAATGACCTTGCTTTCCGGCAGTGTTATTCTTCCCTTTTACTTCCTGCTAGATGAAAGCAAAAGCATGGTAGGAACCATTCTGGCCTATCCATTGTCTGCCGGAATTTTTATTGTTATTGTACTGCTTTTAGGGAATGGCGCCGGCACGTATATTTTAAGTTCCATACTTGGCGTTTGTATATTTGCTGTATCCTGGAGTGTGTCAAAGAAAATTTTAATCAAAAGAGATACACTTTTTGAATAAGGGCACACATGTGTCCCCTTGTCCAGAGAGAGTATACAATACCCCTATAAAAAGAATCCTGCTTTGCAGGATTCTCCACCTGCGGCAGGTCGCTTTAGCGACATGACTCCTTCCGCCGCAGTGCACTCTTGCCCGGAGGGCTTTTTGTTCTCTAGGAAATTCAGAGGAATTTCCTAGAGAACAAACCGTTGGCCAAATATTCCCAGCCAACGGTTTCTTATTATGTTTTTATTCTGTTTATATTTCTATTCTTTTTATATTTCTGTTCTATTTGTATTTCTATTCTTTTTGTTCCAGCACACATTTTACAATGATAGCTCCATGGGACGGCACCTCCAGATGGATGACCCCGCCTCTGCACTCATGGATTTTTTTCACCAGACTGTAGCCAAAGTCACCTGTTACCATCAGCTGTTTAAACTTAGAGGTTCTGGACCTGGAAATTCCCAGCTCCCATACTGACAGCTCCACCATTTTTGTCTCGTTGCTGTTGTTTATGGTTACTACGGTTTTTTCCTTATCCGTAAAGCGGCCGTAGCTGATTTGCTGGTAATCATTGGACAAAAACTTCACAGAGCCTCTCATCAGCTCATCGTTCTCCTTGTGAATCCGGATAATATCCTTATGGAACTCTATCAGCTCCTGGTCCTCTCTTCCCCAGGGATAAGTCCTTCTGTTGTCCGGGTCTGTAAAGCCGCACAAGCCGGCCTCGTCTCCATAATACACCGTAGGGGCTCCCGGCCATGTCATCTGCATGACTACTGCCTCCCTGAATACAGCCTTATTTACGTCCCACTGGGCAGCCTCACTTCCCAGAGTGCCTACCCGGCCCACCTTATGGTTGGTCCTGGTTAAGAATCTGGAATGGTCGTGATTGGACAGCTCATTCATGGCTGTCATGAGAGAGGGGGCATAGAAGCTGGACATATGGTATTTCATAGCACCTATGAAACAGTCGCTGTTTCCCAGCATACCCTCGTTAAATTCATCACTGTGCTTCTCCATCCCTGTCAAAAACCAAGTCACCGGCTCCATAAAGGCATCGTAATTCATCACCGTGTCCCACTGGTCTCCTTCCAGCCAGGGCTTGGCTTCCCCATAATGCTCGGCCAGAATTAAAGCGTCCGGATTGGCTTCCTTAACGTTTCTGCGGAATTCCCTCCAGAACTGGTGGTTATATTCATCGCTGTGTCCTAAATCTGCCGCTACGTCCAGCCGCCAGCCGTCCACATTGTAAGGCGGAGATACCCATTTTCTGGCAATTCTCATGATATATTCATACAGCTTGGGAGACTCCTCATAATTTAACTTTGGCAAAGTATCGTGTCCCCACCAGCCGTCATAGAACTGGTTGTAGGGCCAGCTTTCTTCATTGTGAAAACGGAAAAAGGTCCGGTAAGGGCTGTCCGGGGATACATAAGCTCCCTTATTATAGCCCGTCTGATTCTCATAAATCCGCTCACGGTCCAGCCACTTATTAAAAGAGCCGCAGTGATTGAAAACACCATCTAATATAACCTTCATCCCACGCTTGTGGATTTCCTCCACAAGAGTGACAAAAAAGGCGTTGCTGGCTTCCAGATTTACTTTGTCTGTAACCCGTTCTATATATTTGCTGGCATGGGCGTTTTCGTTATCGCCATCCCGAAGGATTTCTCCTCCGTCCTTCACAATCTTTCCGTAATGCGGGTCAATATAATCGTAATCCTGGCTGTCATATTTATGATTAGAGGGAGATACAAAAAGAGGATTAAAATAAATCACATCCACTCCCAGTTCCTTCAGATAGTCCAGTTTATCCATAACTCCCTGAAGGTCCCCGCCGTAAAAATCTCTCACATCCATGGCTTGAGGCGGACGGTTCCAGTCCTCCACCTTCTGCACCTTCTCGTTGATATAGACATATTCTCCGGACACCACATCGTTAGTAGGGTCCCCGTTGCAGAACCTGTCTACAAAAATCTGATACATTACAGCCCCTTTGGCCCAATCCGGTGTCTTAAATCCCGGGACAATGCCGAAAAGGTAATGTTCCTCTATCTCTCTGGTTACGCCCATCTGGGTATAATAACAATGAATCTTTCCGGAAATTATCTCAAAATAATAACGGATGGTTTCGTTTCCCAGCTTCACATCCGTGCCGTAATAATCAAAACCATCCTTTGACTCTATCCACTTCATGGGCTGCTTTATATCATCATAAACCAGATAAACAAAATCTACGTTATTTTTCTTCGTTCGGATACGGATATTTACCTTGTCCCCCGGTTCCGGCTCCGCCGGGGTTCTGTAGTTTTCCGTTTCATCGCTGAATACAGCACGTTTATTAAAAGTTGGCCTCATATTGGTCACATATTCCTGAATCTTTCTTGCATCCGTTAGGTTTTCGTAATTCATACTGCATCCTCTCCATCCATTAGCAAAAACACTAAGTATTTTCTGCTTTGCTGAATTACTCTCATATTACTATTCTATCCTACCCCGACCATATATACAACTGTTTTTTACACTGATTTTAATGCAATCTTAACATCTGTTCCTTTTAATCCCTGCCTGGTATACACAACCGCAATCCAGGGCTTCTCTAAAGTAAAACAGCCAGTCTTTCGACTGGCTGTTTTGGAGAAGGTATTTCTTCTTATGGGGTGTAGCAAAAACTATATAATGTATTGGGGGGTTTTTACAGTAATTATAATAGCATGTGACAAGGAAAAAGTCTGCACAATCTTGATTTTTTTTAACAGGCTTTTTTGACCAATTTGAACATAACTGGTCCTTCCACAATTCTTATATTTGCTGAATTCTGCATAAAACCCGGTTAAAACAAGGCTTCAAACTCTTCCCGGCCGATTTTTTCCTTCTCTACCAGAAGGTCTGCACACTTGTGAAGTACCTCCATGTTCTGAGAAAGAATTTCTCTGGCCTTATCATAGGCCTCGTCAATAATCCGCTTCACTTCAGCATCAATGACAGCGGCAGTCTGGTCTGCATAGTTTCTGGTATGGCCGAAATCTCTTCCGATAAATACCTCATCCTCATCTCCGCCATACTGAATCATGCCCACTTTCTCAGACATTCCGTACTGGGTTACCATAGCTCTGGCCAACTGAGTGGCCTGTTTAATATCCTGGGAAGCTCCCGTAGTCACGTCATGGAAAATCAATTCCTCCGCCACACGGCCGCCCAGGTCTACCACAATATTCTCCAGCATTTTATTTTTGCTGTTAAACATTTCATCCTGCTCCGGCAAAGGCATGGTATAGCCTGCTGCTCCCATTCCCGTAGGAATAATAGAAATGGTATGAACAGGTCCCATCTCAGGAAGCAGGTGGAATAAAATTGCATGGCCAGCCTCATGATATGCGGTAATCCGCTTCTCCTTCTCAGAAATCACCCGGCTCTTCTTCTCTGCTCCGATTCCTGTCTTAATGAAAGCCTGCCGGATGTCATTCTGGTTAATAAAATACCTGCCGTCCTTGGCGGTAAGGATAGCGGCCTCATTCATCAGGTTTTCCAAATCTGCTCCCGTGTAACCGGCAGTAGTTCTGGCAACCTCTCTTAAATCCACATCCTCTCCCAGAGGCTTCTTCGCTGCATGGACCTTAAGGATTTCCTCCCTGCCCTTAATATCCGGCCTGCCTACGCCTACCTTCCGGTCAAAGCGCCCCGGCCGCAAAATAGCAGGGTCCAGAATATCCACCCGGTTGGTAGCGGACATAACAATGATTCCTTCATTTACGCCGAAACCGTCCATTTCCACCAGAAGCTGGTTCAGGGTCTGCTCTCTCTCGTCATGGCCGCCGCCCATTCCGGTTCCTCTCCTTCTGGCCACAGCGTCAATCTCATCTATAAAGATAATACAAGGAGCATTTTTCTTAGCCTCCTCAAATAAATCCCTTACCCTGGAGGCGCCTACGCCTACAAACATTTCCACAAAGTCTGAACCAGAGATAGAGAAAAATGGCACTCCTGCCTCCCCGGCTACAGCCTTGGCCAAAAGAGTCTTTCCTGTTCCCGGAGGGCCTACAAGCAGAACGCCTTTAGGAATTCTGGCCCCAACCTTCACATATTTCTGAGGCTCCTTTAAGAAGTCTACAATCTCTTCCAGCTCCTCTTTTTCCTCCTGGAGCCCTGCCACATCCTTAAAGCTTACCTTTTTGTCTGAATCTGTGGACATCCTGGCTCTGCTCTTGCCGAAATTCATCATTTTGGCATTGCTTCCCCCTGACATTTGCCGGTTCATCATATTAAATATAATAATCACCAGCACCACGGTAAGAATCAGGGGCAGAACCGATGCCATAAAGACATTGTCTCCCGGCACATCCGCCACAGAAACCTGGATTTCCGGTTCTTTTTCCAGTATATCCTGGATTTCTTTTACATCCAGAGCATAAAAATTTTTTTCCTCACCACTGTTTAACTGTACTACAATCTGGCCTGTAGGAATTTCTTTATTGGGCCGGATATAGACCTGAGATACCTCACCTTCCTCAACATCCTCAAAAAAAGCCTGCTCCGTGTAGCTGTAATCTCTGGTCATCTGCCTGGAAATAAACCAGAAGCCGAAAACTACCAGAAAAAGCAGCATCACAGCCGGCAGCCAACTTTTTGCCTGTTTATTCACCTCGCTGTTTCTCCTTTCCACCGGAAAGCCCAAGTCTCAGGCTTTCCGCAACATTCTGTCCTGTCAAAATTCCACCACACCGATATAGGGCAGGTTTCTATACTTCTGGGCATAATCCAGACCATAACCTACCACAAATTCATCGGGAATATTAAAGCAGACATAATCTACCTTTACATCCTTCACTCTCCGTTCCGGTTTATCCAGAAGAGTACACAGACGGATGCTGTTTGGCTTCCTCTGCTTTAAAATTTCTATCAGATGGCTTAAAGTGCGTCCGGAATCAATAATATCCTCCACAATCAAAACATCTTTTCCTTCTATGTTTTCATCCAAATCCTTTACAATACGCACCACTCCGCTGGAACTTGTATCGTCCCCATAGCTGGAAACCGACATAAAATCCATGGTTACAGGAACTGAAATTCTCTTTGCCAGTTCACAGGTAAAAAACACGCCGCCCTTCAGCACACATATCATATGAACTGTTTTCCCCTCATAATCCTTGCTGACCTGCTGTCCGATTTCACTGATTTTTCTGTCAACCTCTTCTTCGCTCAGCAGTTCACGAATCCTTTCACTCATCTTCCTTTACTCCTTTTACATGTACTTCTAATACTTGCTTTGTCTGACTGGTAATCTTATAATACTCGCTGATACGGCCTCCCACCACCCAAAGCACATGGGAGCCCTCCGCCAAAAGAGTAAGGTCCTCCCTTACCTCCCTTGGAATCTTACAGTCAATAAAATAGTCCTTCAGCTTCTTCCTGCCTCCCGTCTGATTTACTGTCAGATAATCTCCGGGCAGCCGGTGCCGTACCTCCAGACTCCGTTTTATTTTATCATAATCAAACCATTTCGTATATGTTTTTTCTGGAATTTGCTGGTTTTCATAGGGAAAAATACGAAATTCCAGCTCTTTTAACCCTTCCGGGCCTTCCCGGAAGCATCCGATTTCCACATTCCCGTAAACCTGACGGGCATTTATCCCCCGTCCCAGAGAGATACAGGCTCCGGTGCGCCCGGAAAACAGCTGTCTGGCACTGTCTACATGGCGGGCGGAAACATCCTTCTTTCCTCCTGCCGCCAGCTCTAAAACCCGCTTCACCACATAGGACTGAAGGATTTCTTTTTCTCTCAGAAGCCTCTGGCTGATAATCCACCGGTCTTCCTGCTGCTTTACATACTCTTTATAAAGCATATCCGTCTGCTCCTGAAGATATTCCTCAATCTGCCGGAAGGTTTCCGCTGCTTCTCCCATATGCCGTACAGCTCCCGGGTTTACTTCCTCCATCAAAGGAAGAATCCTGCTGCGGATATAGTTTCTGGTATACACCTGCTGCTGATTGCTGCTGTCCTCTACCCAGCAAATCCTTCTTTCCTTTAAATACTCTTGTATTTCTTTTCTGGACACCCCCAGAAGAGGTCTTATGTAAACCTCTTCCTCCATAGTCTGGATTGGGCGGATTCCCCCCAGGCCTGCTGCACCTGTTCCCCTTACCAGATTGTGAATCATAGTCTCTGCATTATCATTTTCATGGTGAGCCAGGGCAATAAAGATTTTTTTAGCTTCCCGGCTGTCTTCCGGAATCTGCTTCTCTAATGCCCGCAGTTCCTTTGCTGCCTGGAAAAAGGCCTGGCCCCTGGCTGCCCGCCCTGCCTCTTCTGTGGACAATTTCTGTTCTGCTGCCATCCGTGGTACGTCATAGGCATAGACAGAAAGAGGAATCCCCAGGCTGACGCACAGTTCTCTGGTAAAGTTCTCATCCCTTTCCGCCTCTACTCCCCGGATTCCGTGATTTACATGCACAGCCCGGAGGTGAAAGCTTTTTTTCTTCTTATATTCCCTTAACAAAAACAACAGGCATACCGAATCTGCCCCGCCGGAAACCCCTGCGATGACATGGCTGCCCGTTTCTATCATATTGTATTTTTCTATATATGAAAAAACCTGCTCTTCCAACTTCATCTGCTGTCTCTATTTCCTCCATAATCCTGCCGCCAAAACCGTCATATCATCAGTGGCCTTGTATTCGCTGTATGTAAGCACCCGCTCCAGAATTCCCCTGCTCAGCTCCTGTGATGCTGTAGCCCCGGTCTCCATAATAATTTCTTTCATAAGCTCCTCCGGGTTCTCCTGGGGAAGAGCGTCTAACACTCCATCTGTTATCATAATCAGGAAATCCCCCTCATACAGCTTCTTCGTGGCAGATTCAAAATCCGCCTGCTGCACCAACCCCAGAGCCAGACTGGTGGAGGATATGGCTTCTACCCACTGGCTCCTTTTAATAAAGGTAGTGGCAGCTCCTGCCTTTAAAAAACGGCACATGCCGGAATACAAATCCACCATAGAAATGTCAACCGTAGAAAATCTTCCGTTTCTGGTCTTTAAATTCAGCACAGAATTCACCATTCTGGCGGCTGTTTCCCCGGAAAATCCTGCTTCCACCAGCTGCTCCAGGGTATCTACAATACTTTCGCTCTCCCGGCAGGCCTCCAGCCCGGAGCCCATACCGTCGGAAAGACAGATGAAAAACTGGCCGTCTTCTTCTGCTGCGCAAGTGTAATTATCTCCGGAAACCGTTTCCTTGTCCTTTGTCATCTTAGCCGCACCGTAAAGAATCTTAAAATTCACTTCCTCCATAAATCCCATAAGCACATAATCTCTGGTAATCAGCGTCCTTCCCTCTGTGTTGGGCACCATCCTTGTCCCACACAGCCCGGACAATACCTGGGCCGCCTCTGAGGCTGCTACACAGTTCCTGCCTCTTGTACAAAGCTCCGCATAGTAGCGGACTCTTTTGTCCCCCTGCTCCAGCTTCCAGATATTCCTGGCCTGAATATGCTTCTTCTTTAGCCCCCTTGTAAAATCCTCCCTGAAGGGTATGTCCACCTCTGTCATATCAAACATATCCCTGGACAAAAGCTTCATCAACTGCGCCATCTCTCCCAGCTGCTCTGCAACTGCCATTCTGTTCTCCAATAGCTTGTTATTCCATATCAGATTCTGCCGTTCTCTGTCCATAAGCCTTTGCAGCTCCTGCACCAGTTTTCCCTGATTGACGCAAATCCCATTTAAATCGGCCTTTGCCTTTCTCAGCTTTTCCTCGTCTCCCTCTTCCATAATCCGGAGAAGACCGTAAAACCTCTGGTAAGACTGGGCGGAATGTTGTTTCCAGCACACCTGGTTCAGATGGCATCTGTGGCACAGAGACTCCCTGGCCTCCTCCACCAGCCCTCCCAGCTCTGAACTGGAAAGATAATCCTTCCGGTACGGCATTCCGTAAAAGCTGTTAGCCAGCTTCTGAAAGGATTCTGCATAGCGCTGCATTTTTTCTTTCTGTGGATGGTAGTCATAGGCCAAAGCTGCCGCACTTTTTTTCATCTCTGAAAAAATAGTTTTTGCCATGTCACGTAATAGGAGCAGTACGCCGATTACGAGCATGGCAATCATCCATTCCTGCATCTTTATCCCTCCCTGAATAAGCAACCGCTATCAAAAGAGTATTATAGATGCTTTCTTCTCTAAACTTTGTCAAAAACAGTACCCTGATACCAAAAACTTTCAGACAAAATCTGCGTTTCAGCCTTCTTCCTCCTGGGAAGCGGCATCCTCTGAGGAATCTGAGTCATCCTGCTCAGACTGCCCCTCCTGGTCTGCAGACTGGCCCTCTCTGAAAACAATCTCGTTATCCTTTACCAGTCCCAGCTTATCTCTGGCAATCTCCTCCACATATTCATCTGTCTGCATATATTCTTTCAAGTCATCTATCTCTGCCGTGCGTTCATTTTCTTCCTCGATTTGAGTATCCAGGCTTTTCTCCTGCTCCTTGTAGTCTGAAAGCTGTCTGCTGAGAGCATAGCTCTTGGACATCATACCAAAAAATAAAATGCCCACAACAAAGGTAACGGCAAGCATTGCGATTCTATTCTGACGATTTTTTTTCTTTCTTTTTTTCATTTTTGCGCTTCCTGATTTTTTGTATGGACTTTTGTTCATGTAAAGAAATTTTAACTCTATCAAGCCAAAATTTCAACCTTTTTCTGCACATTCCAATAGGTTTTCCCAGGATTCCCAGGAGATTCCCTATTTTCCTCAAAAAAGCAGAAATATATTTCACCAAAATCATACTTGGACCGGCATGGTACAGCAAGGCTCCCAATCCTATGGAAAAAAGAGCATAAATCCGTATAATGCCGTCGTTTCCCTGATAAATCACATAAAACAGGTATATCCCTGAAGCACACCAATACAGAATATCTTCCAAGCCCGTGAGCAGCGGACTGTGGGCTGCAATGTTTCTGAAAATGCGGAGGAGGTCATACAGCGCCGCCATAAAGACACCTGCCAGGAAGGTTTTTGCGGCGAACAAAAGCTCCTGCTGCATATATTCGCTCATCTGTCCTCACTGGAACAGCCTTTTGAGCATTCCTTCTCCTCCCTTTGCTTTTGTAATACCCTGGCTGTATATAAGACTGTCTACTTTTCCCCCTATATCCACCTCCTGTTTTTCTAAATCCAGACGGGTTACATGGAGATTCTCTCCCTTCACGGTAAGAGTTCCACCCTCTGTCACCAGGCTGATTTCCTTTTCATCAAAGGAATTTACGTCCTTTACCCCGGTAAGGCAGCCCCTCTTCCTGTCTGTAAGCTGAAGCCTGTGGATTGCTTTGGCTGGTTTTTCCTCCAAAAAAATCAATCCCCCATATCCTCTTCCTTATGAAAGATTATATGGGAGATTGAAAATGAATATTCCTTATGAAACTTCAGTATAAATTCTACAGATACCGAAACAGCTCTCCGGCCGCCTCTTTTCTGACGGTTTCCTGTACATCCAATACCTGGACTTTGACATTTCTGCTTCCGAACTGTATTTCCAGAATGTCCCCTGCCTTCACCTGTGCAGATGCCTTGGCGGGCTTATCGTTAATCAAAACCCTTCCGGCATCACAGGCTTCATTGGCCACGGTCCTGCGCTTTATCAGCCGGGATACCTTCAAATACTTATCCAGTCTCATGTCTTACTCGTTTACCATATCCTTTAAAGCTTTTCCTGCTTTGAATTTCGGAGTTTTGGAAGCTGCAATTGTCATGGTCTCGCCGGTCTGAGGATTTCTACCCTCTCTGGCTGCTCTCTCAGAAACTTCAAAAGTACCAAATCCAACTAACTGAACCTTCTCACCTTTTTTCATTTCTTCGGATACAACATCAATAAAAGCCTTTAAAGCTGCCTCTGCGTCTTTCTTAGATAACTGTGTTTTTTCTGCCATAGCAGCAACTAATTCTGTTCTGTTCATGAGTATTTCCTCCTAAATAAAATTCACGCTTAAAAGTTCACCGCTGCTGCGGTCTACAGTTATTTATACCCTGTTTCTTATGGTTTGTCAAGCGTATTCCTGCCCTCTTAACACAGTATTTGTAACAATTCAGCTTTGCTGAACCGTTACAGGCAAAATCCATGCAAAATCGCCTATGGCGATGGGATTTTGCCTCCTGAATCATGTTCTTACGGTCAGCGCAGCAAGTGCGCAGACCTAGGCTGAACTGTTACCAGTATTTACATCATTTTATCTATCAGTTCTTTGACAGCTTGTCCCAGAGCCTGGGATTTTTCCTGAGCGTCCTCTAAAGAGGTACCCTTGATTCCGTAGTAAATCTTAATCTTAGGCTCTGTTCCTGAAGGACGAACGCAAACCCAGGCGTCATCATTCATGTCATAGTAAAGAACATTGGAGTTTGGAAGTCCGGTAGGCTTCACTTCCTTAGTAGCCATGTCCACAACCGTGTCAGCCTTGTAATCTCTTGCAGAAAGCACCTTGTAGCCGCCGATTTCAGCCGGAGGATTCTCTCTTAAATTGTTCAGGATAGTCTGAATCTTTTCCAGTCCCTCGATTCCTTTCAGGGTAATGGACTGAATGTCATCCTTGTAGTATCCGTATCTCTCGTACAGCTCAATCATAGCATCCCACAGAGTCATGTTCTTTGTCTTATAGTAAGCGGCAGCCTCACACAGAGCCATAGTAGCCACGATAGCGTCCTTGTCTCTTGCATGGGTACCGATAAGGCAGCCGTAGCTCTCCTCAAATCCGAAAAGATAACTTCCTTCTCCCTTCTGCTCAAAGCCCAGAATCTGCTGTCCGATATACTTAAATCCGGTGAGAACCTCGATAAATTTCACGCCGTAATATCTGGCAATGGCAGCGGCCATATTTGTGGTAACAATAGTGGAAATCATGGCACCGTCTGCAGGAAGGCCTCCGTTTACAGCCTTTCTCTGTCCGATTTCATAGTCAGCCAGCAGGCAGCCGGACATATTTCCGGTCAGTGTGTGGTATTCCCCTGTTTTACTGTCCTTTACACGAACGCCTAAACGGTCTGCATCCGGGTCAGTAGCCAGCACTAAATCAGCGTCTACTTCTTTAGCCAGCTTCAGGCCCAGCTCAAAGGCCTCGTCAGCCTCCGGATTAGGATAGCTTACGGTTGGGAATTCTCCGTCAGGAAGCTCCTGCTCTTTTACTACATACACATTTTCAAATCCCAGCTCTTTCAGTACACGTCTGGCAGGAATATTTCCTGTTCCGTGCAGCGGAGAGTACACAATCTTCAGCTCCTTAGCCATAGCTTTGATGGCGTCCATATGGATAACCTGGCTCTTCAGCTCTTCCATATAGGTGTCATCCACGTCTTTTCCGATTACCTGATAAAGTCCGGATGCTTTTGCAGCTTCTTCATCCATAGTCTTTACGGTGTTATAATCTGTAACTTTCTGTACCTCTCCCATGATACCGGAATCATGAGGCGGTGTAATCTGAGCGCCGTCCTCCCAGTATACCTTGTATCCGTTATATTCCGGCGGATTGTGGCTGGCTGTGATATTGATACCGGCAATGCATCCCAGCTTACGCACAGCATAGGACAGTTCCGGTGTAGGACGAAGAGATTCAAAGATATAAGCCTTCACGCCGTTAGCAGCCAGACACAGAGCGGCTTCCTTGGCAAATTCCGGTGACATGCGGCGGGAATCATAGGCAATGGCAACACCTTTGTCCTGACCGTTCACTGCTGCAATATAATTAGCCAGTCCCTGTGTAGTCTTTCTCACGGTATAAATATTCATACGGTTTGTACCAGCTCCGATAACACCACGAAGGCCTGCGGTACCAAATTCCAGTTCCTTATAAAAACGTTCCTTAATCTCATTTTCATCCTGCTCAATGGCCTTTAATTCAGCCTTAGTGCCCTCATCAAAATACGGATTGGAGAGCCACTCCTCATAAATTTTTTTGTAATCCATTTCTATTACCTCCCTATGCAGAATCTGTCTGCTCCATTTTTCGTTATTATACACTAATACAGAGAAAAATTCAAATCCTGTATAGGAGTTTTTCACGAATTATACCTTTACAGACAATGTAAAACAAAAACCGGCATGACGCTGCATCACTGCATCCTGCACAAAAAAATCAGGATGCAGAAAGTATGCTGCGTCATACCGGTTCCTCTCTTTCTGAAATATTCTGGTATGACTGTCCAAGCCTGCAGAAAACATCCCCGAGCCTAACTATAACGGCTATATCTTTGTAGGGGAGCCTGGCTCAGATACCTATATTTTCTACAAAATTCCGCCAATTATCCTGCTGCTCCCGCAAGCGGACAAGCTTTTCCAGGCTTTTCTTGGAAATCCAGGCCTTGCTATGGGTGTAATAATGATTGGCTAATTTCCAGTATTTCTCCGGATAAGAGAACCGCAGCCTGAGATTTTCTATTTCTTCCTCAGACAAAGGACAGACCTGATGATAGGCGTACAGCATTTTTCTTCCCAGGCTTATGTCCCAATCGTGCTTCTCCAGTATTTTTCTCATAAACTGGTATAAATCTCCGGTCTGTATGTCAAAATTCCACCTGTCAAAATTAGTCACTGCACGGCTTTTATCCTCCAATATCAACACATTATGCTGGTTAAACTCTCCATGACAGACGGCTCCCTCCTGAAGTTTCCGGCATCTGAGCTTATCATAACCGGAATCTTCCAGTCTTCTCACCGTCTCTTCTCCATGTCCTAAAAAGCAGCAGACCGTGTCCAAAAACTCCAGCTCAAAACCGTTCTTTCTCTGCTTCCCGCAGACAAATTTCCGTATTTTCCGCAATTCCCTGTTATGCCTTTGAAATTCGCTTTTCAGGGACTCCCGCACATAATGAGGCTGCACCGGCATACGCATTTTTTTATGTAACTCTGCCAGGGCAGTAAGTCCCCCGCATATATCCTCCTGGCTGCGGGTGTCACATTCTCTGCCCTCATACCAGCGTTTCACAATATAGGGAATGTTTTCTTTGTCCACAGATACATAGCAGCCCTCCCGGTTTGCCAAAATCCGGTCTGTATACACCGGACAATTCTCAGAAAGGCTCTCCAAAAGGGCTGCCTGCTGTTCCAGCTTTCTGGGGGTGCCGTTAAATTCCTTAATCAGTACCAGCCCCTCCTCTGTCCTGCAAATCAGGGCACCTCTTCCCCGGTATACGGCCCCGGCTTCCAGCCCGTACTGCTCTAATACACTAAGACCACGGTCATACACATTTTTCTCCCCCTTTTCTTCATGTCCCTTTCATTGTATGCGGGAACATGAAGGCTTAGACTAAAAGAGAGAGCAGATATTCTTTGGTATTTTTTTCCGGCTCTTCCAGTACGATTTCCATAAACCTCTCCAGGGTATCGCCGATTTCCTTTCCCGGCTTCATACCTGCTTCTATCAGGTCCTTTCCCGAAACAGCCAGCATTTTTATGGAAATACATTCCTGGTTGTCCATGATTTCTTTAAATATGGTTTCCATTTTCCCAAGCCTCTCCAGCTTTTCCTCCCTTTTATAGCCGCTCTGGGCCATAATGTCAGCCCTCCGCAGTTTTAAAAGCATAGGAAACAGCTCCGGCTGGACTTTATGCAGAGCCCTCCGCACAGAAGCGGGGGTACAGTCCCAGGGACATTCATGCCAATAGACCAGAGTTTTCACTTTATGCATGGTATCATTATCAAACCGCAGCCTCCGCAAAACCCGCTGGGCTATTTCCTGGCTGATTTTCTGATGGCCACGGAAATGGTCCGTCCCTTCTTCATCCGTAACCCTGCAATCCGGTTTTCCCATGTCATGGAACAGAGCAGCCAGACGCAGCACCTTATCCGGCTCCACAGCCTCCAGGGCCTTTAAGGTATGCTCTCCCACATTTTTCTGATGGTGAGGATTATTCTGAGGCGTCTCCATCTCCCGGTCAAACTCAGGCAGAAAAATTTTCGTAAGCCCCAGTTCCCAGGCAGTTCCCAGATACTGGGGATAAGGGGAAATCAAAAGCTTTACCAGCTCTGCCTGTATCCGCTCTGCACTGATATGCTCCAGGGTGTGGGCCAGTGTCCTGGCGGCTTTCCTGGTACCCTCCTCAATGGAAAAGCCTAACTGGGCGGAAAAGCGTACTGCCCTGAGAATCCGCAGCGCATCCTCGGTAAACCGTTCTTCCGGCTCCCCTACACAGCGGACCACATGCTTCTCTAAATCTTCCTGTCCGCCGAAAATATCAACCAGGCCGGCCCTGTCATTGTAGGCCATAGCATTGATGGTAAAATCTCTCCGTTTTAAATCTTCTTCCAGATTTCCTGTAAAAATAACCTCTTTGGGATGCCGGCTGTCCTCATATTCTCCGTCAATCCGGTAGGTAGTCACCTCGAAGGCTTCTTTTCCCAGCAGTACAGTAACCGTTCCGTGCTGAAGCCCGGTATCCACCGTTCTTTTGAAAATTTTCTTTACCTCCTCCGGCTTGGCGGAAGTGGTAATATCCCAATCTGCAGGAAAACGGTGAAGGAGGCTGTCACGAACACAGCCTCCCACCACATAAGCATCATACCCCTGTTCCTGCAAAGCGCTGATAATTTGTTGTGCCTTTTTCGGAACTTCTATTTTCATAATTAGTATGCACGCCCCCAATAAACCATTTTCTTGGCCGGCTTACCGCATACCACACATTTGTCGGAAAGAGTTTCCTGCTCAAAAGGAATACATCTTGCGGTAGCCTGCACGTCTTCTTTTACCTTGTCTTCACATTCTCTGCAGCCGCACCACATAGCTTTTACAAAGCCCGGCTTTTCGTTGATAGTAGCCTTGAAGGTTTCGTAATCTGCAGCCACATAGGTGTGTGCTTCTCGGTGAGTTCTGGCCCGCTCCAGCATATCTTTCTGCATATTCTCCAGAATCTCTGTCACCTTCTGAGCCAGCTCCTCCAGAGCAACAATAGTTTTTTCTCTGGTATCTCTTCTTACGATAACTGCCTGTCCTGCTTCCATATCCTTAGGACCACATTCAATACGCACCGGAATACCTCTCATTTCCTGCTCTGCAAATTTGAATCCCGGGCTCTTGTCTGTCTCGTCGGTCTTCACACGGATTCCGGCAGCTTTCAGCTGCTGCTGAATCTTATGGGCATTTTCCAGAACCCCTTCTTTTCTCTGCTGGATAGGAATCACAACTGCCTGTACAGGAGCGATTCTTGGAGGCAGTACCAGTCCGCTGTTATCACCATGTACCATAATCAAAGCTCCAATCATACGGGTAGTCATTCCCCAGGAGGTCTGGTGTACATACTGCAGTTTGTTTTCTTTATCTGTATACTGAATACCAAAGGCCTTGGCAAATCCATCCCCAAAGTTATGGCTGGTTCCTGACTGAAGGGCCTTACCGTCATGCATTAAGGACTCAATGGTATAGGTAGCCTCTGCACCTGCAAATTTCTCTTTTTCTGTTTTCTTTCCCTTGATTACCGGAATGGCCAGAACCTCCTCACAGAAATCTGCATACAGGTTCAGCATCTGGATGGTTCTCTCCTCAGCCTCTTCAGCAGTGGCATGGGCCGTATGTCCCTCCTGCCATAAGAATTCTCTGGAACGAAGGAAAGGTCTTGTGGTTTTCTCCCAGCGCACTACAGAACACCACTGGTTATATACCTTAGGCAAATCTCTGTGAGACTGGATTTCCTTAGCGTACATATCGCAGAAAAGGGTTTCAGAAGTAGGACGGACACAAAGTCTCTCCTGTAAAGGCTCCAGGCCTCCATGTGTAACCCAGGCCACCTCCGGAGCGAAGCCTTCCACATGGTCTTTCTCCTTTTGCAGCAGACTCTCAGGAATAAACATAGGCAGGTATACATTCTCTACCCCTGTCTCCTTAAATCTTCTGTCCAGTTCATGCTGGATATTCTCCCAAATGGCATAGCCGGCCGGCTTAATCACCATACATCCCTTAACGCTGGTATAGTCAATCAAATCTGCCTTCTTTACCACATCCGTATACCACTGGGCAAAGTCCTCCTCCATGGAGGTAATCGCTTCTACTAATTTCTTATCCTTAGCCATAACAAATCTCCTCTTTCTCTTATACTTTGACCATGCCTGCCTCAGCCGGCATATCCAACATACAAAAAGACACCGTATCCCTAAAAAAGGGACCGATGTCTTTCTTCGGCGGTACCACCCTGCTTAACAGTTCTCTCCCAAACTGCTCACTCTGTCTCCGTTAACGCCGGAGTCTGCGGTCTGCTCCTCGCAGACAGCTCCAAGGCGGGTTCTCTTCGTTTCCGGGCAGGAGCCTCTCACCCAACAGCTCCCTCTCTTTGGCCCTCTGCGAAAATACTTTTCCTCTTCTTCGCCGATTTTCCTTATGTTCTTCTCTGCATTTTATTGGAATTTCTTTTTTTTGTCAAGTCCCTTAAACCAAAAACTATAAATCCAGGTAACCGTTCAGCCTTGCTGAACTGTTACAAATCCAGTTCAATCTTCCTTCCGGTGCTGTTATACTGATAGTACCGGACTCCTGCTGCATCAAGCATCCGCTTAGAGGCCTTCACTGCAGGTGTATCCGCATATTTATCACAGCCGTACACAATGGTCTTGATACCTGCCTGTATAATTGCCTTTGCACACTCATTGCAGGGGAACAGAGACACATACAGCTTAGCACCTTCCAGAGAGCCTCCTCTGTAGTTTAAAATCGCATTCAGTTCACTGTGGGTTACATAGAAATACTTGGTATCCATGTTTTCCCCTTCCCTGGCCCAGGGAAACTCATCGTCCGAGCAGCCCATAGGAAAACCGTTATAGCCCATGGAGAGTATTTTATTGTCCTGACTGACAATACAGCTTCCCACCTGCGAATTGGGGTCTTTTGAGCGCATACCGGAAAGCTCCGCAACTCCCATAAAATATTCATCCCAGGAAATATATCCCTCTCTCTTTCCCGACATTATACACACCTCCTACTGCTTATGCTACCCTTGCATAGTTAATCACAGAATTTTCATCTCTACTTGGTTCCGAAAATACGGTCTCCCGCATCTCCCAATCCCGGAACAATATAGCCGTGTTCATTGAGATGGTCGTCCAAAGCCCCGATATAAATATCCACATCCGGATGGGCCTTAGAAAGAGCCTCTACGCCTTCAGGAGCAGCAATAACGCAGAGGAAATGAATGTTTTTCACACCTTTTTCCTTCAGCATGGTAATGGCCGCCACTGCAGAGCCTCCCGTAGCCAGCATGGGGTCTGTGACAAACACTTCTCTCTCTTGGCAGTCTGCAGGAAGTTTGCAGTAATACTCCACCGGTTTCAGGGTTTCCGGGTCCCGGTAAAGGCCGATATGGCCCACCTTTGCCGCCGGCACCATAGTTAGCATCCCCTCTACCATACCAAGACCAGCTCTGAGAATAGGCACCACTGCCATTTTCTTGCCGGCCAGCTCCCTAACGGTAGTCTCTGTAATGGGCGTCTCTATCTTCACATCTGCAAGCTTCAGGTTTCTGGTAGCCTCATAAGCCATAAACATGGCAATCTCGCTGACCAGTTCCCGGAACTCTTTAGAGCTTGTCTCCTTTCTGCGGATAATTCCGATTTTATGCTGAATCAGGGGATGTTCCATAATCATTGTTTTTGCCATTTTCATTCTCCTTTGCATGTAGCTGTTCTGTCAGTCTTCCATTAAATCAATTCTTCTCTGGTGTCTCTCGTCGTGGGAGAACTCTGTGTGAAGGAAGGTATCCACAATCTTTACGGCCAGGCCAGGGCCCACTACTCTGCCGCCCAGAGCCAGGATATTAGCGTCATTGTGGAGCCTGGTTGCCTCTGCACTGAAGCAATCCGTACACAGGGCAGCACGAATTCCCTTCATTTTATTGGCGGTAATAGAAATACCGATTCCAGTGCCGCAAATCAGGATTCCCTTGTCGCACTCTCCATCCTGGATAGCCTTTCCAACCTTTTTTGCGTACACCGGGTAATCCACAGACTGTGTACTGTCGCAGCCGAAATCCTTATAGGGAAGCTTCTGCTCCTCCAGATATTTGATAATTTCCAGCTTTAACTCGTAGCCCCCATGGTCACATCCTAATGCTATCATTCTTATATCCTCCTCGTTTTTATTTTTCCTTATCCAACAATATTTTTCAAAGGGTTTCCCTTTCTTGATACATCCTTCTTTTCATATGCTAAAAAACATGGTCTTTAAAGTCCGCCGGCCTTTTCCGGTATCCTCTACAAACTTATCATATGATGCCCGGCTGCCTTCAAAAGGCGGTTCATAATGGCCGGCCCCATTTTGGGGGTCTGGAAAGCCTCGGAATAAATGCAGTCCACATCCTCCTGGTCAAAGTCCCGCAGTATGGCAAACAGATGTCTGGCAATTTCTTCCTCCTCCTGTCTGCTTCCAATGCTCTTCACCACTGCTCCCTGGTACAGGCTGCTGGTTTCCCGGGCGGCGATTACCCCCGCCTTCTTTCCTTTTTCTGCCAGTCTTCTGCACTGTTCATTGATATAATCTGCCACTTGCCGCTCATTCCCCTCCACAATAGTCAGTTGGGCTTTGGGCGCATAATGGCGGTATTTCATTCCCGGAGCTTTCGGTTTTACCTTCTCATCTGTAATCAGAAGTCCTTTGTCCATGCGTACAGGTCCGATAACCTCCTCAATCATAGACTGGTTTACATAACCCGGACGCAAAATAACCGGAATCTCTTCCGTAAAATCAACAATGGTGGACTCTAACCCTATTCCCACGTCTCCGCCGTCTACAATCATCTCTATCTTTCCCTGCAAATCCTCCACAACATGCTCTGCTTTGGTAGGGCTTGGTCTGCCGGAGGTATTAGCGCTGGGCGCTGCCACATATCCGCCCCCTGCCCGAATCAGAGCAAGGGCCACCGGATGGCTTGGCATACGCACGGCTACACTTTCCAGCCCTCCCGTTGTCTCATAAGGCACCTCCCGGCTTTTCTGGAAAATCATAGTAAGAGGGCCGGGCCAAAATCTTTCCGCCAGCTTCCTGGCCTTCCCGGGAACCTGTGTTACCAGCTTCCCCAGACTGTCCATATCTGCGATATGGATAATCAGGGGATTATCTGAGGGTCTGCCCTTGGCAGCATAAATTTTTCTGGAAGAATCCGGATTCAGCCCGTCTCCACCAAGTCCATACACGGTTTCCGTTGGAAAAGCCACCAGTCCTCCTCTTTTCAGAATTTCTCCGGCCTCTTGCAGAGCCTCATTGTCAGGATTTTTTTTATCTACTGTGACTACTTTTGTATTCACCTTACAACCTCTTCTTCCTAAACCTAGTTTAAACCAGATTTATCATAACACATTTACCGCTTCCTTTTCCACCGTTTTTAAAAAATTTAGAATCCCGTCACAGATTGCCCTGGCACACTTCTTCTGATAATCCTTTGTTTTCAAAAGTTCTGCTTCCCTCTGGTTTGTGAGAAATCCCGTTTCTACAATATTCAAAATCCCCTGGCTCTTTTTCAGCAGGTAATAAGTGCTGTTGGCCTTTTCTGTCCTTGGCCGCAGCACTTTAAGCTGAGTGTTCAATTCTTCCTGGATAAAGCCTGCCAGCTCCTTTCCCTGCTTGGAATCTGTGTAGTAAAACACCTGGGGCCCGCACACAGATTCATCTCCATAGCTGTTTTGGTGAATACTCACTGTCAAAAGGGGCTCTTTTTCCTTAATCAGGGCACAGCGGTTCTGCATATCCTGAATTTTCTTATTGCTGCTGTTCTCATCGTAAAGTCCCTTGTCCGTTTCCCGGGTAAGTACAGTTTCGTACCCTTCCTTTTCCAGATACCCGGCCAGGTACTTGGCAATTTTCAGGTTTATATCCTTTTCCTTCAGACCGTCAATTCCCACCACTCCCGGGTCAATTCCCCCGTGTCCGCTGTCAATGACAATCACTCCTTTGGATTCCTCCGCTTTTTTGCTCACCATAAGAGCCCCCTCCCTGGATAAAAGGTATAGGGCACAGAACATACATACTGCCATGGTTATTCTTATCCAGCCCTTTCTCATAAAATACTCCCTGCTCCTTCGTCCTTAAAATATATGCGCAAAACCGGATTTATAACATGGAAAAAGCCGCCCATAAACAGCTTAAAAGCTATTTATGAGACGGCCTTTTCAGTTCATCAGCAGGTATCTCGTAACCTAACAAAAAAGAATTCGCAGGATTATCCGCCTACGGCG
>NHCFR01400__coassemble_763_pt1 | contig 21480 bp, 21 predicted proteins | sample NHCFR01400__metabat2_high_PE_048 | metagenome-assembled genome bin NHCFR01400
CGGAGCAGTTATGAGAACACGGGAAGAAGCGGCGGCAGTATACCGGAAGAGAAGATTCGGCAGATGATTGGGGAAAGCTATGATTTAGTGAAGTGAAAAATCCTTTACAAATGCTCTCATGCATGATATTCTATACCTCAAGTGTACAAGGTGTTTGACCCTTTGTACACTGAGGGTACACAGTTTTGAGAAAAGGAGGGCGCACAGATGGGTTGGAAAACACCGTTTCTGATGATAAAAAAAGGCAACATTTTTGCATTTCAGGCTATCAGTGCGCCCATTTTCAGGTAAAAACAGGTCTGAAAATCTAAAATAAATCTTTGGAGACGTTTCTTTTCTATGGAATGATGTGATTTTAGAAAGAGCGGTTTTCCATCTGAAAATGGGCATTATTCTATGTTTGACAAGAGAGGATAATGCTATGAATATCAAAAAACAAATTCGCAGTTTATATTTTTATGAGATTATCAGCGGTCTGCAGATTGTGGATGCTGTCTGGGTATTTTTTCTGCTGGAGAGAGGTTTCTCTTTGACCCAGGTAGGAATTGCAGAAGGGGTATTCCACGGAGTCAGTATGTGTTTTGAGATTCCCAGCGGAATGATTTCCGATACTTTGGGAAGGAGACGTACCCTTATGGCAGCAGGACTTATGTCGGCAGTGTCTGCTTTGTGTATGTTGGTGTCCGGAAACTTTTTTCTCATACTGGTTTCTATGGGACTAAACGCCATAAGCTACAATCTGGTTTCCGGCACCAGGGAAGCCCTTACTTACGATAGCCTGCTGGAAGTGGGACAGCAGGAAAGGTATTTGATGGTATCTTCCCGTCAGGATTTTATCTACCAGGGAATGTTTGCATTGACCAGCCTTATGAGTCTTGTAACGGTAACTCTGGGCTACGAAAAATCTTATCTTTTAGCTGTGTTTCGGGGGCTGCTGTGCTTTTTTGCTGCGACCGCATTGACAGAAGCCAGGATAAAGCCCGGGACAGGGTATGAGATTAGAACTGATGCCAGAGAAGCAGCAGAGATTGATACAAAGAGAAAGGCTGATAAAAGAAACAATGGTCTGGGTTTGCTATTCAGGGAAATCGGAAATCATTTTTTGCAAGCTCTGAAACTGCTGCGGAATCATAAAATCGTGGCTGGGAGAATGAGCCTTGTAGCATTGATTTCATCCGGAGATTATATTGTCTATATGATGCTTCAGGAACATTTGGTGGCAGTAGGGCTTTCCCCTGAATTTCTGGGGATTCCTCTGTTGATGATTTCTCTATGTACCATGGTCGGAGCCCTGCTGGCAGAGAAAACAGCCGGCTTATCTCTGAAGAAAGTCAGCATGATAGGTGGTCTGGGAGGAGGGATTTTTCTGGCTTTAAGCGGTGGAAACAGCCTCATTCTATGTGTGCTGGCAGCAGGGGCCGCCCATTGCCTGGGAGAGGTGACGGTTCTTCGAATGGAAAGTGAAAATCAAAAAAACTTTGAAAGCAGTTTCCGGGCTACCATGGTGTCTGTGGGTAGTATGTTTTACAGTATTGTCATGACGGTTTTAAGCCCAATATCCGGGCTTATAGCAGAGAAAACCTCTATGCTGGGAGCTTTTCTCTGCCTGGGAATCCTGACCGCTTTAGGAGCGCTTTATTTCATATTATCAGGTCTTAGCGAGCCATAGAAATAGCTTGCGGTTGCCCCGCCGTCAATGAGAAAATCTGAGCCGGTAATAAAAGCGGCGATGAAAAATATTAGCCTTCTTTACTCCTGCATAGGTTTGCACACGTCAATCCAGTCTATGGAGTGGGAGAGTTGTTCCAGCTGGGAACAGGTAAGCTGGATAGCGGAATTATCGCTTCCTGCCGCTGGAAATACGGTGGGAAAACGTTTCATGGATATATCCAGATAAACCTGGGCTCCCTCCGGATTAGCAAAGGGACATACGCCTCCTACGCCGTGGCCGGTGAAAGCTTCCACGTCTTCTCTGGCCAACATTCTGGCTTTCATGCCGAAGAAGTGTTTAAATTTACTGTTGTCAATTTTCTGGTCCCCGGCTGTAACCACCAGGATGGCATGAGTTCTGTCCTGGCTGTAAAAGGCCAGGGTTTTGGCTATTCTGGCTGGGAGAGTGCCTACAGCCTGGGCAGCCAGCTCAACAGTGGCGCTGGAAACGGAAAATTCCTGGACATCTCCGTCTCTTCCAAAAGCTTTTAAATAATGTTTTACAGAATTTATTGACATTTTTATCCCCTTTCTTTTTCGAAAACCTGCCTTACGACAAGCAGAACTACCTGGATTATAGCACCAGGACGGCAGGGGACTCAATAGGAAATCAAAGAAAAGAGTCTGTAGCAAATCACAGGCAGGCATGGTACAATAAATTATCAGAAAATCGTGCATAGCCGTTTTTATGGAGGAATGCTTATGTTATATGTGATTTGGGCAGTTCTGGTTATTCCGGTAATAGCTGCAGGTATGATACTGCACTTTAAAATAAAGGAGTGGGGATATGGAAGGTGGAATATTCTTCCTAAATGCCTGTCTACCTGGATGGTAGTCTGCACCGGAATCCTGGGGCTTTGGGCCAGAGGAGACGGGGAAGGAATGGGAAAAACATGGATATTGGCAGCTCTGGTGCTTTTTCTTCTGGCTGACGGCTTTTTAGAGATGAATTTTTTTGTGGGAATGGGCGTTTTCGGTGTGGGGCATTTGCTGCTTGTGGGATGGTTCCTGGCCAGAGGAGTGTACAGCCCGATAAGCCTGCTCATATGGCTGCTTTTTATGGGAGCTTCTCTTTGGCTGTTTCGCAAAGAGCTTTTTGGAGGACAAAAGAATCCTATGCTGTACGCTATGATTTTATATCCGGCTATCCTCATGGGAATGGCGGCTATTGCAGTTATGCTGCCTTTTCAGCTCGGAAATTTTTATATTTGGACTGCTGTGGGGGCCTTATTGTTTGTGGTGTCGGATATGATGGTAGGAAAAGGATTTTTCAGGAAGCTATCTAAACCGGCAGATTATACAGCCCTGAGTCTGTACTACATGGGAATTTTCTGTTTGTCTATGATTACCTGGATGTAAGCAAGGGCCTTATTACAGGACGGAACAATGAGTTGATGAATTAGGCAAAAGAAGCAGAGGCTGACAAGATTAGAAAAAAGAAAGGAACAGACCATGAGACTACTGATAGCAGAAGATGAGAAATCCCTGGCAAAGGCCCTGGGAGTTATTTTAGAAAAAAGCGGATACTCCGCAGACCAGGTATATGACGGCATCAGCGCCCTGGAATATTTAGAAACCGGGAATTACGACGGCATGATACTGGATATTATGATGCCTGGAATGGATGGGCTTGCGGTGCTGCGGAAAATCCGGGAACAGGGCAGCAGGCTTCCGGTACTGCTTCTTACGGCCAAGGCAGAAGTGGATGACAAGGTGGAGGGGCTGGACAGCGGAGCCAATGATTACCTGACGAAGCCCTTTGCTCCAAAGGAGCTGCTGGCCAGAATCCGGGCCATGACCAGGAACCAGGCAGCAGGGGATTCTGTGCTGAAAGTGGGAAATATTACCCTGAATCGGGCTACCTATGAATTGTCCTCATCGGAGGGCTGTTTTAGTTTGACTAATAAAGAGTTTCAGGTTATGGAGCTTTTAATGAGCAATCCCAGAAATCTGATTCCCACAGAACGGATTTTGGAAAAAATATGGGGATATGAGGGTAAGACGGAAATCAATGTGGTCTGGGTTTATATTTCTTATTTGAGGAAAAAGCTGGTGAAGCTGAAGGCTGATATACAGATAAAGGCCAGCAGAAATGCAGGCTATTCTCTGGAGGCAAGGGATGATTAGAAAGCTGAGGATTAAATTTACAGCAGCAGCGGCAGGTGCGGTTTTTCTGGTGCTGGCTGTTGTCTTGACCATAATCAACGTTATGAATTACCGGCAGGTTTTATGGGATGCAGACACGGTGCTGGATATTTTGTCTGAGCATCAGGGAAGATTTCCGGAGAATCTGCCCAGGCCCCCTAAGGCGGAGGAATTTCACATGTCCCCGGAAGCTCCTTATGAATCCAGATATTTTTCTGTAGAACTGACAACAGAGGGCAGGGTTTTGGAGACGGATACAGGGAAGATTGCGGCCATTGATGAGAATACGGCCAGAGAGCTTGGGAAAACAGTACTGGAGAAATCCAAAAGCCAGGGATTTGCGGCGGATTACCGTTACAAAAAGCAGGTAACAGGAAAAGGTAGCATACTGATAATTTTTCTGGACTGTCAAAGAAGTCTGTCCACCTTCCGAAGCTTTCTGCTGACCAGCATTTTTGTGTCAGTTTTGGGGATTTTTGCAGTCTGTATCTTTTTGATACTGGTATCGAAACGGATTGTCAGGCCCTTTGCAGAAAGCTATGAAAAACAGAAGCGGTTCATTACAGATGCAGGACATGAAATCAAGACCCCTCTTACTATCATCGATGCAGATGCGGCGGTAATGGAAATGGAAGAGGGGGAAAACGAATGGCTCCAGGATATTCAGAAGCAGACCCGGCGGCTGAAGGAACTGACCAATGACTTGATTTATCTTTCCAAAATGGAGGAGGGGCAGGGTCAGATGCAGAAAGTGGAATTTCCTATTTCAGAGCTGGCTCAGGACATGGCGGAGTCATTTCAGGCTTTGGCTAAAGCCGGAAATAAAACCTTTCAGTATCATATAGAGCCTATGGTAAGCTGCTGCGGAGAGCCAAAGGCCATAGGACGGATGCTTTCGGTTTTATTGGATAACGCTATGAAATACTCTGACGAAAATGGCCGCATTTCCTTTACTTTGGAAAAGAAAGGAAAAAATATCTGCATACGGGTATTTAATACTGCCACGTCTGTGAACCGGGAGCAGCTTTCCCATATTTTTGACCGTTTTTACCGCATGGAGCAGTCCAGAAATTCAGAGACCGGAGGATACGGAATAGGCCTTTCTATTGCTAAGGCCGTAGCAGAGGCCCATAAAGGGAAAATTACCGTATCCTCAGAAGATGGAAAGTCTCTGACCTTCCATGTGATACTTTAGCCTTTCGGAACAAGGTCACCCATATCCTCTTCAGATAAGAGTAAGTGCGGCCTTGTTCTGAAGGGCAAGGTTTCAGATACAGAAGGCGGCATAGAGAGGTACTGTTTTTTTGCCGTCCTCAAAACTGAAATTTTTTGCAGAAAGCTTGATAGCATAGTCAGGCTTATAGGTTTCTATATAGACCTTTAAGCTTTTGGCTCTGGTATTGTCTGCAGATTTGACTTCAATAGGAATGAGCCTGCCTTCACGCTGGATGATAAAATCGATTTCAGCCCCACGTGGAGATTCCCAGTAGTAGGTTTGATAGCCGTTAATCGTAAGCTGGACATTCACATAGTTTTCGGCCATACCGCCTTTAAAATCATTTATTTCTTCTACCATATAGAGAATATCATTTGCCGCCAAGTCTTTTTTTGCACAGAGAAGTCCCAGGTCTGAAACATAGATTTTGAAAGCGTCAATATCACGGTAGTTTTCAAGAGGCTTCTTGATTTGCTCTGTCTTGTAAACCTGGGAAACAATACCAGACAGGCAGAGCCATTGAATGGAATTTTCAAATTCTGCGGCTCTTCCCCCTTTCTTTATCAGTTTATATTGAAAACGGGTGTTTTTCTTAGATAATTGAACGGTAATGTTATCGTAAACAAGCCTTGTTTTCTTGATTTCGTTTAATGTATTATACTTGCTCATATCGTTCAGATAGCTTTGTAAAATAGTATTCTGGGTATGACGCACAAGGATATAATCTTTCGTTTCCACAAACTGCATTACACATTCCGGCATCCCCCCGATGACCAGATACTGCCGGTAAAGCTCCATTGCTCTGTCATGGAGGGCAGAGGGCAAAGGGGTATCTGTCTTAAAGCATTTCTTGATTTGCTCTACAAGTGTATCTTCGCCCCAGGCCAGCATAAATTCCTCCATATCCATAGGATACAGTGTTTTTATATCTACCTTTCCCACAGGAAAGGAAAAGCTGGCCCTGTTGACTGCTACTCCCAGAAGGCTGCCGGCTACAATAACATGGTATTCTGGTGCATCTTCACAGAAATATTTAAGACTTGTCAAAGCCCTTTCACAGAGCTGTACTTCGTCAAAAACTATCAGGGTTTTTTCCCTGACTATAGTCTGTTGTGCAATATGGGACAGAATCGGTATCAGATAATCAGGGCTGATATTTTCTTCAAAGGTTTTATTTAGTTTTGGGTTAGTCTCAAAATTGAAGTAGGCTACATTTTCATAATTGGTACGCCCGAATTCCAGGATAGAATAGGTCTTACCCACCTGCCTTGCCCCTTGCAGAATAAGGGGTTTACGATAAGAACTGTGTTTCCAGGTTTCTAAAAAATTTATGATTTTCCGATACATAGCCAAACCTCCTTTTGTATTCTAAATATAGTATAGTGATATTATGTGTAAAAATCAATAGAATTATCAATAAAATTTGCATTAAAATACATGAAGTTTATTTAATATACACCATTATTTGACATAATAAAATAGAGCCTTGATTTTTTCACTGAATTTTCACATCTCTCCTTAGAAGATTTTAAGTTGATTTAAGGTAGCCTGTTTATACTACGGGAGAACTTTAAAACAGGAGAGAGGATGAAATCCATGTATATTTTAAAAAATGCACTGAGAAATGTTTCAAAATCCAAGGGGAGAAATATTCTCATAGGAATTATTGTATTTATTATTTCCTTCGCAGCCTGTGTCTCCCTGTCCATTCAGGCGGCCTCAGATGATGCGGCCAGGGAAGCCATGGAGGATTTGAAAATCACCGCTCAGATAAGCGTGGACAGAGAAGCCATGATGCAGGGAATGGACAGTATGGAGGACAGACAGGCAGCTCTGGAAGGGGGCCAGGACTTAACCTTAGAGGAATTGGAAACCTATGCAGAGGCGGAAAGTGTGGCTGACTTTTATTACACAGCCTCCGCTTCTTTAAATGGAGAATCCCTGGAGCCTCTGGACATGACGGGAACCCAGGAGGATAGCCAGGAAGAGACAGAAGAATCCGGTCAAAACAGCCAGGAGGGCCAGATGCAGATGCCTCAGGGCATGGAGATGCCGGGAAGCCAGAACGGCCAGGGAATGGGCGGCGGACGTATGGGAACCCAGGGCGATTTTACCCTGACCGGATACAGCTCCGATGCTGCTATGACAGATTTCCTTGACGGGGCCAGCGCCATTACAGAGGGAGAAATGTTTGCTGAGGGTACGGCGGACAATACCTGTGTCATCAATTCGGAGCTGGCTGCCTACAATGATTTGGCTGTGGGAGATACCATTACCCTTGCCAATCCCAATGAGGAAAGCGAAACCTATACTTTAACTATCTGCGGTATTTATGAAAAGGAAAGCCTGGGAGATTCCGCCTTTGGCATGATGGGCGGCTTTATGGCAGGGGCAGACAGCTCTAACCAGATTTATACCAGTTATCAGACCCTGGAAGGAATTTTAAGCCAGTCTGAGGAAGCCGCAGTGACGGAAACAGACAGCGAGACAGGACGGACCACCACCACAGCCCTTCAGTCCATGTTAAACGGCAGCTATGCCTTTGATTCTGTGGAGGACTATGAAAGCTTCCAGGAAGAGGTAAAGGATATGGGACTGTCAGAGAATTACACCGTATCCTCCAGTGACCTTTCCTCCTATGAGGAGAGCCTGAAGCCCCTGGAAAATTTAAGTGAGTACGCAGGTTATTTCCTGCTGGTGATTATGATTATCGGCGCCGCAATCTTGATTGTCCTTCATATTTTCGCTATCCGGGAGCGGAAGTATGAGATTGGAGTCCTGGCGGCTATTGGCATGAAGAAGTGGAAGATTGCCCTGCAGTTTCTGCTGGAATCTCTCTGTGTTACTTTTCTGGGGCTTCTGATAGGAGCAGCGGCAGGGGCTGTGTCCTCTGTGCCAGTGACCAATACTCTGCTGGAGCAGCAGATAGAAAGCTCCTCCCAGGACAGCCGGAATCAGCGCTTTGGACGGGAGATGGGAGGCTTTGACCCAGGAGAAATTTCAGATAGTATCGGCGGCAGCCAGGAAGAAGGAAGCCAGGACGGCCAGCCGGCAGGAGAGGAAGAACAGCCCAAGGGCGGCAGTATGCCGGTATTTGAGGAGGCTTCTGCTTATATCAGCAGCATTTCCTCCGCCACAGATTTCCAGGTGATTCTGGAAATGGCAGGAATCGGTATTTTACTGACCATTGTGTCCGGCTGTACGGCCCTTATCTTTATTATGCGCTATGACCCGCTGCGGATACTGAGCAATCGGGATTAGGAGGATTTTGATGAGTATATTAGAGTTAAACCATATTTCATATTCTTATGAGAGAAAAGGCCCTGTAGTGCTTCAGGATATTTCTTACAGCTTTGAGAAAGGGAAACTTTATGCCATAACTGGAAGGTCTGGAGCTGGGAAATCAACTTTGCTGTCCCTGATTTCCGGTCTGGCCCTTCCCACAGAAGGGAAGATTCTCCTGAAGGGCCAGGACATTACCTCTCTGAACCGCTATGAGTACAGAAGCCATGACATAGGAGTGATTTTCCAGAGCTTTAACCTGCTGCCTAAACTGACGGCTTTAGAGAACGTACTGCTGTCCATGGATATTTCCGGATGTAAATATGAGGATAAAAAAGCCCATGCTATGGAGCTGCTGAAAAAGGTGGATATAGGAGAGACAGAGGCTAACCGGCGGATTTTAAAGCTGTCCGGAGGCCAGCAGCAGAGGGTGGCCATTGCCAGGGCTCTGTCCTATGGGCCGGGGATTTTGGTGGCCGATGAGCCTACGGGAAACCTGGACCCGGAGACTCAGGAGGAAATCATGAAAATTTTCCTAAACCTGGCCCATAAGGAAGACTGCTGTGTGATTATCGTGACACATTCCAGAGAGGTGGCTAAGGCTGCGGACCAGGTGTATCGGCTGGAAGCATAGAAATATAGAATCGTCTCAGTATACCTTCAGTGTACAAAGGGCCAAACGCCTCTGCCATGTAATTTTGCCCATTTTCTACGTTATCCTCAGTCGGCGTACGTCCAGTACGCCTCCATCGTCTGCCTTGAAAATGGACAAAATTTCGATGGCAGAGGTCGAAGAGTCGGAAGGAGCTAAATATGCATTTCTGCAAGGCACTTGAATGAGGCGTACTGGACGTACGCCGATTGAAAGTAACGCAGCAGAAGTGCATATTCAGCCGTTCCGACCGTTTGGCCCCTTGTACACTGAAGGTACGAAAGGCAAGGAACAGGTAGCCTTTCTAAGAGCAAGATGGTATACTATCAAGTAAGAATCTCCCATAATGGTTTTCGGGGATTTCTATTTACAACCGTGACTGCGCCAGCAATTGACTGGATGGCAGTTATAGTAGGAGGTATACCATGCTTGAATACAGAGAAATCAATCTTTCCATGCTTCCGCAGCTTTCCCGGCTGTTTGCGGAAACCTTTAACGCAGCTCCCTGGAAGGAAAACTGGAGCCAGGAAACAGCAGTCAAAAGACTGCACCAGATTATAACCACAGAAGACTTTTTTGGCTTAGGAGTCTATGAGAATGGAGAACTGTGCGGCATGATTATGGGCTGCAAAGAACAGTATGATGAAAGAATGATTTTCCAGGCCCGGGAGTTTTGTATCCGGAATACCATGCAGGGGCGTGGGCTGGGTACAGAAATTTACCGGCATTTAGAGGAAGAGTTAAAGAAACAGGGAATCCACAGAATTTTTCTCTACACCATCCAGGATAAGATGACAGAAAAATTTTATGAGAAGCAGGGATTTAAGAGGAGCCATGACCTGATGCTTATGGAAAAAGAAATGTAAGAGCTGTAAAAGTCAAAAGAAAGATAAAAATCCCGGAGGTACTAACGAAGGTTGTTACCAGTGGGACAAACCCTTGTACAGGTTGTCATCGGCACAGCATATGGCTGTGCCGAGTTCCATCACTGCAGCCTAGCTGCGGCCGTCTTCATCCACCTGCTGAATCCCTGAAATATCCGGTTCAATCATAAGCGAATAATTGGTGTAATATACCACGAACCCGGGCTTTGCGCCGCCGGGTTTTTTTACATGTTTTTTCTGGATATAGTCGATTTCTACCTTGGGAGCCGTCCGCCCGCTGGAATAATAAGCGGCCAGTCGTCCGGCTTCCTCAAAGGTTCTGTCCGGCAGCTCCTCATTGCCGCATTTTACAATTACATGGGAGCCGGCCATTTTTTTGGCATGGAACCACCAGTCGTTTCCTGTGGCGAATTTAAAGGTAAGTTCTTCATTCTGGTAATTGTTTTTTCCTACATAAATATGATAGCCGTCGCTGGAAATGTAGTGCAGGGGCTTGGATTTTGCCAGCATTTTTTTCTTTCCCGTGTAATGCTTTTTAATATAGCCATACTCCGTCAGCTCATCTTTAATCTGGGATAAATCATTTTCCTGCTGGGCAATATCCAAGGCCGTGCTGATGGACTCCAGATGGCTGATTTCTTCCTGGGTATCCTTTATCTGCTCTTCCAGGGCCTGGGCTGTACGCTTTAGCTTTCCGTACCGGTCAAAATATTTCTTAGCGTTTTCCTGGGGCGTCAGAGTTCCGTCCAGGGGAATGGTGATTTCCTCGTTGGTGTAATAGTTCAGAGCCTGGAAGGACTTGGCTCCGCTTTCAAGATTATAGCCATAGGTATTAATAAGTTCTCCGTAAACCTTATACTTGTCCATTTTTTCCGTGTCTTTCATCTGCCTGGTCTGCAAATCCAGCTTTTTCCGGTTTCGTTCCAGAGCAGTCTGGACAATCCGCCGCAAATCCGCAGATTTTTGCCGGATGCGGGTCAGCTTATCTTTTTGGGCATAATACTGTTCCAGAACCTGAGACATAGATGAAAATTCTTTTGCAGTAAAGTCTTGGTACTTAGTAAGAGGAATGGCAGCATATTCTACAGGCTCACCTTTCTCGTTATAGACAATATTGGGAGCAAAATTTCCCTCCCTCACATCCTCCATGACCCGCCGAAAGGTGTGATACAAGTGCTCCCGGGCAGGCTGGGAAAGGGATTTAGGGGACTGGCTTCCGTCCAGGGATGCCCGATAACAGATTTCCTCTGCTATACAGGGGCTGATTCCCGTCAGGGAGGTGTACAGGGCTTTGGAGAGGGTGGAAGACTTTTCATACACAGACTGGATAAATTCATCCTCCGTCACCTTCAGGGGATTATATTTTTCCTGGGTTTTTGGCAGGAAATAATCTCTGCCCGGCAATACCTCACGGACAGAGCTGACATTGCAGGACACATGCTTGATGCTGTCCAGTATCATTCGGTCCTGGTTTAAGAAAATAATATTACTGTGCTTGCCCATGATTTCCACCACCAGGGTTTTGGTACATAAATCCCCCAGTTCGTTTAAATGCTCAATGGTGAATTCGATAGCCCGCTCCATATCCGGCTGGCTTACGGCTACAATACGGCCGCTGCCAATATGCTTCCGCAGAAGCATACAGAAATTTGGGGCTGTCAGAGGGCTGACCTTGTTTTTATCGGTAAAATAAATCAGAGGAAGAGAGGCGCTGGCAGACAGCAGCAGCCGGTACTGGGTTTTGTTGTTCTTTATGGTAATCAGCAGCTCGTCTGCTTCCGGCTGGGCAATCTTATTGATTTTCCCTCCGAGGATAGTGTCCTGAAATTCTTTCACCATATTGGCAATGGTGATTCCGTCAAATGCCATAATGTATTACTCCTAGTATAATAATGGTGTAGTCAGTAAGACTACTTAGTTAATAAGTTTCTGGTTTGTCAACTTCATGGTCCCTATTCTATCACAATCATAAAATGAAGCCAAGAAAAAAGAATCCCGCTTTGCAGGATTCCCCGGGAAAGCCAAGCTGCAATCAGAATTTGTAAAATCAGATGCAAAGTCAGATTTCAACGGGAAGCAAAAAAGTGTTTGACGCACTTAGGTCCTTGCCTTATAATAATTATGTATGTTTATGTGCTGTAACGGGGAAACCAGAGGATTCAGCCGGTTTGGACGGAGAGTTTTTGTCTGAATCTAATGCCAAATTCCAAGGAGAAACCTGACCAGGACAAATATAGGACATGAGAAAAGAGTAAGACATGATAAAAAGCATGACCGGCTTTGGCAGAGCCGAGTTACTGGATGAAGAAAAAAAGATAACCGTGGAGATGAAATCTGTAAACCACCGCTATCTGGATATTAACATGCGGATGCCTAAAAAGCTTAGTTTTTTTGAAGCGGCTATCCGTACCCTTCTGAAAGAATATGTGCAGAGGGGAAAGGTGGATTTGTTTATCACCTATGAAGATTATACACAGAGCCGGGTGTATGTAAAATACAACCGGGAGCTGGCAGAACAGTATGCCTCCTATATCCGGCAGATAGGGGAGGAGTTCGGACTGGATGACGAGGTAAGCGCAGCTTCTCTTTCCCGTTTCCCCGAGGTCTTTACCATGGAGGAGCAGGAAGTGGATGAAAAGCAGCTTTGGGGAGCCCTGGAGCAAGTTATCCGCAGCGCTGCCCGGCAGTTTGTAGATACCAGAACCCAGGAGGGAGCCCATCTTCGGAGCGACATTTTGGAAAAGCTGAAGGACATGGAGGAGAAAGTGGCTTTGGTGGAGAAAAGAGGACCTGAGATTTTAAAGGAGTACAGAGAGAAGCTGGAGGGCAAGGTAAAGGAGCTGCTGGCAGACAGCCAGATAGAAGAAAGCCGTATTGCCGCAGAGGTGGTTCTCTTTGCAGATAAAATCTGTACCGATGAGGAAACGGTCCGCTTAAAGAGTCACATCAGCCACATGGAGCAGGTTCTGGAAGAAAAAGAGGGCATCGGCAGGAAGCTGGACTTTATTGCCCAGGAGATGAACCGGGAAGCCAATACCATTTTGTCTAAGGCCAATGATTTGGAAACCTCCAATCTGGCTATTGATTTAAAGACAGAGATTGAGAAGGTCCGGGAGCAGATTCAGAATATTGAATAAAGGCAGGAAGCTTTATGTCAAGGTTATTGAATATTGGATTCGGAAACGTAGTGAATATGGATAAGGTAGTGGCAGTGGTAAGCCCGGACGCAGCGCCTATTAAGCGTATGGTACAGGCGGCCAAGGAGGCCGGTAAGTCGGTAGATGCCACTCAGGGGAGAAAGACCAAAGCCGTGCTGATTACAGACGGGGATATGGTGGTGCTTTCCGCTCTGCAGCCGGAAACCATCGCAAAGCGTTTCGGCACGATTCCGGAAAATGAATTAAAAGGGGAATATGATGGATAACAGAGGAATTTTAGTTGTGGTGTCCGGCTTTTCGGGAGCCGGCAAGGGCACATTGATTAAAAGGCTGATGGAAAAGTATGACAATTATGCCCTTTCCATTTCAGCTACTACCAGGGAGCCCAGGCCGGGAGAGGAGCATGGAAGGGAATATTTTTTCCATACCAAACAGGAATTTGAAGAGTTGATTCTTCAGGATGCCCTGATTGAATACGCCAGATATGTGGATAATTATTACGGAACTCCCAAGGCCTATGTGGAAAAGCAGTTGAGCATGGGCAAGGACGTTATTTTGGAGATTGAGATTCAGGGAGCTTTAAAGGTAAAGGAAAAGCTGCCGGAAACCCTGTTGCTTTTTGTGACGCCGCCTTCCGCCCAGGAGCTGAAACGCCGGCTGGTGGGAAGAGGCACCGAGAGCATGGAAGTCATAGAGTCCAGACTTTCCAGGGCCTTTGAGGAAGCCCAGGGAATGGAGGAATATGACAGTATTCTGGTCAATGACCAGATAGAAGACTGCGTGGACCAGATGCATGCAGTGATTCAGAGTCAGCATTGCAAGACAGAAAACTGCCGGGATTTTATCCGGAAAATTACCGGGGAAATTGCGGTATTTAAGAAAGGAGAATAGATATGATACATCCCTCATACTCAGAATTGATGGAAGCGATTAACGAAGGTGCCCAGATGGAGGACGAACCTTTAGTAACCAGCAGATATTCCGTTGTTCTTGCCACCAGCAAGAGAGCAAGACAGCTGATTGGCGGAAAAGAGGCGCTGGTCCGTTCAGCAGGGAAAAAGCCCCTGTCTACAGCGGTAGAAGAAATTTATAAGGGCAAAGTACACATTCTTCCCGATGAGCCGGAAGAGGAAGAGACTGTCCAGGAAGAAGAATAAGAAAAAAATATGTACAGGGACTGCTGACAGCTTCTTGCCGGCGGTCCTTTGTGCTAGTGCAGAAGGAGGCGGCATGAGAAAAGTATTGTTTATTTCTCTGGGCTGTGACAAAAACCTGGCGGATTCCGAGGAAATGCTGGGCATGCTGGTGGAGCATGGGTATCAGCTTACCAATGAGGAGCAGGAGGCAGAGGTAATCGTCATCAATACCTGCGCCTTTATCCACGATGCCAAAGAGGAGAGTGTCAACAGCATTTTGGAAATGGCCCGTTATAAGAAGGAAGGAGTCCTGAAGGCTCTTCTGGTTACGGGGTGTCTGGCCCAGAGATACCAAAAAGAAATCATAGAGGAGATTCCCGAGGTGGACGCTGTGCTGGGAACTGCCAGCTTTGACCAGATTATCCAGGCTTTGGACAAAGTGTTCCAGGGTGAGAAGTATTTAGATTTTCGGGATATTGATGAAAATCCTCAGGTCAGCGGAAAGCGGGTTATCACCACAGGCGGTTATTATGACTATTTGAAGATTGCAGAAGGCTGTGACAAACATTGTACTTACTGTATCATCCCAAAACTTAGGGGCAAATACAGAAGTGTTCCCATGGAGCGGCTTATAGAGCAGGCCCGGCATTTGGCGGACCAGGGCGTGCGGGAGCTGATTGTAGTGGCTCAGGAAACCACGGTTTACGGAAAGGACTTGTATGGAGAGAAGTCTTTCCATAAGCTGCTGCGGGAACTGTGTAAGATTAGCGGTATTCAGTGGATTCGCATACTTTACTGCTATCCGGAGGAAATATATCCGGAGCTGATACAGACCATTAAGGAAGAAAAGAAAATCTGTCATTATCTGGATTTGCCTATCCAGCACTGTAATGACAGGATTCTGAAACGTATGGGAAGACGGACTACCAAGCAGGAGCTGATGGATATTGTGGCTACTCTGCGGCGGGAAATTCCGGATATTATTTTGAGAACCACCCTGATTACCGGCTTTCCGGGAGAGACTTTGGAAGAACATCAGGAGCTGATGGAGTTTATTGACACCATGGAATTTGACCGTCTGGGCGTGTTTACCTATTCCCCGGAGGAGGACACCCCGGCAGCCCTTATGCCGGACCAGATAGAGGAAGAGGAAAAGCTGAGGCGGCAGGAGGAGCTGATGGAGCTGCAGCAGGAGATTTCTCTGGACAAGGGAAATGCCCGCATCGGCACTGAAGTGGAAGTAATGATAGAGGGTAAGGTGGCCGATGAAAATGCCTATGTGGGACGCACCTACGGGGACGCACCTAACGTAGACGGCTACATTTTTATAAACACAGCAACAGAGCTGATGTCAGGAGATTTTGCCCTGGTCCACGTCACCGGCGCCCTGGAATATGATTTGATAGGAGAGTTGAAAGATGAATACACCCAATAAGCTGACCATAGCAAGAGTGGTCATGATTCCTTTTTTTGTAGCCTTTTTAATGTATGATATTGTAGGAGATGCAGGAAAATGGGTTGCCCTGGTGATTTTTATTGCCGCCAGCCTTACCGATACTCTGGACGGCTATTTAGCCAGAAAGTATCATCTGGTAACTAATTTCGGCAAATTTATGGACCCCTTGGCAGATAAACTGCTGGTATGTTCTGCCCTTATCTGCTTTACCTCTACAGGACAGCTTGCAGCCTGGATTACCATCATCATCATTGCCAGAGAGTTTATTATCAGCGGTTTCCGTCTGATTGCGGCAGATAACGGTATTGTAATTGCTGCCAGCTACTGGGGGAAATTTAAGACAGTTTCACAGATGATTATGATTATTCTTATGATTATGGACATACAAAATGAAATTTTCCAGGGGTTGATTACGCTGTTTATAGTTATTGCGGTAGCCCTTACCATAATATCTCTTGTGGATTATATTGTGAAAAATAAAAAAGTTCTTAGTATGCAGGATTGATGCTCTTTACAGGAAGGGTACCCTTGTTCAGAGAGGGTACTCTCTTTGGAAAAGGGGAGCTGCTGTGGATACAAGATGGGAGGGAGAATATGAAGGCGGAAATCATATGTGCAGACCAGAAGCTTCTTTTAGGAGAGAAGGTAAACAGGGCCGGAGCCTATATTGCCGGAAGGTGTATCTCTCTCGGATTTACCCTTATGGGACAGAGTATCCCGGGTGAGGATAGGCGGCGGCTGGGCGCTTGTCTGCGTCAGGCCTTTCGGCGTTCGGATGTCCTGTTTCTCCTGGCAGATTCCGGAGAAGCTCAGAAAGAGCTTTTGCGGGAAAGCGCCGGGAAGGTTTTGAAAAAAGAGATTGCTCCTGAAACAGAAGTGTTGGAGGAAAAGGGAAAACTGCTGTTTTTCTTTTCCGGCAGTGAAAAGAAAATCTGCCAGCTTTTTGAAACTCAGGCATTGCCCTGTCTGGAAAAGAACCGGCAGGGAGTCCTCTGTACCCATATTTTAAAAATATGCGGCACTCAGGAAGGACAGGCGGCAAAGGCTCTTGGAACAATACGAAAACGGAAGAATCCGGAAATCTTACTTTCAGAAACACCAGGGGAGACAGAGGTTTGTCTCAGAGCCAGGGGGGAAGACGAGAGTCAGGCCAGGAAGCTTTTGGAACCGGCAGAGAGAAAGCTATGGGAAACTTTTGGCAGTCATATTTACGGGAAAGATAAGAATGCTTCCTTAGAGGCTGCGGTGGTTGAGCTTCTGAAAGAGAAAGGTCTTACCGTGACAACCGTAGAATCTTGTACTGCAGGGGCTCTGGCAGCCAGAATCGTAAATGTGTCCGGGGCTTCCCAGGTATTAAAGCAGGGCTTTGTTACCTATTCTAATAAAGCCAAGCGGCAGCTTGTAAAGGTGAAGAAAAGCACCTTAAAGGAACATGGAGCCGTCAGCCGGAAATGTGCCAAAGAGATGGCCCAGGGAGGAGCCCGGGCTGCCGGTGCAGATACAGCTTTGTCTGTCACCGGCCTGGCCGGTCCGGAAGGGGGGACGCCCCAGACTCCGGTAGGCACGGTGTTTATGGGCTGCTGTCTGAAAGGAAAGACTGAGGTGCTGGAATGTCATTTTCAGGGGGACAGAACCCAGATAAGAGCCCAGGCAGTTTCTATGGCCCTGACTCTTCTGAGAGACTGCCTGCTGAAAGAGGAGACTGTACAAAAAGAGACCCTGTAAACAAGACGGTGTAAAGCTTTTGCCTGTCCCGGGAGAGGAGCTGCCCCACCTGGTTATTTTGGTTTTTAGTTTCGTGGGGCAGCTTCCGGATTCAGTGAAAAAGCTTCATCATCTGGATAATTTTTTCCATTCTGGCTACCTCTTCCGGTGATTTGCCTGCTTTTAGGACCTGGATAATGGCATCCATCTCCTGAGAAGAAAAACGCAGGCCCCGGGATTTATTCTGGGTGGCAGCGGACATAAGAAAGGGCAGCAGCTCGGAGGGATTTTTCCCGGCTCCCTGCTGGGCCAAGGTATTTAACATGGCCAGCTTGGCAGCGTCCATGCCTGCCAAATCAGGATGATTTACCCAGGAGTTTTTCTCCTGGGCTTTTTTTTGCCCGGAATCTGAGCTGCCAAAAGCATTTGTTCCATTCTTTTGTCCGGATTTTTTGTTTCCCAGGCTATTTTGCTCAAAGTTTGCTGTTCCCGGAGGATTTTGCCCCGGGCTTTTTTGTTGGGAATTTTCCTTTGGCTGTTGGTTTGGGCGATTATTCATAATTGCTGCTGGCTCCTTTCGGCTGGCTGTCCGAAGACGCCGGAGTCTGGGTTAATTCAAACATCTGGAGCATAGCCAGGGTGTTAATCATGCCGTCTAACTGCTCCTTCACAGGACCGTGGCAAACCTTGCTGCAGGCAGTGAGCATTTCCAAAGGACTGGTTCTGGAGTGAGACTGGGCACATATCTGCATATTCTGAGAGGGAGCCTGAAAAAGCCGGATAGTGTTTTGCAGCTCCAGAAATTTAGCAAACACAGAGACAAGGGACTGGCCTCTGGCCGGAAGATAGGGCAGAGCAGCCTTTAGCATTTCCACGGAATCCTCAGCCACCATTTCATCCAGAAGACATTGATTTTCCATAGACAGCTTCCTTTTTTGCAGTTTGCTACACTATATGCAGAGCAAGAAGGCTCTATGCATGGCCTTGCTTTATGTCTTTTGACCTGCAGTGTCATATTCTAGTAAGGAAAGGAGAATCAGATTATGGAAAGACAAGAAACCAGATTAGTGGAAGAGGGTAATACCATTTATGAAATAGATTTAGACTGTATGAGAAGAAAGCAGAGAAAGAAAAACCAGGAGCAGCGGAATAGAAATCAGGAAATATCGGGAGATGAGGGGCCGTCACCGGCGCAGGATTTTTCTTGAAATGCCAGGTTTCATGTGCTATGATAAAAAACAGTGACTGAATTGGTAATGTCTGTGAAACAGGCATAGCTGTTTAGAATAGAAAAGAGATACTGTCAGGAGGGAAATACCGTGGAGAAATACGGAGTGAACGAACTAAGAAGAATGTTTTTGGATTTCTTTGAGAGCAAGGGGCATTTAGCCATGAAGAGCTTTTCCCTTGTTCCTCACAATGATAAAAGTCTGCTGTTGATAAACTCAGGCATGGCGCCTTTGAAACCTTATTTTACAGGTGCGGAGATTCCGCCCAGAAACAGAGTTACCACATGCCAGAAGTGCATCCGCACCGGGGATATTGAAAATGTAGGAAAAACTGCCCGTCACGGCACCTTTTTTGAGATGTTGGGCAACTTTTCCTTTGGAGATTATTTTAAGCACGAGGCCATTGCCTGGTCTTGGGAATTTCTGACCCAGGTGGTGGGATTGGACCCACAGCGTCTGTATCCTTCTGTATATCTGGACGATGACGAGGCTTTTGACATCTGGAATAAAGAAATCGGAATTCCGGCAGAAAGAATCTACCGTTTTGGAAAAGAAGATAATTTCTGGGAGCACGGGGCAGGTCCCTGCGGTCCCTGTTCAGAAATATATTATGACAGAGGAGAAAAATATGGCTGCGGCAAACCAGACTGTCAGGTAGGCTGTGACTGCGACCGTTATATGGAAATCTGGAATAATGTGTTTACCCAGTTTGACAATGACGGAGAGGGACATTATACAGAGCTGGAGCATAAAAATATTGATACAGGTATGGGACTGGAGCGTCTGGCTTCTGTGGTCCAGGATGTGGACTCTATTTTTGATGTGGATACCCTTTGCGCCCTGAGAAATAAGGTTTGCCAGATGGCCGGAACAGAATATAAGAAAGATGAAACAAAGGATGTTTCCATCCGTCTGATTACAGACCATATCCGTTCCGCTACCTTTATGATTTCCGACGGAATTATGCCTACTAATGAGGGAAGAGGCTATGTGCTGCGTCGTTTAATCCGCCGGGCTGCCCGTCACGGACGTCTTCTGGGAATCCAGGGAAATTTCCTGGCTGAATTAAGCGATACGGTTATCCAGGGGTCTAAGGACGGCTATCCGGAATTAGAGGAAAAGAAGGACTTTATCTTCCAGGTTCTGACCAAGGAGGAAGAGCAGTTTAATAAAACCATTGACCAGGGTCTTCACATTTTAGGAGAAATGGAAGAGCAGATGCAGAAGGCCGGCGAAAAGCAGCTGTCCGGAGAGAATGCCTTTAAGCTTTATGACACCTACGGATTCCCTATAGATTTGACCAGGGAGATTCTGGAGGAAAAGGGCTATACCATAGATGAGGAAGGCTTCAAGAGCTGTATGGAGGTTCAGAGGAAGAAAGCCAGAGACGCCAGAGGCACCACCAATTATATGGGTGCAGACGCCACAGTTTATGACCAGCTTGACCCGGAACTTACCACAGAATTTGTAGGTTATGATAATTTAGAATATCAGTCAAAAATCACCGCCCTTACTACCCAGGAGGAAGTAGTGGATGCACTTACAGAGGACCAGAGAGGAACCATTATCACAGAGCAGACTCCTTTCTATGCAACTATGGGCGGACAGCAGGGAGATAAAGGACTTATTCTGTTAGGAGACGCTGCCTTTGAGGTGGAGGATACTATCCATTTAAGAGGCGGTAAATACGGCCATGTGGGCCGTCTTGCAAAAGGTATGCTGAAGGTGGGAGATGTAGTTACTCTTCAGGTAGATGCAGAGGGAAGAGCAAACTGCTGTAAGAATCACAGTGCTACCCATTTGCTGCAGAAGGCTTTGAAAACTGTTTTAGGCTCCCATGTTGAGCAGAAGGGTTCTCTGGTAACTCCACAGAGACTGCGCTTTGACTTTGCCCACTTCCAGGCTATGACACAGGAGGAGCTGGCTCAGGTAGAAGCTCTGGTAAACCAGGAAATTCAGGCAGCCCTTCCGGTAAGCACAGATATTATGACTATTGACCAGGCCAAGAAGACAGGGGCCATGGCTCTTTTCGGCGAGAAATACGGGGAAAAGGTGCGTGTGGTATCCATGGGAGATTTCTCTAAGGAACTTTGCGGAGGAACCCATGTGTCCAATACCGGAGTGATTACTATCTTTAAGATTGTATCAGAAAGCGGAATCGCTGCCGGAGTGCGCCGTATCGAGGCTCTTACCGGAGAAGGAGTATTTGCTTATTACAGAGAAATTGAGAAACGGCAGCAGGAAATCGCAGCTATGCTGAAAACCACGCCGGGAGAGATTGAGGAAAAGCTGGCACATCTTCAGGCTGAGGTAAAGGCTCTTCACAGCGAAAATGAATCTTTAAAGGCCAAGATGGCTCAGGATGCAGTGGGAGATGTGATGAACCAGGTGCAGGAAGTAAAAGGCGTGAAGCTTCTGGCTGTTTCCCTTGCAGATGTGGATATGAACGGCCTTCGTGACTTAGGCGACCAGTTAAAGGAAAAGCTGGGAGAAGGTGTTGTAGTACTGGCCAGCGTGGCCGGCGGCAAGGTAAGCCTTCTTGCCATGGCTACCCAGGAGGCCCAGAAGGCAGGAGCCCATGCAGGAAATTTGATAAAAGGAATGGCAGCCATTGTGGGCGGCGGCGGCGGCGGACGTCCGGCTATGGCTCAGGCTGGCGGCAAAAATCCCGAGAAAGTAGGGGATGCTTTAAAAGCTGCAGCAGAGATTTTGGCAGACCAGGTAAAATAATTCTTGTCCCTGTATTTTCGGCAAGAGAAAATCCAGGAGAGCGAACCATAACAAATAATGTAATTTTTTAAGAAAAATTATTTAAAATAGTTGACGTATGCTAAAAATCTGCTATAATATCATTTGTGCAATAAAAATACCCAGACAGTTGTATTATGCACAATTTACAGCTGGAGGG